>Ga0307509_10000378_pt1 | contig 74959 bp, 61 predicted proteins | sample 10_EM_MG_FD_202245 | JGI IMG/M metagenome (GOLD analysis project Ga0307509, IMG submission 202245) | Populus trichocarpa ectomycorrhiza microbial communities from riparian zone in the Pacific Northwest, United States - 10_EM | ecosystem: Host-associated > Plants > Roots > Unclassified | place...
TGCCCTTGAGGGATTCACAGGGCTTCATGGCGCAGCTTACCTCGGGATGATGGAAATAGCGCGCGCTTTATTGGAGACGGGGGAATGCGATCTTAATGCAACGGATTTCGAGGGACATACAGCATTTTCCTGGGCTGCTAGAGAGGGGCATGAAAGCATGGTAGAGATGCTCCTAGAACGGGAAGATCTAAAAGCCAACACAAGGGATATATGCGGTTTAACACCACTTTTGCGGTCCGCCTGGGAAGGGCATTCGGGAGTCGTGAAGATACTGCTGGAACACGCGGACGCCAGTCCTAATATTACCGATGATGATGGCGAAACTCCGCTCTGGGGCGCTGCTTATGGGGGGCATGTGGGAGTCGTGAAGGTGCTGCTGGAGCGAGGGGATATCGACCCCGACACTGTAAATCAAGCTGGCCAAACGCCACTCTTCATAGCCGCCTCTAGAGGGTACGAGGGAGTCGTGAAGGCCCTACTGGACCGGGACGATGTCCACCCCAATACTAGGGATAAACATGGCCGAACGCCACTCCGCGTAGCCACCCAGGGGGGGCATGAGAGAATCGTGAAGATGTTGCTCGAGCGAGTCGATATCAGGCCTAACGCTGCAAAGAAAAGTGGCTCAACTCCGCTCTCAAAAGCCGTCTGCGAGGGCCATGAAGGGATCGTGAAAATTCTGCTTGAGCGCAACGATGTCAACCCCAATACTAGGGATAAGCATGGCCAAACGCCACTCTCCATAGCCGTCCAGAAAGGGCACGAGAGAATCGTGAAGATGCTGCTAGAACGAGTGGATATCAACCCCAGCATTGTGGAGGAAAATGGCCTAACACCGCTCTTTATAGCCGCCAGTAGGGGGCAGGAAGGGGTCGTGGAAATGCTGCTGGAGCGGAACGATGTCAACCCAAACACTGCAGATGAGCATGGCCAAACGCCACTCTCTATAGCCACCCAGAGTGGACATGAGAGAGTGGTGAAGATGCTGCTAGGGCGAGTGGATATCAACCCCAGAATTGCGGAGGAAAATGGCCTAACACCGCTCTTTATAGCCGCCCGCGGGGGGAATGAAGGGGTCGTAAAGGCACTATTGGAACGAGTGGATGTCGATCCAGATGTTGCGAATGGTAATGATAGCGAAACATCGCTCTTTAGGGCTGCATGCGAGGGACATGAAAAAGTCGTGAAGGCGCTGCTAGAGCGAAGGGATGTCAGCCTTAACACTGTTGATAAATATGGCAAGACTCCCCTCTTCGCAGCTGCCCAGAAAGGACATGAAGGGGTGGTGAAAATGCTGTTGGAGCGGAACGATGTCGCTCCCGATACTACGAAACACCGTGGCGAAACACCGCTCTTCATAGCTGTCACTCTGGGCCATGAAAGAGTCGTGAAAGCTCTGCTAGAGCGAAGGGATGTCAGCCCTAACACTGACGATAAATATGACCACACTCCCCTCTTCGAAGCAGCCCATAGAGGGTATGAGGGAGTCGTGAAGATGTTGTTAGAACGAGATGATATCAAACCCAACACTACGGGGAAAGGTGGCTTAACGCCGCTCTTTGCAGCCGCCCGCAAGGGACATGAAGGGGTCGTGAAAATGCTGTTGGAGCGGAACGATGTCGCTCCCGATACTGCAAATGATCTTGGCGAAACCCCGTTCTTCATAGCGGCCTGCGAGGGCCATGAAACAGTCGTGAAGGCTCTGCTAGAGCGAAGGGATATCAACCCTAACACTATCACTGTATATGACCAAACACCGCTCTTCGCAGCCGCCCGGAAAGGACATGAGAGAGTCGTGAAGATTCTGCTAGAACAAAAAGATATCAAACCTAACACTGCGAAGAAAAATGGCCTAACGCCGCTCTTGATAGCCACCTGTGGGGGACATGAAGGGGTCGTGAAGATGCTGCTGGAGCGGAACGATGTCAACCCCAACTCTGCATATGGGTCTGGCCGGGCGCCACTCCTTATAGCCGCCCGGAACGGAAATAACAGAGTCGTGAAGATGCTCCTGGAACGAGTGGATGTCAACACCGATAAGGCAGATCTCGCCGGTGAAACAGCACTTTCGCAAGCTCTGAATCGTGGGCATCATGCCACTGTGAAATTACTATCCGAACATAAAAGTTTCATTCCCCCATTAGATGGGAATGAACTTCCAAAATTGGCCTCACCTGGGCCGCCCGATCCGGATCAGTACCCCCCCAAGAGGGTACGCAGGCTTTGATATTCAAGACCAAAGCTCAGAACACCTCCATACTTCGAACTCCCGTCTGGCCAACCCTTAAACTGGAGGCTACTAAGCTCTTTACACGCGAGCCCAACCTCCTTGGTTCATCTGTTGCTTTGCCTTATAATATTGCCCACTTTCCTTTCCCCCCTCCCCCCCCTCCGCCCTTCTACTAGAAAAGCGGAGGGACAATTCTCTACAAACACTAATCACGCCCCGTGGGCGGGGCGAGTGGCCAGGGGTGAATTAGTGCTACTAGTTGTTTCATTGATTTCCATAGCAGTTAAATTTGATTCATGATAGTACTAGTGTTGTATCATGGCCTTTCCCTCTTTCCCTGCAAACTGTTTTTCCTCATCGTTAGCTTCAACACATGTTATTCACATCTCTCCTGTCAAACCAGAGGCTTAATTGCGTATCATACCCTTTGTATTTTTAGTATCATATAATTGAAGCCCTCTCACCCCTTTTTCTTGTAGCCTTCCGGTGGGGGGACGAAAAGCAACCCTAGTCTAAAGATACCGTATCATATTTATAATTCAATAATATGTATCATGCCAGCAAGGGTCGGGATCCAGCCCTGCCTACTTTCCTTTTTTTCCTTTTGATATCTGTTCATACTATCATCCCTCAAAGTGCTGCTGCATGTCTTGTCGCCTTCGTCTCCTGATCACTACCGGCATCACTGAACTTCGAGCAATATCACATTGGTACTTGGCAAATTCAATCATCATTGCAGGGCCAAGACCTTCTGGGTTTGCCAAATGTCATAACGTCAGTTTTGCACTACACTGGACCCCCCATGCATGAAAAGGAAATGGAAAATATATGGATAGGAGAGCAAATCATATTTCTACATCCAATGCACTACCACACTATACATGTCAGCCACCCGACCCTTATGAGGAAGTTAAGTTAGTCTGTAATACATAAACTATAACTTGATCTGGGGCTGACCCAAAAAAATAGTAAAATCTTCACTATGGCAAAGTATGACTTCTATCTTCTGAGATGTTAAGAGAACTTTTTTCTTTCCGATTGATAGTGACAAGCATTCTGGGAATCCTCTCTACCTCTAACTAAATATTCTATACTTAGGGACCAACTCTGAAGTAACAGGATAGTACTAGCCTTTATGATATTGGCCTTCTCAAATGAAATAATATCAAGTTATTCACATACAATCCCAGTATAGCTAATATTGTACATAGAAGGGGACTTGGAGCTTTTGCTATTTTGAAGCTTGAAATAATGCTAGATAGAAAATGAATATCTGGCTTTTATAGTAGATAGCAAATGACTAGTATTCTTAAAAATCTTATTTTAGATTAAGGCTTGCTATTAGTAGACATTAGTGCTCTTATTTATACCAATGAAGTAGTTATAGATATAGCCAGTAGCAAATGGAAGAAGGATTGGGTGTCAATCTGCACCTGAAAAACAAACACCCTTAGCTATTATAGTGTACTTTCAACAGTATTTGAAATAATGCCGGTAACAATAACCTTTGTACAAGAAATAGGTGAAACTATTTGAAAAACCAGGGTTCAACTTATTTTCAGTAACCTGTATTTCTAGATTAAATATATAGAATTCACAATATAAGCTATTATGTCTGGAAATATTCAGCATGCCCTGTCAGCACCATTAAGGTATATGATAGCAATATTATTAATGCTTCAACTGCATATGGGACACTTGCTACTATGATAGGAAATACAAATCTCACAGGTATGTAGGTAAACATGTGCAGTAATTGGCCGGGCGGTTAGGCCGCTTTTGAGCTCTAAGTTTATATCATATATAGCTGGAAACTCTTATGCTTGAAGAAATATACAAAATAAAACTTATACAAAGACAGGAGCTGAACATGGGACATCGAAAATACCTCCCTCCTAATTTATAGCCCTTTGCCCATACAGCTAGAAGCATTACGGGACGGGGTTGGTACTGTACAGACTTGAAATTCTCTGTCTCATATCATACTTACGCTCAAACTAAGTTATGCTGCAGTGTGCCCCGAATTTTAGCCTGTTTTCCTTCTCTTCTGCGTTAATTAGCACCATAACTTAATTTGCCCGCAAGTATCATAGTTGCAGTCACCATTCTTTAGGGCTTGTGTAAGTGACTGTAGTAGCGGGAGTTTGAAAGGTTTTCTGGGTGTGGCTTTCCTCCACAGACTACTTAAATGGAAACGACAGATGCCATGAAAACGGCAGCGACACCCTTCTATACGAGGAGCGACTAACACAACGACAACAAATTAATTTCGAATTCCTTTTTTTTTGTTGTACTTTCTTGTGGGGCTCCGGTGAACCGCTCCGAACCTGTGCCTCTAAGCTCCTCCTGCGAACGCCTAACACAGAAGCCAATACGAATTGTTTTGATCCTTTACGAGACCATTTGGGAACTTACCTCACTGTTCCTTTTAGAGGCCGGGTATTAGTTCTTCCATTGGTCTCTAGGCCGATATCCGTTTTTTTTTAAAAAAAAAGTACTGCGAAGATGGCGCTAGAACCAGAGGACGTTGGTGCCTATACGAGGGAAGGCTCAACACCGCTTTCATGGGCTGCCAGTGGTGGGCATGAGGCAGTGGTTAAGATGCTATTAGAGCGGGGCGATGTCAACCCCAACATCGCGAATATATATGGCGAAACACCGCTCTTCAGGGCCTCCCGCGAGGGACATGAGGGAGTCGTTAGGATGCTTCTGGAGAGAGAGGATATTAACCCCAATACTGCGGATGGATATGGCGAAACCCCACTCACTGGAGCAGCCCGGGAGGGGCATGAAGGAGTCGTGAAGATGCTGTTGGAGCGGAAGGATGTTAATCCTGATAGCGTGAGTGATGGTGGCGAAACACCGCTCTTGGTAGCCACCAGAAATGGACATGAAGGAGTCGTGAAGATGCTGTTGGAGCGGAACGATGTTAATCCCGAAGGTGCGAGTGCTTCTGGCGAAACACCAATCTCCATAGCCACCTACGAGGGACATGAGAGAGTCGTTAAGATGCTCCTGGAGAGAGGGGATGTCAACCCCAATACTGCGAACGAAAATGGCCAAACACCACTCCATATAGCCACCTGGGACGGACGTGAGGGCATCGTGAAGATGCTCCTCAAGCGAGGGGACCTCAACCCCAGCGCGATCGATAAATATAGCCAAACGCCGCTCTTGATAGCAGCCTGGAGAGGAAGCGAGAGAGTCGTGAAGATGCTCCTAGAGCTAGGGGACATCAACCCCAACACGGTGGATAATGGCCAAACACCACTCTCCATAGCCACCTCAAAGGGGTGCGAGGGAGTCGTGAAGATCCTGCTAGAACGAGAGGATATCAAACCCAACACTGCGAATGAATATGGCCAAACGCCACTGCTTATAGCTGCCCTGAACGGACACGAGGGCATCGCGAAAATGCTGCTGGAGAGAGGGGATGTCAACCCCGATACTGCGGATGAGGAGGGCCGAACACCGCTCTGCGGAGCTACCTACCATGGACATGAGGGCATCGTGAAGATGTTCCTGGAGCGAGGGGAGGTCAACCCCAATGCGGTGGATAAAGGTGGCCAAACACCACTCTTCATAGCCGCCTCAAAGGGGTGCGAGGGAGTCGTGAAGATCTTGCTAGAACGAGAGGATATCAAACCTAACACTGCTAATAAAAATGGCCAAACGCCACTGCTTATAGCTGCCCGGAACGGACACGAGGGTATCGTGAAGACGCTGCTGGAGAGAGGGGATGTCAACCCCAGCTCTGTGGATGGGAGTGGCCAAACACCGCTCCAGGGAGCGGCCTTAGGAGGACATGGAGGAGTAGTGAAGATGCTGCTAGAGCGAGTGGATATCCTCAAAACTACAAATAAAAGGGGCCAAGAGCCACGCTCTAAAGCCGCCGGGAAAAGACGGAAAGGACATCAGGGTGGCGTGAAGCAGCTACTAGAAGGAGTAGATGTCGACTCCGATATGACAGCTCTCACAGGTGAAACCGCACCTTCTCAAGCTCTGGATCGTGGACATGATGCCATTGCGAAATTACCATCTGAAGATAGAAATTTCATTCCTCCGGCAGATGGTGCAGGACTTACAACACTTTCCTCACCCGAGCCGACCGGTCCAGATCAGCGCCCCTCCAAACGGTTCTCTAAGTTTTGATATTTCAAGGTGAAAGCCCAGCACACCTCCCTAATCCTCGAACTTCCATCTAATCAACTACAGGCAGGCGGCTGCTTAGCCCTTTAGCATCCCTACCAAGCGACCTCCACCTCCTTGGTCAGTCTATTGGTTAAATAGTATCACCCAAAACCGTTTCCATTTCCCCCCTTTCTTTCCAATCTTTTCTCCTAATAGTCTATTCGCTGTCCTGTCATCCCACTAGAAAAGACACCAATCCTTTCCCTTGACAGGGGCGAGTGATCGGGGGTGAACTAGAGCTGCTAACAGTTTCATTGATTTCTACAGCGATCAAACTTAATTATGATAGTATCATATTAGCATTGTATGATAGTTTTCTTCTCTTTCTTGCCTTTTTCTCCCATACAAACTGTTTTTCCCCATCGCTAGCTTCAATACATGCTTTATTCACATTTTTCTTGTCAAGTCGGAGACTTTATTCCTTTAGTATCATAGAATAAATAAAAGCCCAGTCCCCCTTTCTCGCAACTTTCCAGTGAGAGGACAGGAAGCAATCCCGGTCCAAATAAACAGTGTTTGCAATTCCTAAACCTATATGTTATACCAGCAATCTTCGGAATCCAAGTTTACTTACGTTCCGTTTCCCATTTTTTCTATCCCAATATCATACCCCAAAGTACTACTGTATACCTCGTCGCCCTCATCTCCTTATCCCCTACTCGAACTGCCAGACTTGGAGTAACATCACTTGGCAGGTTCAATTAATGCACAATCAAGACCTTATATTTTGCAAAGTAAAATACCATATCCCCAGAAGCCGCACTGTGCTGTACTTGGCTGCCTATACAAACATATAATAAGAATCACAAACTTCTTTATAGCAACTTATTCTACTTCTAAAAACAGCTTATAAATATTCTCCCAGTGGCCTAAGACCATAACTTAGCTACTTATCTACAAAAAAGATAAAAGCACAAAATTTTAAATAGTGATGTTAAAAGCCTATAACTACACCTATTCCCTTAAAAAATATCTTTAAGATAATCAGAACATACTCTACATATGGGTAAGTAATTTTAAGCATTGAAGTAAATTTGTTGTGTATATGTGGAGTGGGCCGATTTTTGCATACTCACACCCATATAGTGTTCTGAACTATAGTGCGTGGACAAAATTAACCGCTCATCGATGATTGACAGCAACCCAACATTCGTCACCACTCTACACTTTCAACACCACCTAAAGAAATTTCTCTAGATCAAATATTAGTTTTTACTATGTATTCTACTGTAAATTTTCATTTTTTGGTTTTCATGTTATGGGGGTTGTTGGTGGGGGGGCTGTTGTCACGGCCGGAGTTTTTCGTGCTCGTTGATAGACGGTTAATTTCATCCATGGACAATATTAGATCTAGAAATATTAAACATGTCTAAATTTTATCATGAAGGCATATTGTAGCAAAGTCATTTATGCCTTAGTCACATATGAGAAACTTGTTAAGTTAATCGGAAATACAAAGCTCATAAGCTGGTGAGCAGGTCATACAATAATTAAGCAAATCACTAGAACACTTTTGAACTTCACACCTATACTATAAATATGGCTGGAAATTCTTATACTATGCTTAAAAATATATAATATATAAAAGAAAGTTTGTAAAAAGACAGGAATTGAACATGGGATCTTTAAAATATGTTTCCCTAATTTGTAACCTTTCACCCTCACAAATAGTAGCATCGTAGAGCCAACCTGCTTTGCACAGACTTGAAATTCTCTGTTTCAAACCTACGCCCAAACTAAGCTATGGTGCAATGGGTCTTGGATCTTATTGTGTTTTTTATTGATTAGCACCATAACTCAATTTAAGCGGAAGTAGTTGCAGCCACCATTCTATAGGGCTTGTGTAAGTAGCTATTGTGGCGAGAGTTTGTGGAGGAAAAGGTTTTCAGAGTTCTGCTTTCCTCTCCAGACTACCTAAATAGAAACGACAGAGGCAATAGAAACGACAGCGACACCCTTCTAAACGAGTAGGGACTAACAAGACGAGAACCAATCGCTCTTTAATTCCTTCCTCCCTTGTCTTTTTTCTTGTAGGAACCCCAGTGAGCCACTACGAGCCGTGCCCATACGTTCCGATTCCGAACGCTTTTCTTTTTCGAAAAAAAAGCCAACACGAATTGTTGCTTTGACCCTTTACCACATCTTTTGTTAACTTACTTATCTACTCCTTCCAGAGGCCGGATATTGGTTCTTCCATCTCTGCCTAGGCTGATATTCGTTCTTTCAGTACTGCGAAGATGGCACTAGAGTCAGACGACAGTAGTCCCTACATGAGGGAGGGTTCAACACCGCTTTCATGGTCTGCCAAGGGTGGGCATGAGGCAGTCGTTAAGATGCTGCTAGAGCGGGACGATGTCAGTCCCAACATTGCCAATAAATATGGCGAAACACCACTCTTCCATGCTGCCTTGGAAGGACATGAGGGAGTGGTAAAGATGCTCTTGGAGCGGAACGATGTCAACCCTGATATTACGAACGATGGTAACGAAACACCACTCTTCGCGGCCGCCTGCGAGGGAAATGAAGGAGTAGTGAAGATGTTGCTGGAGAGAAGGGATGTCAACCCCAACACTGCGAATGAATATATCCAAACGCCACTCATTGGAGCAGCCTGGGAGGGGCGTGAAGGAGTCGCGAGGATGTTGCTGGGCCGAAGGGATGTCAATCCCGACACTGCTGATGAACATGGCCAAACACCGCTCCTTATAGCCGCCTGGAAAGGACTTGAGGGGTTAGTGGAGATGCTACTAGAGCGAGGGGATGTTAACCCCAACGCTGCGGATAGAGATAGCAGAACACCTCTCTATGGAGCCGCCTTAGGAGGACATGAGGGAGTCCTTAAGATGCTACTAGAACTGAGTGACATCAATCCCAATATTGCAGATAATAATGGCGAAACACCACTCTTCATAGCCGTCTGCGAGGGCCATGAAGGTGTCGGGAAGATGCTTCTAGACCGAGTAGATGTCAACCCTAACGCTGCGGATAGATATAGCCGAACACCGCTCTTCTGTGCCGCCTGGGATGGCAACGAACGAGTCGTTAAGATGCTGCTGAAGCGAGGGGATGTCAACCTCAACACTGCGAACAAATATGGCCAAACGCCTCTCATTGCAGCAGCCTGGGAGGGGCATGAAGGAGTAGTCAAGGTATTGCTGGAAGGTGTGGATGTCAACCCCAACACTGCCGATAAATATGGCCAAACACCACTCTTCATAGCCGCCTGGAGAGGACGTGCGGGGATCGTGAAGATTCTGTTGGACAGGAACGATGTCAATCCCGATACTGCGAATGATGGTGGCGAAACACCACTCCTCCGGGCAGCCCGGGGAGGACATGAGGGACTCGTGAAGATGTTACTAGAACGGAATGACCTCAACCCCAACACTGCGAATAAATATGGTCAAACTCCACTCTCCATAGCAGCCCGGGAAGGACATGAGGGAGTGGTGAAGATGCTGCTGGGGCGAGTGGATGTCAACACCGATACGGCAAATCTCTTTGGAGAAACCGCACTTTCGCAAGCCCTGGACCACGGACACCATGCCATTGTGAAATTACTCTCCGAGCATAGAAATTTCAATCCTCCGCTAGATGGGGATGGACTTCTAACACTTCCCTCACCCGGGCCGTCCGATCCAGATCAGCCCCCCTCCAAAAGGTTCCGCAGGCATTAATGTTCAAGGCCTAAACCCAGAACACCTCGCTATTCTTCGAACTTCCGTCTGATCAACTCCAAGCAGGTGGGCGGCTGCTTAGCCTTTTAACGCTCCTACCAAGCGAACTCCACTTTTCTTTGTTTCTTGATATCACCCAAATCTCTTTCCATTTTTCCCCCTTTGTTTCCGACCTCTTCTTCTATTAGTTTATTTGCTGCCCCGTCATCCCACTAAAAAAGCCGAGAGACAATTTCCCACAGACACTAATCGTATCCCATAGGCGGGGCGGGTCACCGGGGACCTACAGTTCTGCTGCTGGCTGTTTTATTAGTTTCCGAGGCCATCAAATTTTATTATAACAGCATTAGCATTATAATATTATTATCAGAGCTCTTATCTCTTTCTTTCTTTCCTATAGACTGGTTTTCCTTATTGTTAGCCTCAGCGCATGTGTTATTCGCCTTTGTCCTGTCAAATCAGAGGCCTTGTTACATACCCATCGTTTTTTTAGTATTATGGAATAGAAGCCCCTCCCTTTCCCGGGTCCTCCTAGCGAGAGGACGGGAAGCAATCCTGGTCCAGATAAACAGTGCTTGTAATTCCCTAACATATATACCATGCTGCCAACTGTCGAGATCCGTCGAGATCTGGCCTTTCCTACATTCCTTCTCCTATTTCTCCACCACTACACCATACACCAAAGCACTGCTGCATACCTTGTCGCCCCCATCTCCCCATCCTCTACCAGCGCCGCCGAACTCAGAGTAATGTCACATCCACACCTGGCGGACTCAATTAATGCACAGCCAAGACCTTTCCATTTTGCCAAGTGCAGTACAGTACCATAGTGCCAGTCGTGGCACTACACTCGGCCACCCACGCAAAAGGAAAAAGAAAAAGAACCTAGTAGATTGAATCATTTCTCAACACCCATAGATAATGCCAGGTGTGTGATGTATAGTATGTAAGGTTTCAATCAAATTTATTACAAACCAAAAGGACCGTGCCAATCCAGGCTTTGACCCTAACAGCAGTACAATCCCGAGGCACGCCAAGTTGATATGTTCGTTAATGACTAGTCGTACAAGAGAGAAGACTGCTTAAGGAGAAACACCCGTGCCAAGCCCACCCCCGCACAACCAATGACAGACCTAATCCCAAACGTAGACAGGCCCTAGACCAACCCAAAGACATGACCTAGGTAGCCGTACCTCAGCATATCATAGAGCTAACAGATAACAGATTCTAGCTCTCGAAATCTACGCAGATCGCTCGCAGGAGGTTTTTTTTTTCTTCTTTTCCTTTCCGGCCCGATACTCTGGCTGGTTCATGACACAACTTTCCCTTTTCTTTCTCTTCCCAACTACCACTTTCCCTCATGCCATGACTATACCATATTGTACATGGCAACCTGGCCCTCGTGAGTAAGCTAAGGCCCTGTTCTCCACGCCACCATTTAAAAAAATGCCATTTTTTTAAAATGGTGGCGTGGAGAACAGGGCCTAAGTCAGTCTATAACTCCACCAAGGGACAGGCATTATATTATACTACCTATCACTCACTCCATCTAAAGCAGGCCCAAAAAAACTTTTCAATCTTTACTATAGCAAGGTAAAACCTCGTCTTTCTAAAAAGGTCGAGACAACCTTTTCTCCCCATTCCCCCTGCAAACATCCCATAACACCCTCTGCCTCTAATTAGATCTCCTACACTCAGGCCAATCTTAAAGTATCAACACCAGCGTTCATGGTAGTTTAAGCCTTATAGACAAAATGGCACAAGTCATGGCAATTGGCACAGAACTAATATAGCCCATAGGAGGTGTTATGCTGTTGATGAAATGGCTCCATCTACCAAGAAGACATCCGGCTCTAGGGTATATAGCTTATCACAGGTGTTCTCAGAAATAGTGATACCAACCGGCCAGTCTTTCCAGCTTCGGGCCCGGTCAGACTGACCCAGGCTTGTTCAGAGATGGCCATGACGGAAGGTGGGAAAGCGGCCTTCCAAAACCAAAGCCGGGCCCTGTCTAGGTCGCCCGCAGGCTTCAGGCTATGAGTGATAGCATGTTTCCCCAACCCTGATACGTAAAAATAAAAATAAATAAAAATAAATAAAAAAAGGCTTTCTGCATGGTAGGTTCAGGGTGAAACACACTACCATTCGTAACTCTGTGTTGAATTTATGGGAATTAGAGGCTCTCATGACGGTGGAGGATATTTCGATCCCCCAGCTCCGCACTTATGAGGAAAAAGTGAAAATTTAAAGAATTAACTAGAGAAAGTATCTCGGTTAATATTAATGCTTCAGAAGTGGTAGAAGGGTCATTAACGGAGTTGTGAAAAGGGACTAAAGGTGGTTATGTAGTGTGGATATGAGGATCGTGATTGATCAGTCTATGATGTATCTTAAGCGAAATCTATCACCTTAGGCTCCATATTTTATTCTCATTCTGATTGAAAACCCGCATGTCGCTCACTCTATCTGCAGACTGCCCGGGCACATGCAGGTCATGCAGTCCAAATTGAAACTTTGAATAACCCGGCTGCTTTGTCTGGGCATCTAGCGGTTTTAGCCTAGCGGTTGCCTAAGCGCCGCCGCCGGGCTTGAGCGGGCCGCCTGCGGCTTCCACTAGACCGACCCAGGCTTTTTAAAGCCATGGCCAGACCAGCAGCTTGGGACCACTGACCAGAAACTTTATTTTGCATCAGGGCTTGTTATTCTTCGCAGCCGATGCCTTCGATCATATTAAGAAAGAAGTTGTTGGAGATGTTGCCTGTACCAAAGTGGAGGGAAAGTGCTTGTACATATTAGTTTCAAAAACTAATATTTTCGGCCAACATAATGTGTTCCGGCAGCATTTAGCGCCACACAGTAACCTTTATCCAAGAGACATATAAAATTGTACCCAAAAAGCTAGGGTTCAACCCTCCTGCTTGTTTGGCTTTTTTTCAATAATCTTTATTTCTAGATTCCATAATATAGAGCTCAGAAACTTAGATCTGGAAATATTCGGCCTGGGCTGGCAGGGCCATAGCTGTCGTGATAATGTTATATATGATTTTGCTGCATGTAAAAAGCTTGTCAGTAGGAAATAAGAATCCCACAGGCAGGTGAACAACTTGTCCAATAATCAGGCAGACCATTAATTTTAAACACTTTTGAGCTTCAAGCTTATACTCTAGATATGACTAGAATCACTCATGGTATACTTGAAAAATGTATATAAAAGAAAACTTGTATCATAGGAAGATCGGAATTGACCTTGAGATCTTGGAAACATGTTTTCCTAATTTCTAAACCTTCACCGGCACAAATAGATGCATTACAGGACCAACTGGCTTAGCTCAGACAGTGTTCCCAACCGTCCCGAACGCCCCGCAGAGCCCTGGCGGGTTTGTAGTCCCGGGCGCCCCGGGCAGGGTGGGTAAGGGCGCCGGGCACTGCACCTGTCTTTCGTAAAGACAGCAGTCCTAGGGGCTGACGGCCTGGGCCTGTAGTCTCAACTCAAATGAGATCTCCCGGTAGGGCCTGGGCATCACTTGAAGGGCCCGGCAGTCATTCGTAATGCCCGGCCGTTTTCTACAAGGCCCAGCCGTCACCGTGGGACACCTGTATGTATTTTGCAGTGAGGCACCTATAGGCCCCTGCAGTCCATCCCGGGCAGAGGTTAGGACGGACTGCAGGAGGGGTATTCGTCCCGCCCTAAGGAAAAGACGGACGGACTGGACGTTTAGGAACACTGGGTACAGGTTTGAAGTTCCATGCCTCAAACTTACCCTCAAACTAAGCTATAGTGCAACGAGCCCTAGATTCTTCTTTTTTCATTAGCACCACAACCTAAATTGTGCACAAGTAGTTGTAGTCCATATTCTCTAGGGCTTGTGTAAGTGAGTGTCGTTGTGAGAGTTTGTGTGGAAAATTTTTCAGGGTGCGGCCTTCCTCCACAAACTACTTAAATAGAACTGACAGAGGCTGTCAGACCAACAACAACACCCTCCCGGACCAGAAGGCACGAACACCACGAGACAACTGCTTTTTAATTCCTTTCTCTTCTGCTCTTTCTTGTGGAAGCCCCGGTGGTGAACCACTACAAACTTGTGCCTATATGCTCCTATCGTGAACGCTCGACACAAAGAAAACACGAATTATTGTTTTGACCTTTTACCACACCGTTTGTTAAATTACATCGCTGTCCCTTCAGCATCCCGAAGATGGCGCAAGAACTACCGGACGTTAGCCCCGACAGGAGGAATGGCCCAACACCGCTTTCATGGGCTATCATGGGTGGGCATGAGGAAGTTGTTAAAATGATCCTAGAGCGGGACGATATCGACGCCAACATCGCGGATGGGCATGGCCAAACCCCACTCTTTGTAGCCGCCTGGAAAGGGCATGAAGAAGTGGTGAAGATGCTGCTGAGACGCAATGATGTCTACCCCGACACTCGGACTGAGTTTGGCGAAACACCGCTCTTCCCAGCAATTTGCGAGGGACGTGAAGGAGTCCTGAAGATACTCCTTCAACGAACTGACGTCAATCCCAATACCGTCAATGATTATGGCCAAACACCACTCTTCAGAGCCGCCTGGGAAGGACCTGAGGAAGCAGTGAAGATGCTCCTAGAACGAGCGGATATCAAGGCCAGCACTGTGGACCGACATAGTCAATCCCCACTTTTGGTAGCTGCCTCGAGAGGTCACGAGGGAGTCGTGAAGATGCTATTAAAAAGAGAAGACGTTAAAGCCAACACTATAAATGCATGGGGCCAATCGCCACTCTCGGAAGCCTCCCTGAAGGGACACGAGGGAGTCGTGAAGATGCTACTAGAAACACAGGATGTCAACCCCAACACCCCGGACTCAATTGGTCAAACGTCACTCTCCATAGCCGCCGGGAAAGGGCATGAGGGAGTCGTGAGGATGTTGCTAAATCGAGCAGATATCAACGCTAGTCCTATCAGCAAATGGGGACAATCGCCACTCAGCTTAGCCCTCTGGAATGGACACGAGGGAGTTGCAAAGATGCTGCTAGAACGAGAGGACGTCAACCCCAACATTGCGGATGCGCTTGGCCAAACGCCACTCTTCATAGCCGCTGAGAAAGGGCTTGTGAGAGTCGTGCAGATGCTGCTAGGCCGAGCAGAGGTCAACCCCAACGCCGCAGATAACAATGGCAAAACACCACTCTCCCAAGCCACCTGGGAAGGACATGAGGAAGTCGTGAAGATGCTGCTGGAAAGAGAGGATATAGACGCCAGCGCCATGGATAAATGTGGCCAAACGCCGCTCTCCGAAGCCGCCTGTAGAGGACATGAGAGAGTAGTGAAGATGTTGCTGGAACGAGTGGATGTTAACTTCAATACCGTGGATGAAAATGGCCAATCGCCACTCTCCATGGCCGCCTGGGGAGGGCATGAGGGAGTCGTGAAGATGCTGTTGGAACGAGTGGATATCGAACCCAACATTACGAATAAAAAAGGCCTAACGCCGCTCTTCATAGCCGCCTACGAGGGACATGAAGGGGTTGTGAAAATCCTGCTAGACCGAAACGATGTCAACCCCAACCTAGCGGATTCAATTGGCCAAAGGCCACTGTTCATAGCAGCCCAGAATGGACATGAGGGAGTCGTGAAGATATTCCTGGAGCGAGCGGATGTCAACGTCGATATGAATAATCGCGAGGGCAGAAGAACACTTTCCCTCGCTCTGGATCGTGGACACCATGCCATTGTGGAGTTACTATCCGAACATAGAAATTTCATTCCCACGTCAGATGGTAACGGAATTACGACGCTTTCCCCCCCTCAGATCCAGATCAGCGCCCCTCCAAAAGGATCTTCAGGTTCTGACGTTCAAAACTAAAGCTCAGCACACCTCCCTATCCTTCGAACCTCTATTTAATCAACCCCGGCGGTCGGCTGCTTAGCCCTTTAACACTCCTACCACGCGACATTTCTTTCCGTTTTTCCCTACGATCTCCTTCCCTATTAGTCTATTTGCGGCGCCATCATCGCAGGGAGACAGTTTTCCACAGACACTAATCTTGCTCCGCAGGCGAGGCGAGTGTCCGGGGACGAATTAGTGCTTCTAGCTGTTTCATTCATTGGCTTCCGCAGCCATCAAAAAAAAATCACAGCATTGTATCATAGTTATTTTCCCTTCCTTTCTTCTCCCCTCAGATTCTTTTTCTTCATCGTCAGCTTCAACACATGTGCTTTTCAATTTTCTCCTGTCAAATCAGAGGCTTTACTGCATACCCTTGTTTGTTTTTTTCCTTTAGTGTCATCGAATAGAAGCCCCCCCCTGCCTTTCTTGCGGCCACCAGTTGGGGGACTGGAAGCAATCCTGGCCAAAATAAATGGCGTTTTCAATTCCCTATCATATGTATCATACCAGCAACAATCAGAATCTCAACCTGCCTGCTTTCCTTCTCATATCTCTCCATCGTGATATCATCCCCCCAAGTACTCCTGTATACCCAGTGTTCCCAAGCGTCCAGTCAGTCCGTCTTTTGCTTAGGAAGGAAAGGAAGCCGGGCTCTAGGACTCCGCCCAGGACGGATGCCCGCAGTAGTCCGTCCTAACCTCTGCCCGGGACGGACGGCAGGGCCCTGCAGATGACGGCCGGGCCTTACGAATGAAGCTCCCATTTGAGCTAAGACTACAGGGGCCGGCCGTCAACCCCGAGGACGGCCGTCTTAAGGAAAGATGGACGCCGTGCCCGGAGTCCTTACTCGCCCTGTCCGGGACGGTTGGGAACACTGTGCATACCTTGTCATCCTCGTCCCCTTATCCTCTACCAGCACCGCTAAGCTTCGAGTAATGCCATATCCGCACTTGGCGGGTTCAATTAATGCACACTCAAGACCCCCCTGCTTTCCAAATGCCATAATGTCAGTAGGGCCACTCTGCTCGGCTACCACAAAAACTCGAATAATCGAACCGTCTGCTATGTAGCCGAGAATCCCCTACTTTAGAATAGGGGCGAAAAAACACAGCAAAAAAAGAGCTGCTCAGTCATTCTGGGGGTCGTAAAAATAAATAAAAATACCAGACCTTACCAGAGGAGGCAACTGCAACGACATAGCACACGGTTCCATTATTAGAGTTTTTGCGGTACCCACTCAAAAAAAGATTTGAAAGAAAAAACACCGGAGACTGAATCATTTCTCGGCATAGATTCCAGCTCCCTGAACTTATGTAGATCACTAGTAGGATGTCTTTTCCTCCTCCCCTTCCTCCTCCTCCCCGGTCTGATACTCCATCTAGCCCACGACACGTTCTCCTCTCCTCTTCCTTCCCCCCTAGCCCAACATAGCACTATTTCCCCAACACTGTACCATCTGTACATGCTTGCCGCCCAGCCCTCCTGGGTAAGCTAAACTAGCATATAGCCATCATACGCAACACTACATGTATTACACAGACTATCACTCGATCTAAAACCTCCCCCAAAAAAATATTAAGATACCGACCATTGCAGGTGAAAACCTCTACCAAACGCCCAGCCCCAGGTCAACCCTATGGTTACGAGATAAGAAAGATAGGAAGGGAGTCCTCGATGAATACTAAAGAGATGGCTAATACCGGCAGTGCTCCCAACCGTCTCGAGCGTCCAGTAGTGCCCTGGCTGTCTTGTAGTCCCGGGCGTCCCGGGAAGGGTGGTGGGTAAGGATGCCGCGCACGGCATCCGTCTTTCGTAAAGACGGCCGTCCTAGGGGTCGGCGGCCGGCCCCTGCAGTCTTAGCCCAAATAGGGTCTTCCCGTAGGGCCCCTCCTAAGCAAAAGACGCACGGACTGGACGCTTGGGAACACTGAATACCAAAGCTATGGGTAGCGTGGAAAAACGAATGCCTCAGAACGTCACGATGCTAGATACATAGGGAGAGTGAGCAGGTATAGCCAAAACGTTATTATCCTTGAGCAAGATTGATACATCCAAAACCATCACCGGAAGAATCTGGCCAGAAGGAGGATTATCCGGACGCGGTCAACAGTGCACTGGGCCCTAGAGCGAGTGATAGATAATGTATAACGTCCCATACTTCCGGCAAGGGGGCCATTTTCAAAGCACCTACGATAGCTCGCCTGTCGTCTGTGAAGAGACCCTGCATGTCTCTTTCCGCGGTACTCAGCTTATTCAGCTCAGATCCTCTCAACCCGGAGAGCCCTTTTTTGAAAGAGACCATCCAGTTTTGGGCAAACAGGAAAAAAATGGGCATAGTTAGAACATCCCGGAGAATAGATTATATATGCGGGCTAAATGAAGAAGGAAGCAACGACTCCAAAGTACCACGATTCCGAGCACACTATTACCCACCGGTGGTTCAGACGGTACACTACCATCCAAAAGTCATACTTCCGAATCCACAGTAGGACAAGACCAGTGCAAGGAAGGATGCTCCAAACCCAAACTTCGATACCAGATGTCAAGAATTGGACGTTTTGTTGTGCAGTAGAAAGTTGTTGATTAAGTTCTCTAGCAACGGGAAACAGTAACAGTATATACCCTATCGAGATGACGCAAGTCATGATACGGAATACGAACGTCTACGGACACCTTCATTTACGCAATAGTGAGTAGGAAGCTCAAGTAATTCTCTCGTTCATCAACTCTGAGAACCATTTCTCAACACCAGACAATGAGAGGCTACGAGTGATATCTGATGAATATAGTAGCAATTAGTATATCTAGGGCCATCACATCTGTCAGGTAAGTAGTTGGCAATGCATTTGTGGTATAGTTCTACCGTGTTTAGTTATGGCTAGACAATAGATAGATAGATAGATAGATATAGATATTTTATGCAGGGCGAAGAGGTGAGGTTGGAAATAGGTATTCGAAGTAGTTTTTGTTTGGGGTGAGGAAGGCTATGTGTAGCTTTAATTTTGGTTTATTTTATAGTATATGTTGAAACTTACTATGGCCGGACCTAGTGTTTCACGCCCTTACCGGAACCACTCGGTGTTTGGAAAACTCTGATATTCGTTTGACTAGTATAGCTGAAACATGAAATGTTGGATATCAAACAGACTAGCACTAGCAAGCAACTATGACACTGGATTAGTATCGGGATTTTTTGGGATGCGAGACAGTGGAGGATTTCCTAGTTTTCCTTTGCGTCTTTCCTTTCTCTGTCTCTCTAGTTTTTACCGACTATGTCTCTATAAGAGACCATCTTGTTCCGGTTTCTTTTCCTATATCGCTCTCTATCTATCATCATTCGTTTTTGTCACTTTTCCTCTGTCTTTGAGTACAATTCAAGTCTTTTGTCGCTTGCCTTGTTGCCCTCGTATTCGAGTGAATATATCGATCGTCCGAGTACGCCCACCGATATTTTAAGAGTATAGAGGTTCTCAGAAGGAATCTTTTGCACTAAGGGTTTTAGAGATGAAGCGTTTGACAGTAGAGAGGCGGTCATATTTATCTCAATAATAATACATTGTAGAAAATTTACCTTCCTATGACAGAAATTGAAGCTCCCTGCACAAAGACCTACTCTAGTGATTTCGAATACGACGGCTTCATAAGAAATCAAACTCCAAATACCACATGCTTGAGGCAGGCTATTGACAATTACTATGAAGTACTTTCCCCACCCCCCGCACAGTTCATCCGCAGCACACCCGTAATGTCGAAGTGTCCCCCAAAAATATCACCACCATATACCGCAAAAAATTGGCCCTTTTTCTTGGATCTGTGGGGCATACAGTAGCAGTTCTTTTTTTTTTTAATAAAAAAAAGCTTCTACATTACAAGAAGTTATGGGATCCCTTCCGTTGACAAATGGCTAAGTTAAATTTTCTTCACAGTCGCATTCCCTTTCTAGTGACCATATATCGATACCTAATTCACCACCAGAATTGGCCCCCCGCATACCAAAGCCCTTGGGATTTGCTAGATATCTCTAGCTCTGACAGCGTATATTTAGCCAACTAACCTGAAGCTAAAGATATAATCCCACTAATTGGAAGGGCTAACCATACAGCTAAAACAAGAGCTAGTGCCAATTGCTACCCAACATTTGGGAGGAGTCCAATGGGGATGCCTAAGTCGAACGAGTCCCGCTCTCAGAAGATAAGAACCTGTACGTGGTTCTCATCAAGAGGTCACATAGTAGATCAATGAAAGAGCTCTGAAATCTCATACACGACAACTCGATAGCCATTCTGACCAAAGTAGCCCCATGACTCCCTCACTCCCCTCTACTGAGCCAACTATTGCCCATCATGCATTATCACCCGGGCCAGGAAATACGGGGCGCTGGCTTCTGCTTCCGATTGACGGGTGCCGTCAGAGCTACAACAAGATTGTTATGGTGACGCATGCCGAATGATGCGTTAGTAGCAGATGCCAGTGTGTTTGTGATTCCCCGCAAACCTCAAAAATCCAATAGGCTTCTGCGCATGTTTTCAGTTTGAAATGGTTCACCTAGGGCCTAGGCCCATGGTTGGGTGCTCGATATAATTATTACTCAACCGAGGGGAATAGGGATTGTGAATAACTCTGAATAAACGAACATTGCGGTAACAGCGTATCCCGAAGGCTGCATGCAAGTCTAACAACAGATTAGCGATCCAATTATGATTGATAGCGCATCTACCAAAGCTAATCGATAACGCTGATACTAGCTACTGTATCGCTAGGCTCTTAGCACTGGTGAGGATAGAGTTGACCTATAAGCACTCTGCGGAAGCCCATAGGTATCCTAACCAACCACCAGCCAGTGTTTATCCTGAAACTACAGCTGCATCGAATCGATGAGCGGAAGACATGCAGAAACCCAGCCAGTCAGGAATTCCGAATAAAAGCGAGAGGTTGGATCTAGTGCGTCGGCGAGCACTCGCGATTATGGGTTGGCCCACTCGTGTTAGGCAAAACTTGGTCCTTCCAGATTAGTATGTGCTAGGCGCCTTGTGAGAGGGGCATTTAGGAGCAAACTGTAGTGATTCATCGCCTAAACCACCAACTGGCATGCGGGATCGATACCTCGATCCCCGAATCCATCTATCTCCTAACATCGTTTCCTGCACCCCAGTGCCGAATATTTCATAATCAAACCACTCAACCATCACAAATTGTCGGCCGGTAAAGATGATACAAGGTTCATGACTCTTTCATCTTGGTTGCCGATTCCCAGCGCTACTCAAACTACATCTCCTCTCGCAAAAACGAGCCCAGCACCTAAACACTCCAGGAAAGCTCAGCTATGGAAGCAGCGGGCACATGAGTCACAGGTGAATCCTGTGTTCTGACATGTGCTATCACTCATTTATTTAGGTTTCTCATCATATGGACTCCTGATTGTAGTCGTTAGTTCGGAAATTCCCTTCCTCATCCCCAAGTGTAATAACACTACCTTATTTTCCACCAGTGGTCATCTCGAACCACTACACTAGCCATCATCGCCAAGTCTCCCATCAGTGTTTGAGCGAGAAATATTATCCCACCTTGTAAGAAGCAATGAGAGAAGAGCCATAAACACTAACCACCAGCCCACCCACACCCCCGCCCGACGTAGTTCGAGTGACCAATTTATGAACACCCTCGTATTGCCCAATATCAAATCCCAATCTACCCGCAAGCTGAAGTCAGCCGGTTAGGGAGGATCCGGCAGTTAGTACCTTATCCCTCTGCTACCGAAAGTCACTGGCCGACAAGGATACACTACCTGACGATGTCTACGAACCACTCCTCCGGTCCCAGCGGAATTCACATTCCGTCCAACCTGCCTATCTCGTTGGTAATTCCACCAAGCACTATACCAATGGGGTAATAGGTTGTTAGTAGATCAGAGGAACGCCCGTGATAAACCGACCTCCAATATTAGTGCTCTCCGTCCTATGAGCCGCTCTGATACCTAGATATAGCAAATATTAAGTTGAAGAGATTGGTACACGTAACGATCCCAATTCAGGCTACGTGGGCATAGATAGACGTTCGAGTATTCTAAACCGAGGGGGTATATCATATCAAGTTGTTCGATGACCCTATTAGACGGCTCACCCCGACCTCCCCGTAAACGAATCGAGCAGTGTGCCTAACCTGAGGGTGAATAAAACCTGTTTCGCGGTTCCCACAGGAAGGCACTGAAACCAGCGCACCGGTTACTGTTCCCCCCCGCGCCGGGGGGATGAAGGGAGCATCGATGGAGACTGGTACGGTGCCGTAGCTATCACTTCACGTCCGCTTCCCCGATGTGGGAGTTTCAAACATCCAGTGCAACACCCGCCATTCCCGATCCCTCATCGTATTAGATCACCGGGACCGATGCCCTATCACATCTCATATCAGGAGCTCGAAACGTAACTCCCGGGTAGCAGCAGATACTCATTCACACACTCACCCACTCACTCTCACCAGGTTACTCTACTCGCCCCGCCGCTCCTCCCTCACACTTCTCTTGTACCTCAATCCTCTTCCCCTCCTCAAGCGTTCCTCCGTGATCCTACAAAAACGCCTTGCAGAAAAAAAGGACACGGGTCAACAAGCCCAATACCCCCTTTACAATCTATACAGGCGGTTTCTTTAATTTCTCGTCTCATGGCTGTACCATATACTATATTTCTCCTCCTTCTTCTCCTCTTACTATTCCTCTTCTGTATATTATCTGTTACGTGGCGGCTTATCCGTCCTGTATAAATGACCCCGGGCGTGCGCCATCGAACCAAAAACATTCGATTCAGAAAACATTCCTACTCCCCTCTACTCTAGTATCCTCACACATTCTCGTGTGGCATATATTAATAAAAAAAACAATAAATGAAAGAAAAAAAACCTCTCCCCCCCCTCCCCCGCACCCCTTTCCAAGAAATATCATATTATCATCAGCACATCACCGGTCAAAAAAAAAAAAAAAACCTCCAAACCAAGCCAAACTAAAAAGGAAGAAAAAAGAAAGAAAGGGAAAGAAAGAAAGAAAAAATTATCACGTTCACATACACTAACTGACACACATAGCCACCATTGGAGGTTTTCACCCAGATCACCATCCCACACACACCCGAAAAAATATATCCCAAAGGGGGAAAGATGGAGGGGGGTGGGGAGACATATTAAAGCACAGAACAGAGTGAGCGAGTCACAGAGATCGTGTAGGGAAAAACGAGAACCCTCGCCAACTGAAACATACACATCCAGAACACAACCTACACGGTTCAATTGATCGTCATTAGCAAACAGACTAGCGAGTGATACTACGTGATTTCCTACCAGTCTTCCATATTGGGTAGGAGGGGGGGGGACGAGGGGAAGGGGGGAAGGGGGGAGGGGATAGAGGAAATGCACTATGCACCGTAAGACGAGCCAACCGGGGGGGGGGCAGGCGGACGAGCGAACAAATCAGCTCTCCATCTCCTGCTGCCCGTCCCCTACCTTCCCCGCCATCCTTGCACCCCTCCCTCCTTCCCCTAATCAATCCCTGCAATATCTGTGAACAGAGGTGCGGATGGGTGGGCAAAGGTGTGCACCGTATACGAGTGGTGGAGGGTTTATGATAAGTTCTCAAGAAAGATGGGGAAAAAATGAAAGAAAAAAAAAGGTCCAGAACTGATCGGCACACCCTCACTGCTGGCGCCGTTGACCGGTGTCTTGTTTTTTTCCTTTTTTTTTTTCCTTTTCCGCTCCAAATGTAACAGTGCTTACTGCCGTAAGAGAGAAAGAGGAGGTGCAGTAGCAGTGCCCATCGGTGGTATCTACTGTCGTTGCCTATTTGTATTTGTCTCTGTCCCTGGTCATGCACCTCCGCCACTGCTGTGTCTAGACTTCTCTGCTTTATGGTTAATGTGTAGTGTGCTATCGGTCGTCCAAAACCTGGTTGGCTGGCTGGCTGGCTGGCTCTCTAATTAGTTACTTAGTTAGTTCGCTAGATCTCCTTCTTCTCTCTAGCCAGCTGCCAAACACTGCGCACACTCATTCATTCGCGCACCCCCAACCTCCCAGACATCTCAGCGCCCAAGTATTCTTTCCCACATACATATTCCTACGCGTGCACATACAAATACAAATACACAGACATACACATCCATCACAAGAAGGGAGCAAATTAGAAATTAACTCACTATAAGACAATCTATCTACTGGGCCGTTTTTTCTTTCTTTTCTTTTCTTTTTTCTTATTCCTCCCCTCTCCCTACACCCCCTGCCCTCCCCCCCTTTCCAGCCGGTTACGACACAAGTTCGTTGAGAGATCGGCAGAACTAATATTTTTCCAAAAGTGGCCAATATGTAAATTGTGAAACAGGAGCTGGACGTGAGGTGACATACCTCTGGTCAGCCCGAGTGATACCTAATGACCGATTAACCACCGCAATCACAGTCATAGCATGATATGTCTAACCATCGGCCCACCCGCCCGTCTGTCTCTCGTCTATTTTCGACCTTGGTTTTAGCGAGCGAGAGGGTGTGGGTGTGTATGGGTGTGTATGGGTATGTGTGTCTTCCGCTGACAGGAGGTTAAATGACAGATAGACAGGATAGTGGCCGTTGTCTGTTCTGTTATGTTATGCTACCCCATGTTCGTGAAGTTGATGAGCTGTCTTTTCGTCTGTTAGTCTAGATATAGTATGTGTATGTGTGTGTGTGTGTGTGTGTATGCGTATGCGTATGGCTGGTTGGCAGGTCGTCCGATGGTATATCCCTGTATTGAATGTCTCGATACCTGTCTAATTGTGCTAGTATATCTGTTCGTCAATTTGTCTGTCTCTCTGCCTAAGGATCGGCCAAGTGCGATAGATAGCCAACAAGCTAGCCAAACTAGCTCGCCCGGTCCAACCCCTACAATACGATTAAGCAGGGGTATGGGGGTAGAAGTTTGAAACTGGAGCAGAATTTGACCTTCTCCTTCAATCGAACTGAACTGAATTGTCTAATCGCCACGTTCACTATCTCGGCCGAGACTATATATCCCTCTCAGTAGTGACTCGATTGGAAGGAGGGGAGACTATACACACTAGCATAGCAAGTAGTGAGAGGTTATGCATCTTATGAGCAAAAAAGAAAAAGCGAGAAAAAAAACCCGGCTAAGGTCACGCGTGTGATTTCTAATATGGAACCTTATAAGTTAGAGTCCTAGCTATAATGATAATATTATAGCAAAAAAAAGCGAAAGCAATCGTTCATTAGAGGCGAATGTTTTTCTGTGAGTGATGTTTCAGTATGTTTTATCATACGTGTAGCTGTTCTCTATTTTGTTTTTTTGGGGGGGGGATAGTACCTTCCAGTTTAATAGTGTTACGATCCCTAGGTATGTGTTTTCAGGTGATGAAAGTCAGGTGGGTTGGGTCAGGTAGTTTCTGGTATTGGTGCCTGTGGTGGGGGGGGCGAGGCTGGGAGGGGAAGGGGGGAGGAGCAGTTCATGGTAAAAGACCTATATTTTTGAACAGCAGCACAGTAAACTACTGTGCAGCGTTTTTGAGACAATATAAGACAAAGCAAGGCAAGACAGTCGGGGGCCAGGCCCCAGTAATGCGCAAGTACATACCAGTACTCTGCTCGTACTCCGCCCTGCACCACAAGCAGAACAGGCAGAATGGTATGTATGATACTTACATAGACAGTAGTGCTCGAGGCTCACTCGTAGCATATGCCATGTACCATACAAGTACTGCCATGTCTCACTCAGGTCAGTCAAAGCTTAAGAAAGAAGGAGAGAAATAAAAAATAAAATTGGAGAAGCGGAAAAGCAAACCTACCGTAGTTACCAAGCCGTGTATGATTGGCATAAGTTTTATTAGTATACAATACCGGTATTTCCTAGTCGTGCCGTAGACCACTTATGTGACTTCACTTCACCTAACTTGACTCACTTGCACGATGCAAGGACAAGAAAATAAATCTCCCGAAGAAAAAAACCCATTTCCCACTTCGTATTTTCCCTTTTTTTTTCCCCCCGGAGGGGAGGGGGGTTGGTTGAACGCGGGAAGGCACATATCCGATTCCTAACAGTCTATCTGAGGACCAAGGAGGGCGAGGGAGAGACCAAGCGAAAGAGGAAAAGAGGGACAGGGGGCACCGTTATCGAAAAGAGGTAAAAAGGCTCTCACGATTAGGGGTACCGGTATTCAGTAGGAGAAGAGCAAAGAGGAAATACCTCGATGTGTAGTTTGTTTATTTGTTTGTCCAGAGCATCTTTATTTTTGGGTAACGAACAATTCCCTTCTGATAGTGGTACCACTACAACCGACAGCAGCCACCAGCACCAACGATTCCCCCGATAGCACCGATATAACGATACAGCAACCCCCACCAAATAAAGTAACATTCTGCTATACATATGTATACAGCTCTAACTTTAAAGCAAGAACAGTAGAGTACAAAGCGAACTACGGGAATGGAACAAGGCGATCTACGCTATTGGAGCAAGCCCGTTCCAAGATTCACCCTCTGCCGCTCGCTGCAGCTCCCCTTTTAGGTGACGGTAAACCAACTTACCGCAAAATCCACCCTTTTCCCAGTTTAACGAGAAGACAGCTCGATTATGACCTCTAATACCATCATTATCCCATTCCCCCGCTTCCCGATCAATGCCGACAACTCTTCCAAAGAGATGGAAATTACACCTGTGATAGACGGACAGGTAGGTAGATAGATAGATAAATTGATAGATTCAAGTGCTCGCAATAATTATCGAGGTGCTACACACAACCAAAATTTGACCCTTTTTTGCTCGGATCTATGCAATAGATATGGGAACCCGCTACTGCACAAGTGCTCTAGTCAACCGACCAAAGGAAAATAATAATTGCTGGACGGCTACAATACCGCATTATCTGATGAGAGCCGTCAGGCGTTAGCACGTTCAAACAAGATTTTTATTCTCGCTCCATCTCGGAGTTGCAATAAAACTCTATATCCTAACTCTGTATAGCCAAGACTAAGCCTTTCAGGGTCCAAAATTTTGACGCAATTGTAAGTTTCACCCCAGCCGCTTCTTATTTCAACGTAAAAAAAAAGTGCCTGCCGGTTCTCGCCAGGCAATGCCGTACCGTAGTTGCCCTCCCCTCATTGGGAGAAGGGACAGGGGGGGACAAAGGGGACAAAAAGTTCGACTGAGTTCAATGTTTATTTTAAGAACCAGAGCCACTAAACCGAGCTGACCTTAAACCTCCCTTCCTTCCCCTATTACGGAAAAACGGTCGAAAGGGTGAGAGGGAGTACCGTATCATACTGGCACAGGAAACCCCATAATCGATTTCACAAACTTAGATACCGGTTTGAGGTTTGATGAAGCCAAGGCGCCGCAATTCCCATGATGGCAACCAAAAAAGAAAGCAAAAAAAAGAAAGAAAGAGAAGAGAGGAAAGGGAAAGGGAAAAAGCAAAACTAGTTCGAAATCGGAAGAGAGTTTGATTGAAAAAGGAAAGAAGAAAGCAAAAGGGAAAAAAAGAAATTCCCTCCAAAGCATTGACCCTTCAGAGCTAAAAGCAAAATATACGCTATCGTAGAGCCCAAGCAAGCTAGGAGTATGATACCGTACAGCACTGGTGCCCATTGGTAAAGGATTCAAGAGTAAAAAAAGGGTTCGGGTCAAAGGTAACCAGGGATAGGATGCGTTCGAGTCCTGCACAGTAATTGCTGGGAAAAGGGATAGGTGTCGTAAGTATAATAGCGACATTATCATGCTCAGGAAAAGCTAAGGCCAGGTCGACAAGCTTGATAAGCTAAGCCAAAACACCGTATCGTACCAATTGTCAAGTCATGCCGGGCTGGCTTGCTTGCTGGCCCGATGGCTACCGTAGATGGAGGGGAAGGAGGGCATATAAAAAATGAGACAACCAAAAAAGCAAACAGAGACACCAAAAACAGCCGCTGTGTGTCGGCGATCATTCTACTTCTCTAATTGTTATTCGTTCGCTCTCGCTCTACGCAATACTAGTAGACGACGGGAAAATGAAGGCCAAAAAAGGAAGTGCTCATCCTTAGTGGATGGCGGTCATTGCCTCTAGTTGGTCTATCGGTCTGCTAAGCGGCTATAGGGGGGGGCTGCCGTCCCTGAGGGAAATCACGAAGCGCAAAAGCCAGCTGAACTCAATTCAACTCCCCACGACAACTGCTCGGGGTGTCAGTAGAAATCGGAATACGATCTCTGCCGATCCTATACGAATACACGGAGACAAGGGGAGTGTTTTCCGATTTTTAATGACCCCCGAGTTCTATGTTTTCTTTTTCCCTTTCCCCCACAGACAACAGACACTGGGGAAAAAAGAGGAAAGAAGAAAAGAAAAGGTTCAAGACCACTGACACTCTTCAATTGGGTTTCGTCGCTTTTTTATCTATTTTTGTTGATCCCCTTCCTTTATACATCACTCCACTCCGGATTTCTCCGTGATGCTCGACCTTCTCGCCAGTCGTTTATGAGGAATGGGGGATGGGGGTGGGTGGTGGATGGATGAAGTGGAGTGGTTGAAATCTCGCCTATCTACTCGTACGGTCGATATGTATGTGCCTTTCCCGAAATTATACGATTGCCGAGATTTGGCCGAAGCTTTATTTATCTTTTCATATTTCTTATTTTTCCGCTGCGACATGCACTGAGCTTGGGAGCCTATCGTCATCAGACCAAGTGAAGCGAATCAAGCTCCATTGCCTCCCCCCCTTTTTTCCCCCCCTTCCTTTCCCTCATTGCACCGCTTGCTTGCCTGCCCGCTGCCCCACCTTCTTGGTATCGCCTACCCACTTACGTTGAGGTGGAAATATTACAACTGCTCTGCGATCTTGCTTGTTTCGTCATAATGTATACTGTGCGTGCTGTGCTCTAACTCACCCACATACCGGTACCCTACATCGGGGAGGTACATCGGGGAGGTGAAATTGTGATGATGCATGGACTTTGAGTTGGATAAAAATCAAGGTGAATGAATAAAATGTGTGCGTGTGCGTGTGCGTGTGCGTGTGTGTTGTTTTTATTTTTATTTTTTTCATCTTTTTTTATCCTCCTTTGCCATTATCATACTCCCCGTGACCAACAGATATCTTGACATCAACCCTTCTCAGCCAACCGTGATCTAGAATGGGTTAAAAAGCGAAAACCAAAGGAGACAAGAGATAGAGAGAGAAGGGGAAGGGAGAAGGGAGAAGAAAAAGGATAACTCATCATGAATTGAGTTTTTAATTTATTTATTTTCTGCCCTACTCGTAGATCCACTCTATCGCCCCCCTCCCACCCCTCATCACAACACCCCGCCCGCCTCCACCATCGTAGGTTAATCTCAAGTATCACACAGCCCGGCAATTCAGCTGATCACAAGCGAACAGAAAACGAATAATAATCAACGCTCGCTTTTTTTTTTTTTTCCTTTTTCCTTCGACTCTCGCCTCTTCTCGTCCTTGATGGCGGATATATATATCCATTTCTTGATTGTGAAGGTGCCTGAGTCCTTTTTTTTTTTCTTCTTTTCTTTCCCTTTTCCTTTTCTCCCTCGAACATGAACTTCGTATTTGGAAATGATCTGACGAACGGAAAAGAAACGTGATTGACTCCTGACCCCCTCAACCTATAGGCTTCCTAACCAAGCACCGGGCAGTTTCAGTCAAACATGGGGGTGTTTTCCTTGAATAATTAATAATTGAGTGATGAATTGTGATTGGAAGGGGATCTGTTTTAGAGAAATTTTTCCCTCTTCAAGCCGAGGTGCGTTCTTGTGGTATATATTACAATAAATAAATAATACAAAACTCCCGCGGGGGATGGGGAGGGTAAAGTTACTAGACTCCCCACCCAGCATATGATCAACAAGCCAAGTTGATGCGAGCGAGCGAAGCAAATGAACTGAGTGACACCTGCCCGTCGGACTTTGTTAAAGGAACAAGACAAGAGCGAGCAAGGACTCTACGAAAAGCAGCTGAACTGAACTGACACCGAATTGACTCGGATGGACCGGACTCGACTGGAGAAGGAGAGAAGGTGGGGGGGAGGAGGAAGGGGAGAGAAATTCTGATACATGCGCAGGAGCTAAGGCCAAGTCCACTCCGCACTTCAACCATCGGACGTTAGCTACGGTGCAGTAGCTACGATGGCGATGATGATGATGGTGTGCTAGTTAGTTAACTCGAGTCGATTTTTCCAATAAGCCGCGATCTAATGGCCGACCGAACGTACGAAAGGGGGGGGAGGAGCCAAGGAAGCGAAACCAACTACGATATCATAACCCTCCTTAACTTGTGATACCCACCTAGGTTACCTACTTGCACAGTACCGTACGTGCATACGTGCATACAGCAAGCATCCTTTCGGATGATCTCATCCATCCTGAAAAAAATATAACCCCACCCCCCCTCCCTTGTTCAAAATCCGAAGTCAATAATTAATTATGTATCATAATATTATTTTCCGAGAAGAAAAATTAAATATCAAACCAAACCAAAATTTCGAACAATAAAAAAAAAAAAGGGAGGTATGATATGATGTGATATTCCAAAGTATTCCATCACAAAACCTTGGAGAAGTAGAAACAGCTAAATCACAGGACTTCAACCCCCCCACGTGTTTCCCTTCAACTACTCGTAGCAAGTCCATCGGGGAGGTGGGGGGGGAATAAATAAAATCCTCATTGTTTCACTTATTTACTGCCCATCTAAATGTACAGTACAGCACGATACCCCAATTACCTTCCCATCTCTAGCCTGGTCTCTGGCCCAGCCTGGCCTTCTTCGCAACGGTCGTCTGTATCCACCCATCCATCAATCCATGGGGCTATCATACAACCTACCAGAGCTGCCGTTCCTCTACAACGATTTTAAAATCCACAGTTAGTGACCATGTAGGTCAAAATAGTTGCACAAATCGACGTGCGCGCGGGGCGAAGGCAGATCGCCTCGCCAATACTTTTTCTTTTTCTTTTCTTTTTCTTCCTTTTCTCCCCGACAGCGGTACGGTAGGTGGGTAAAATTAAGTTAAGCTATATGCCGCCGTAAGTTACGATGCGTTGCGATATGATAGCGGTACGGAGATGCGCTGTACTTGAGCACTTCTTGCGCAGGGCAGGGTAGGAGCGATGCGGGGCGGAGGAAGGGTGGAGTGGGGGAAAGGTCTATGGTCCATTGAACGGCGATTTGAAGATCCATTCCATATCTGGAGTTACAGTACCGTTCTGGGCCTTGTGATATGGGTACCAGGTAGGTGTGTTTGTAGTGTAGATCGCTTACTGCGCGTCGTTCCTTTACTAGCAGCAGGGCGCTCGGATATGATATGGAACAGCGGAGCGGGTTTGGTTGCAGTAAACGATGGCCGGTTGTTGGGCTGGGCAGGGCGAAGGCAACCTGAAGTTACAAATTGACGATCGAGTGCTGTATGGTGTAGGAAGAGAGGGCTTTCTTTTCTTTTTCTTTTTCTTTTCTTTTCTTTTCTTTTCTTTTCTTTTCGTTTTCTGGTTAGTAAACTGTATCGGGAGGACCACTTCAGGTGCGTAAGGTAACTTGCCTGCTCGCACGGTGGGGCAAATTTTTGAATATCTTAGTTGGGCGATATGAAAAAAGAGTGGGTCTCTTCGTGTTTGGGTGCCACGCGGGGAGGCGAGGACGAGGAGGAGGAGGAGGAGGCGGAATTCCGGGAACAAGTCTTTCTACTAGAGCTGGAGAGGAAGGAAAGGAAGAGCGGTGATTATTTTGTGTGCGAGCGCGCTCGTGAAAATTACGGTCTTTTTTGCGAAGGCAAAGCTAAGGTTAGAGAGAGCGATGGGTCTCGTACTCCCAAATTATGATACATATGTTCTGCGCCTGTTTTTAACACTAATGTAGGAGTGGAAATGTGAGGTTACTTGGGAGCGCTAGGCTTTGGACTCCAGTACTGTACAGCGTTGACGAACAGGCGCCTAAACCCATTTCTGCCTTCTTTCCTGATCTCCAACCGTTGAGAAATTGCTACAAAGAAGCGGGTACCGGAAAGAAAAATAAGTTTTTTCTTTTTCTTGTCCTCATCCACCTTCGGTTGTCGTTCACAAGAATTACTCGAGCACAGCAGGGTCCCACACCGCGAATCATTATCCTTTGGCGTAGCTTCTTTTCGGCACTACCGGTACCCCGTAAGATCCAAGGTTGTCTGCCGAATTGGGTACCAAACCCAAGTCCAACTAATTCTCTTCTAGCAAAAGTTTCCATTGCCCGGTAGAGGAACACCCCAAACTGGGCCATGTATTCCAAATGCAGTAGCAAAGCAACCAATACGCGTACCAAAAGCGGTTTAACCCCTCACGATGCGGGAGCCCACATACAAGTACTAGTACAGTCCGACAACCTCAAGTATCCCTCCATCTCCCATCACTGCTGCCGCCTCTTCTTTCTCCTTGTGCTCCACCAGAAGTCAGCAGGCAAGTACAAAATGCGAGTATGCGAACGAGAACTCTGGCAGGACAGGGATGAAGGAAAAGATGACCCAAGCGTCGGTTTCGAAAGCGGGAAATCCAAACCAGTGGAACTCGCCAACGGCGGGCGCAGCCAAAAATAAATTCCAAAAAGGAAGGCACCCAACCATCCCCGCCCCCCAATACATCCCCCTTTGTCAAGGCACATCTCTGGGTACCACAAAACACGACCCAGAAATCTTGACCCTTCGGGGACGCCGAAGGGGCAAATCCTTGTAAGGTTGTATATCTTTTACGCACCTTATCCCCCGGCGCCGAACTCTGTTTTCGAAAATACTGGAAGGAGGGGAGGGGAGGGGGCAGCGGGAGGGGGGAGGGGGAAAAGGAATGAGTTTCTTGCGCGCTTCACTTTTTTGCTCCCTATTCAGAGCGGAAAGGTTGTCCCTGCTTCGATTAGCGAGTTACCTTCCGAGAATCGGAACGGTCCCGAGGTCGGGCCCAACCGCACATAGGGGGGGGGGGTTGGTGGCGGTGGTAGGAAAGAAACCAAAAAGAAATAAGAAAACGTGGTCCAACACGTGGTTGGTGTTGCGCAGGTATCAAAGGAATCTGGTTGGAGGCGCGGGTTTGGCTGGCTTTGGTTTGGCTGGCTTTGGTTTGTTTTTTGTTCCTAAAGATTATTTTAGAGAAGGAAGCGAAGAGGCGTTTTATTTTTATTTTTATTTCCAATTTTTGTGTAAAGGGGATAGCGGCGGCGGGGGAACCCGCTCGTGCAGCAATACTGTGGCTTTGGTTTTCTTCCGCAGGATTACTACGACGGTGCTATTACCAGGGTGCCAAGACTTTAATTGTTACAATTATCCTTCTGCAAGAGCTGTTATAGCAACTATATCCACACGGTATTACTTGAAAAAGAAAAAGAAAAAAATGCTTTGTGCGAAGTACAGGATGGGCGATTTATTGAAACCTATAAGGGCACAAACTATTAACAACTGTCTGTCTGCCGAAAAAGGGAGCTTTGATTGGCCGGACTTTACCGAAGGAGTTAGAGGGGGGGTTACAATAATAATAAAAGAATAAACCGAAAAGAAAAAAACCGAAAAAAAAACCTCAGGGCCCAGAGGGGATCTTCTAGGATTTTCCGTTCTGGAAGTTGTTTTTCCCTTCTTCATTCCTTTTTTTTCAAGATGAGATCTGTGGAACGCTCTTGGAGCGGGCTTTCCCTTGCCCTTTCCCTTCCCCAACCGTACCGTTCCAGCCACAAGCACTCCCCCCCCCTTACCCACACCCCACGTCGTACCTGGTTCACAACCACGGTTTTAGATTTCAAGTCGCCGAAACAAAACCCTGCGCAGAGCCTCAATAAGGAATCCAAAACATGCCCAATGAGAATCCATGGTTGACGAGACCCGCGCCCCATCACTCGGTCGGTGCAAATTCGCACCGTCAAAAAAGCCCATCAGCAAAACGGCTTGCCGACGTTAGCCAAATGAAAAAGAAAAGGGGAGGGAAAAAAACAAACAAAAAAGAACACAAATTCACGACCATAACCATTACCGACCGTACCCATTACCGAAGCCCGTTCCTGATCCCTTATCATATTCTCGTCCGGCATCGAATTGAACAAACGTAAGCGTGGACAATACCGGCAACAACAGCAACAACAGTGATAGTAATAATAATAATAATAATAATAATATAGGAGGTAAAAAAAAAAAAGAGGGGGAGAAGCGAAAAAAGGGGGTGCCGGGGGGGCAGTCGTCATCAGATAAAAAAATAAGATATACAAAAGTCTCGCATGAGAAACTTTTGTTTATTAACTCTTTTTTGTTTTATCGGATCGAAACGAACGGAGGTTCCCAAATCCCCATGTCTCAGGTTTAGACATTTGCTTTTTTTTTCTCCTGTTCTTTTGCTTTTATGCGGAGGATTCCGGTGGGGATTTTCCATTGGGGAGAATGGAGAGGGTATTTTTGTTCGGGATGGACGTTTTTTCGTCTACTGGGCCAATGAGAAGGAGGTGGATATTACCAAGGAGGGAATTGCCCTTTTTTTTTTTTTGGTCGACTCCTTGGATTTATTGGTGAATAAAAGTGCCCGGTAAGTGTGGGCAGGGCAGGACCCGAAGGTAGGGATCAGAAAAATGGGTTGGTGAATTATAGTTGCCGGCTATAATGAACCTCGCTATAATGAATTTTTGGCTATAAGGAACAGCGACTCGCAGCTACGCTAGTGAATTTACTCCAGAGTACAGTTGGCTATAGTGAACACCCATAGTAAAAAATAGTGAACAGGGCTTTGAGGTCGTGATTCTTGGCGTTGATTATAACCAGGGGCAACTGGTGCTTCGGGCTGGATTGTTGAGGGGAAATACCAATGTGCGGCCCGCGGTGGGTCGAGGAAATGCAAGTAGTAAAAGAGATAACAGTAATAGTGATATCAAGGTTATTAGTCATAATGATAGCAGTAAAAAAACAATTTATGATACAAATAAGAGCAACTTAGTTCTCATGTCCTAAAGGATAAAGTTAAGACTACAACATATCTAATGCTTTACTGCTAGATTTTATACCCTACAATATTCTATCAAATTACCTGTCTTTGAATAAAATACCCTAAAAACAAATTTCATATTGATTCAGGAATTATAAAGGAGAAGGGAAGTTAACTAAGATGTTTTCTTTAACTACCAAATTTAAAAGATATATTCAACCAGAATGAAAGCCTTTCCTTTAAGATGAAAATGTAATTTAGAGAGAAAATCAGCTTACCGGAATATAATTTTATCAAAAGTTGGAAATTCTATATACTCTCTACTATAAGAAGGACTATGATTATAGTATATAAGTGATTTGGACTGTATGAATTCTTCTTATATCTCTTTTGATTATCTTTGTGCATATAAAAAATATTTCCACTAGTTTTAACAATTAGTAGAAATAAGAAAACTAGATATATATAAGTTTTGGTCAAGAACAAACTGATATTGCTGTATTAACTAAGTGTGTTTTTATTAATGTACTTAGTTCTAAAGCTTTTAAAATATTACCATAACTATAGAAAGGTAAATAAGAAATTATAATCTATATGATAGTATTTATCTAATAAATTGTTTGGCCAATTCTCTAGATCTATATCATACAGATTCATTAATAGATTTTTAGTAATTTTTTTGTGTTATGATACAAGAAAACTACTAGTACTCTCTTTAAACCTACGGTAGTTTGTAAAATTTCTAGTTTTTTATTTCAAACAATCTTACATCCTTCTACTAAGAAGTGAAATCCTATAATGTAGAGCCATCCCAGGCACGAAGGCTCCTGATCAATACTCGAGCAGAATAATAAATGCCTCCCCCCCTAACTCATAATATAATATGAGTATATTTTCCCAAGCATTTTTACCCTTAACCTTGTTGTGCTGTACAGTACCGAGATTGTAAAAAGTTTTTTTATGGTAATGTAAACTACATACCAGCATACCGGTACCCGAGTCCCATGGCAGCTACCGTAGTTCAGACGACACTGGCGCTTGGACATTTCATTTTAAAAAGTCCAGGGGAAGCGAAGCGAGGGGGAGTGGAAAGGAAACAAAAGAAGCAAGGAACGAAGCCCCAAATACAGTAATTGATACATTAGCCCAACTACAACTACCGTGATACCTAACCATTCCCACCGTCAAGGGTATATATACATCGTACGGCACAGTGAACTGGTTGGTTGGCTGGTTAGCAAGCACTCAAGTCAGTTAATTGGTTGGTTGCTTGTACTAAGAGATGCCCTGCCCCCCGCCCCGCCTTCCTTCCACCGTCCTGTGACTCCTGTCCACTCGCTCGCTCGAGGCTTCCAACGAGGCGGGTGGGAATCGGGAAGATTAAAGCGAGGTATACGGAATTCCATTGTCGGGATACATATCTCGTTGCTGTGGGTAGGTATAGCGGAAAGTTGTGGATCTTAATATCAGCGAGCCCGTATCTCGGAGTGAAGTACGGAGAGCCGCGGGCGCGCCGGAGGAGGAGGGACGGTCGGGCGGGGCTGACCGACTGACCGACAGGCTGAGCTGGGCTGGGGGCTGGCTGGCTTGTTTGCGGGTGAGAACTGACTGGGCAGGCCGGAGCGGCACGGTACTTTACGGTAAACGTACATCAAAAAAAAAGTGTGTCTTGTGGGTTTTGATATTAACCTCGTGATGCACGGTAATGATAATTGGCGGCTCTTTATTTTGCCTTTTGATATATGTCCATATTATTTCTATTTATTTTTGACAGCGGTCCTCAATCATGTTCTATAATGTTTTGTTTCGTCTCAGAGGGTGAAGGCTTCCTTGCGTGTATTGGGCCTCTCTTGTGGGAGAGAGAGAGGGAGAAAAAAATATCATAAAGGGCCATAGTTGATGGGTCAATGCACGGTCTTCCCAATCTATGCATGTTTTTTCTGAATGTCTCACTCTTGCGAAGTGAGACCTTTCTTGCTTTTTCTTCCTCCCTACCTAAGCCGAGTGCGGAGCTAGCCATCGTCCGTGCTGAGCCACGGGGGGGGGTAAAGTCGACGGGTTTTGTTTTTCTTTCTTTTTCTATATTTTAACTCTCACTCTCTTTTTTTCTCTTTTGGCTGGATTTGGTCCCACTCCTCAGCTGGTTTTTTGGCCTTTTTTTCTTCCTGCTCTTTTCCTCGTTCGTGTCGCCGATATTGTGTGACATGGGCTAACCATGTTCGCAATGTAATTTAGCTGAGCCAGAGTCTTTTTGCTCTGACAGCACGATAGGGCACTGTGAAAGGGAGAAAAAAATCAAAACGTGATCAGGCTACGATTCAGCAGGCAGGCAGTTATTCTGTTTATCTCTAGAGAAGCAGCGACATAATTCAATCTTGCAATCCTTTGCCCGCCTTCTTTTTTAGGTTCCATCGTTTCCTTGGTATTGTTGCCTTTCCTGTCCCGTGGTGCCATTCGATCACCCTTGTTCTTTATAGCTTAGTTCTATGGTATCACGCTCCCATGTAACCTAGCTGGTGCGTTTCAGTGTTGTCCGAAACACAGTTTGAGGATTTTATTATTTATTTATTGACAAGCATGAGTTGCCACCGCCGCCAATAATCATTGGCATCGTCATCACCCTCATCATGATGGTGCCTCTGCCATCGTGCTTGGCCTATTCCTAGCTGTCGAACATCGTACTGTCGGGATGATGCCCTGGAACTGGGAACTCAACTGGGGACTGGAGCAATGCGCGCAGTCCCCTCTGGTTACTTGGGCTAGGCCCAGATGTTCGAAATCGCTACCGGTAAATGTACTTCTCGGCGCCTGGTTCATCTCGTCAAATGGGCTCTCCCCCTTCCCTCGTTCACAGTCCGAAAATGGTAGTCGGCGATTAAGAGGTCCATCCTTGGCACTACCGGGTAGGGAACAACAACGCACCCCACGCCAGGGCACAGACATAGATCCTCCCCCTTTTGTCGATGTGAATTCCAGGCGAGATGCAGGGCCATCAAGAGGGTTGGCTCTGAGGACTCTTTTTGGGCCTCCATTCTGGCCTAGCTTACTTTGCCAATAACTATTGCACCACTCTCTTTCACTCTCTCGATTCATACTTGTATCTTGCTTTTTACCGTACCGGTACGGCACCGAAACTAGCGCTGTGCTCGAGATTTTTGACCCTAACGAGTCCGGGATTTACAGGTAATTGGACGGTACGGTTGGTTGCACCAGCGAGATTGATTTTTGCGGGCATTCGCATGATCTTTTTTTGTCCCTTCCCAAAATGATCTACCGTTGGGTTGGCAAACTGGAGTCTTCAGGTTTTTTATTTTTTTATTTTTTTATTTTTTTTATTTTCTATAATACCTTATTTTATTTTATTTTTTTCCTGCGCAGGTCATCCTCTAGTCACATTACCTGGTTGTTCCCACGACCCCTCGTCCGATCATTCGTTTCCTCCTCCCCCCAATATTCCCCATCTATCCCCCCCGCGTTTCTACCACGGCCCCTCCTTCTTACTATTCCCACTGACAGAAAGCACTACCGTGGCCTGCTTCCAGAAAGGAAAAAAAACCCCCCCCCACTGACCCAGCTAGGCTCGTAAAATTATTGGAACTAATAGGATGAATGAATAAAAATATATAGACAAAAACTCCCGAAGCCTAATATCAAGGATATATTAATCAAGCTAAGGTGTGGGTGTGGAGGAGGTGGGTGCCTGGGTGCCTAGGGTACACAGTACCGACGGTGAGGATGGCCCAAGTTTTGCCCGGGTATCTTCCCTCGCATCAAGGCTGGACGACCGTTTGTGGAGAATTGTAGCGAGAACTTCGCTTCGTCACTCGGGGCGGCACCTACAGGCGAAAATTCCCTGACCCCAAACAAAAAAAAAACTAGCACACTTATGTGCACAAACAATCGGCATTTGGGAAGGGGGGGGGGTGGATGGGGATAAACGAGAAATACCGATATTTTATTTTATCTTATTTTATTTCATTTTTCCTTTTATGTAGTGCTTTGAGGACTCATAATAGGATTTTATATAGAAACCCATACTACCGTATCATGGGGTTCTTATTTTCATTTCGTCAGGCAACAATTTTTTTGTGGCATTTGTGGGCTGTGATGCGGGAAAATAGAATCTAATTAAATGGCCAGATGGTATTGGTTGATAATTGTTTTTTTGTGCGTTGGGGAAATCTTATTGTCCAACGGAGACTGCCGGTTTCTGGATGTATGTGCAGAGTTGAGCTGGGGCAGCAGGAGGATACAGTAGAGGGGAGAGTGCGAACGCGCGTGAACAGGCGAGAGATAGGGAGTGAGGTGAGTGACTGAGTGAGGTGGGGGAAAAAAGAAGAGACACTAAGTGGTGCAAGAGGGAAGAAGATCACACTCCAATTAACTCGGTATTCGAAATGTTCAAGAGGACTCGAGGTGAGGTGATCTGGGGGTATCTGGGTCTGTGACGCCTTTGTACTTTTTCTTTTTTTTTCCTACTTCTCCTTGCCGTGCCGACATCCCCCTATCAGATACAAGTATCTGACAAGTGCGGCCCGTCCATATTAACGGCTTCCGACTTGTCACTCAGATGGGGAGAAGAAATTGACATATATCAAACTATCGTAGACATGTCACAGCATCGCCTCCTGAGTCTCACACCATACATGTACATAGGAGAAACAAACAACCCTTCTCACTCGCATATTTGACGTATAGACAGCTGCTGAGCCATCAGGCTGGGAAGGGGCTAGTTGTCTATCTTGGGCCTCTTTGGCGACGGGGGGCGTCGGGCGTCGACACTTAGGAATTGCAAGTGTCCCTATTTAGTTCGCGGTACGCATTTTACCTTTCAATAAACAATACAGACGCATATAATCAGGCAAAAGTAGAGAAAAGTCGTAGCTTTAGCATGCCCCATCCTCATTCATCAAAGCTTTCAGGTTTAATGTATTGCTTTTTTGGATGGGAAAAACAAACGAGACCTGCCGGAACACATCAATATCGTATCGTAGCCTTACAGCGCCACAAGAGAATTAATCGAATAATTTAGGGTGTGTGCCTGAGCTGGCTTCTGAGCGGGTGTTCAGAGGCATCGATTGAGGACATCTGAGACCTTTGTTGGCTGGGGAACGTCGGCGACCAACTCTACACGGGTGCTGATTATTGGACATGTTTCAATTGGGATAGTGGTCAAAAAAAGCGTACTTGTACGAATGGGCCGTTCTTGTTACAGCAGACCGGTAGCCCCTGTTGCTGGGTTCAGAGTAGTCAAAGAATTTTAGGTCAACACGGTATGCAGAAGGGGTCGTGCATCCTAAGGCGTCGGGGTCCTGTCTGCTTTGTAGCATCGTGGATCGTTGCTGGAAGTGGGGTTACGAACGCAATCTCTGCACTGCAAGTCACTCGCAACTTTTGACCTTTCGGTTCTTGCTACTCGTACCCTTGTTTGGTCGAATAGGGGGAGCTAACATTAAACATACCCAACAGTCTGGCGTCGGACAATCGACGACACGAACGAATGATGGTAAGGCTTGACCGGCTGGCATTGGTTTCTTGGTAGCCCTTCAACCTTGCTGACCCTCTTCCCCTATCGCACACCCTCCCGGTCGCTTCCTCTTTGCCCCCCCCCTCCCTTCTCGGTCATGAACCAGTCAATCGGCAGTTGAGATCTAGACACACTGACCACTTGCCCAAGGAAACAAAACGGTTGTAGACTTAAAGGGAAGCTGAAAAAGCAATTAATTCTGAGACTCCCCCATACGGTATGAACCGCCTAAACGGAATAGCGAGTTTGAGTTCGCAAGGAAATTGAAAAAGTAAAGAGAAAATAAAAAAAAAAAAAATGATGATGCTAAAAACAAGCTTGTCGGAGACAGAAGAGACAGCGGGTGTGGCCCAACTCAATCAATCGCTTAGCGCTAACAAGTAACGGGGTGAAGGAGGAAAGAAAAAAAAGACCATTGCTCAAAAACCCAATCCTCGATCACCATACTGTAAAAGAGAAAAAAAAGAAAAGAAAAAGGAATAGTTGGTCTAAGGATGAATTACCAAACCTAGATCATGGGTTTAAAGGGGTCATTAGGGAAACTAGCCAGACAGGCGGTACCATTTGTGTTGGACAGCCGGCTCAACTTCGCCAAACCTTTTTTTTGGTTCTATTGCCGTACTATTCCCCCGGGGTACCTACGCATATCGTAGATGCCTCCGTAGAGCTTCCTGACGGGACTGTACTACACCGGGCCTCGTACGGAGGAGCCATACAAGTACGGTATAGTAGCGAGGTAACATGTAAAGTGCTGGGCGAAGCAAATGTAACTCTATTCCACCTTTGGCGGAATTGTCAAAATACGGACCTGGTACTTGTGCCCCCCCCCTCGCTCGTGCCCAGACTGTGCTGGGTGTCGGATAACAATAATAACAGCAATAATAACAATAATACTAGGGGGTTTGCGCTCTCTATCCACGGCGCGGGGATGGGAGGAGGGGGCAGCGGAGTGTGGAGGGTTGGGGGTTGGTTGTTGCAATTGGCAATTGTAATAATAATAATAATCCTTCTTTGAGCTGTGAGAACTAGGATTTCAGGCGGCCTGGCATTGTCTGTAACTGAAGTTTCCCACCCAAGTATAATATTGCTTTTATAATAGTCGCTCCTTTAACCCCATCCCGCGCGTAACAACTACTCCCCTGTCGCAAATCCCACCCGGTGATCTGGGAGGGGTCCTTGATAGCACACACCTTCTGTTATCCAGATTTTGACTCCCTCTGATATTTTATTTCAGCCAAAAGAGGAGGGTTACTCTCACCGAGCCAATACCCATCGGTTTCCAGCTGTGAAGGACCTTTTTGCGCAACCTATTACCGATATGTCTTCGTCTTTATTTTATAATTTTATAAGTTTATTTCTTCTTTTTTTCTTCACCTCTCATTCTTTTTGTTTCCTTGTCCCCTCTCGGTATGTGGCTTTGACCATTCGGTCTCTGCATATAAAGTTAGACTACTCCCATCCAGAAATTTTTGATGGCCAAGTCCTTGGGTTGAGCTGAATCCTGCACCCTCTAACATCTCGAACGATAAGTGAACACCACATCACACAAATACACCCCGTCCGCATCCGCACCCGCATCCGCACCTGTTCCCCATCACTCCTCACCCCCCTTACCTACGGAGCTAGAAGGACAACCCCCCCGCCGTTATTACCCCCGCCGCCTTCTCTCTTTCTTGGTGGGATTTCTCTTACAACTGACTGACCCACCGATATTTCGTACATTTTGCACACCCCGCATCACATTCTCCCCGATTCACCCATCCAACGCTTCAGCAACTACCAACACACGCACACAACGCAACCTATTTCCTCAGTCAATTCTTGACATTTAAAATAAAGTGAATCAATCACAGCTGTTGAGGTCTCTAAAGTAGGAAAGACACATTCGTGAGACATACGCACGTCACATCTCTCACATTTGCCAAAGGGAAAAAAGAAGCAACAACCCCCGTCAAACCCCACACCCTTTTTTTTTTTCCTCCTGCCTTCAAATTACTTTCAGCGTCTGCGTAGTTCATTCTTGTTTTATTACTTTTGAACGACGGCGGCTGCGAAATTTTTGAATCAAAATTCAACGGGGACTGTTTTCCAGTTTAAGCTTCGGCACTTTGAAGAGTGGAAGAGGGTGGGAAAAAAAAATTTCACGAAGAGGGAGACGGGTTGAATTACGGCCAATTTTATTATTATTGGGTGGTGATTTTGCTAGAGAAGAGGAAAAGGAAAAGAAAAAAGTCACCAGGAAGAAGAGGGGTGCTTGAGCGAAGTAACGAACAGCATCAGAAACTTTTTGGAACACTCCACATTCCCAGTTTGGCGACGTAGCGTAGCAGCCTGCTCGTCCTTGCTGGCTAACTGTCAATCTGCCTACAGTACTGTACTTGGGAATCAAGAGGTTTTTTCATACGCCAAGATTGGGAAGTGGCTTTTAGCTCGACTTTCACTGAGAAACGGGACCTGTGGAATCTTTTCGATTTTATTTTATTTTTTCTACCCATTTATATTTTACACTTTGTTGCACCAATCCGCCCAACTGGCAACACAGCTGTTAAGTTACTGCCCTGCAGCCTTGTTCTACTGTACTGTACTCGAGTACAAAAAGGAAACCCTGGCAAGCTCTGCCAACATTCAGAAAAGCTTCCGCACAACCAATTACTAGCGCCCCGGCTCAACGCCTTTCCCCCGTCCTCGAGTAGGTCCTTTTTTTTCTTTTTTTCCCTTGCTTCTTTCTTTTTTTCCTTTCTTTTTCCTTTCCCTTTCCCATGTCTGTGTTCCCTTAAACTCTTTTTTCCTTTGATATATGCCATCCCCCCCATCCCCCATCCCCCATCCCACACCCTGACTCTCCTGCCAACCCACACCCACCACCCCCCCTGAGTCAAGCTTCTTAACTAGTACCCGTTAGCACCCACACATTCACTTCACTTGCACCCACACTAACATATATTCCCCTCCACCGCCAACTAGACAATCATTTAAGACGGACTTGATCTCTCTCATCACATCCATCACCGCATCCCATACATCGTACATACATATCCCATACCTCCCCCCCAACGACCTCCATTACATAGAAACCACCGGTACCTCACTACTTCACATAATGTTGAGTTTGCAACAACCCCATCGCCGGGGCCCCTGGTCTGCTCACGAAGATGCCCATCTTCTGAGTCTTGTGCAGCTGCATGGACCCCACAACTGGGTTCGAATCGCATCACTGGTGAACAGCCGAACACCCAAACAATGCCGGGAACGGTACCACCAGAACCTGAAGCCGTCCCTTAACCACGACCCGATCACGCCAGAAGAGGGCGTGATGATTGAACGACTAGTCGGGGAGATGGGCAAGCGGTGGGCCGAAATTGCCCGAAGGCTCCATGGCCGCAGCGACAACGCTGTGAAGAACTGGTGGAACGGCGGCATGAACAGGCGGAGAAGGATGTGCCTCCGCCAGAGGTCGCAATCCCACAACCTGGACAGCATCAACACCACCGCCGCCACCACCACCACTGCAGGCATCAGCAGGCACTCGGAGGACAACATGAGCCAGTTTGCCACTCCACAGTTTGTCACTCCACAATACTCGCCAGTCGGCAGGAACCTCACTATTGACGTCAGCCGGAAACACCACCACGACAGCCCACTATCCTCGCCAGCATACACCGAGAGCTCGAGGGGGCAGACTCCCGGCTTGGTATCTGATGCAGCCAGTGCATACAGTGAGTCCCCGCGCATGCCACCGTCCCCCATGAGCAGCGAGAATACGCTGCCACCGTTGCTAGATCCCCATGGCGCACAGCACCGGCGGACGTCGTTGCCCATCCTGCAGGTCCCCGGGGAACCTCGTATCCCAGAGTATGATTGCCGCACGCAATCACTTACTCGACGATATTCCAGTACGAGCAGGGATTTCGAGAGACGCTCTCGAGAATTGCCCTACACAACCTCCACCCGGGTCTCCTCACTCTCGCATTCGGCCTCCGCTCAGCACTATTCCGCGATGGATTCGAGTTATCACTACCTACGGCATAAGGTGCCGCAATACGACTCTCATCGTGATCCCGTCATCATACGCGATCCGGACTCTGCCCAGCAGGATACTAGGATGAATCTGGCTAGTATCTTGGGCTGAATAATATCGATTTATCGTCCTTTTTTTCATTTTTTTTCCACCTCCATCAGTCCCTCGAAACGATCGTATCGTTTTGAAAAGAACAAAAAAAAAAGAACAAAAAAAAAGCTTTCTAATCCCTTAATTTCCAACCATCTCGACGGCATTGGTATTATCATCTACTTCAATTGGCATTTTAATTGATGGGGTTTGTTTCCTTTGTCTTTTTTTTTTGTCCATTTGGGAACCTTGAAAATAGGGGCACGGAGGGGGGGGACCGGGGCAGGATGGGTATTCCATTTTTCATACGGGAAGGGGGTTATTTCATATCATTGTTGGAATATTTTATGGGGATTTGGGTTCATCTTTTTTCTTCATTTTCATTATCATTTCCTCTTCTCCCTTTTTTTGCAAACTAACGGCCGAAAGAGTTGGGTTCATCTTTTCACATAGCCAAATAGGGGTTTTTTTCTTCTTCTCTTTCTTATCACTCTTGGGCAGGCATGGACGGACGGACGGTGGCGGGCAGGGGGGAACTATTGGGAAACTTGGAATGGATTCGAAGGAAGGTCTTTTATTATCCTCTCTTCTCTTCTTTTTTATTCCTCTTCTCTATTTCGTTACTTATTCTTCACCTCTCGAAGGGAAAAGGAAAGTTCCTCGTTTTCTTTTTTTATTTATTCATTATTAGGGATTAGCGGGTTATTTCTTGCTTTTATCGGTATTTGGGAAATTCTAGGGTTTTTTCTTCTTCTCTTTTTTCCACAGCTTTCTTCTCTTGCTTACCATTTTTCGCCATTATATATGGCCTTTCATTGCGTTTCTTTCTTTTGTTTGAAACCTTTTCCTTTTTTACTTATCATACTTACTGACCAACATTACTTCATTCGTAATTACTCCTTGCCTCTCTGACAAATCTTCCCCTTTACTTTTTTTCCCATCATCTTCTCATTCTAACAAAGCGGTATCATAAGGGAATTGGGTTTTTTTCTTTGGCTTTGACTTTTTTCTCTCTTTCCTTTCCGTTCATCTTTTCTTCTTAAATCAGGTGAAAGGGTTTTCTTGAAGAGAAGAAAAATGGGTTTTTCATTTATCTATTTTTTTTTTTGGAATTTGGGTAGTTATAGGCGTTATTCGGATTGGATGGGTGGGTGGGAAATATCTGACAGGTTGGCATGGGTTTGAAAGCGGGATTTTGAAAGGGTTATGGCAGAGGAGGAGGAGGGGATAAAGGGGGAGGGAGGGGGAGGGAGGAAAAAAAAAGAGTCAGAAAGGGCAATTGTGTGTGTGTGTTAAACTGTCTAGTTAGGGGAGGGACCTTTTACCGCTTATATCGTACCTATTATTATTATTATTTATTCTGATAATATTGTATTTGGCAGAGAGTAGTAGTATCTGAAAACGTGAAACAGGGTCTTTTTTTTCTTCTTCGCTGATTGGGTGGGTTATGTAACGATGGCCGTATTTTCAGATACGAGCACCACATTTACTTGTCCCAGGCCATAAGTACCCGGAATCAGGGGGAGGGGGGGTATATTTTGTTTGGACGCTCAAATACGCATATATTTTTTATACCCTCATCCCTGTTCTAGGGAGTCTGGGGCAAGTACCACTTGCAGATCATAATATCAGAAATGTGAAAGTTGGAAGGAATAGAAAGAAGGTATATGGGCACCCCCACCTAGAAAGTGTACAGTATTATATCATACTATATCAAGAAATCAACAAGCAAGGCATATAACCACGATAGATGCAAAATGATGTATGATGTATGATCGAAAGGCACTACTTGCAGAGTAGAATAGGGAGTGTAGAGGAAAAAAAAAGACCGAAATAACTACGGATAGCACAAATTTCTTCCAGGATTACTGCAAGTATGTACATATAGTACTAGTAGTGGTACGTGGGGGGGGGGCATCACGAGCACACACAAAGAAGAAGTCCAAAATATATTTCAACAATTCCCAAACCCAGATCTTCCGTCAAATTGAAACTCCCACCTCGCCGTTCTACTACCGCACCCTCGCCTATCTAAACCTAACTACGAACGGACTTGAGAGACATACATGGTCAAAAGGGGGGGGAGGTGTGAAGGGATTGTATGGGTCGATGAGAAAAAGGGACGGAGGGGGGGGAATGGGCAAAAGCTTTTCTTCAACCGGTATGTTCCTTTTTTTTTTTTTTTTGATAAAAATAAAAATAAGAGCTGGACGGTGCGAAAAGGATGGGCTGTGACAGTGACATGGTACGGTACGGTATGGTCAAATGGCTTTGGGGAATTATCGATCGGGGAGGGCATATCTTCTTCCCCTTCTCCTCCTTCCTAACGAGCCCGGCCGAACCAACCAGCCAAAAACCAACTATGGTAATCGGTACGGTGGGGGAAGGGGGGGGGAGGTGGTGGGAACGTTCCCAAAACCCAGTTCTTTTGACAGATCCTAGTGCCCTGGCGCGTCGATCATTCTCTACTTTTTCTTCTTTCTTTCTTTTCCTTTTTTTTCCTTTCCCTTTCCTTTCCTATCTTAAATATTGAGGGAAGTGGTTATTCTAGGGTTTTTGATATACCTGTATATACCAAAACCTTTTTCTTCTTATTCCCTATATCGACTCTTGTATCCCGTTCTGGATTTGATGTCAATGTGAAAACGCATTTCGAGCACCACCCCGAAGGTAAATTTAGTCAACTCATGATACTGTTGGTTTTGTTTTCTAAGGTCCTTTCTTTTTCTACTTTTTCTATTTATTTATTCCCGTAATATGTTAAAATATCACTACCCCCTTTTTTCGGTTCTTAACGGACTGATGGGTTTGTTTTTTCCTTTTTCACCCCTTCCAAACGAAACGGAAAAAGCGTTTAATCCCTTTTTCTTAGTGTAGAATTAGAGTATATTTTAATCTTCAAGACATCTTTCTCTCTCGTGTCAGTAGATGGATAGGATTCCAGGTGTTTTGTTGGTTTTTTCACCTCTCCTTGATCCAGCAGGGTGGCTATTCCTGACACTACGGTGCTCTACCACCGCGAGTACTGTACAAGTACTACTGAATTGCTTATGGTCTAGCTCTTCTTGCTCTCATAACTATCATACAGTTGCTACCAGCTTGGCAGATGAGCATAAAGGCATGTTTGAGTCAAATGCCGTAACAGCTACGGGAGTATTTCTTTTTTTTCCCCACCTTTTTTTCTTTTGTTTTTGCTCTTTTTTGTTTTTCCGTTGCTTGCGATTCCTTTTTGAGAGTGTCAAAGATTAATAATTGACCAGATAGGTTTGGCTTATTGGGGAGGAGGTTGGGTGGGTTTGTATGTATTGTACGAGTACTTTATATTATAATCCTTACCCAGAGACCCATTCTCTGTACCGTACTTGCATTGCCATCGGGTTCAAGCTTGTGGCCGGACCCACCGTAACTCTCCTTCCCAGTGTGCCGGTGTCACTGGGCTTTGCAGCAACGTACGATATCATACATTTGGGCAAATGATTAGGAGGTTAATTGTTCGGTCACCCTTACCCATCACATTTTCCCTCACTCTCATGTTCTTCCCTTCTTGCCCCTCCTCGGCGTCGTGGGTGTCATTGTGGAGAGGTACCAACTTCATACCTCCCTCTTGTGCGTCTGGATGCAATGCGTTTGGAAAGGCTGTCGATTGGGGGGCTTCTTTAGCCCATCGGCTCCCGTTACCAGTAGGAGCGTTTCAAAAAGCAAAGCATCCAACCTGAAGTGACACTTAGGTTCCCTATCTGGGAGGGTTGGCCCTTATGAGAATCCCCATAGCACATTTACAATTTAAATAATAATAACATGAGGATAAAGGGAAGAAAAAAAAGAGGAAGAAAAAGTAAAAGCCGCTGGAGGGGTACGAGGAGAGTGGACGGCGAACAGGCAGATCACAGATTTCCAAGAGTTTAGGAAATGATCTCCCCACCCATCCCTCTCTATCTCCCCGCCCGATGTTATGCAGAGGTTGGATGAACGGGATGGGTAGAAGGGGTTGAGCAGGAGATTCTGTCAAACAGATATGAATAATTCTGATGCAAAGGACAGCGCACAACACGTCCTGCCTTGTCTTGTCTGTCTCGCTCCCTTGCCCTATCCTATCCATTAAGCACACCCACCCTCTTTGGGCGTGATGTGTGTGAGTGGGTGTGGATCAAAAATCAAAAAAGGACGTTATTTTTTATTTTTTCTCTCAGCGGCCAGCGCTGGTGATCCTGGGGTTCTGTAGTGGACGTGGACAACAGATCGGGGTAGGAAGGAAGGAGGCCTGTCAATAGAGTTCCCGCTGCCCGTTCTTACATACTCGTCTTGTCTTGTTCTGCCCGGTCAATCGAAATTCTCCCCCTCCCCCCCGCTCCGTGGAGGGAAAAACACAGCTGAATGCTTAATATTTGCCATTAAACGATAGGCTGGGAGTTGCGCTCAGTGCCGGTGCGTGCCACCCGTCAACTCACCCCTCAAGATGAATTAGGACTCCGCCTACCGAAAGGGATAGTGTGCACACCGCGGAGAGAGAGTTGCCGGAGGGGAGGGGTGGAGTCTTTTCCCTTTTTCCTTTGCGGGGATGTTGGAGGATGGGGCCGAGCTAAGCTACGTACCTCCGGGATCCGCAAGGGTTTGTTTTCTTCAAACCAGGTCTTGGTTGACTGGGTTTTGAGATCTTCGGGTCGTCCAGTGGTTTTCCTTCTTTTGTTTTTCCTCCTTTTTTTCTTTTCTTTCTTCCATCGCCCCTGGTGCATTTTTTTTTTTGCTCGCCAATAGGCTAGTTAGTAGAGAGGTTAGTCACCACTAACTGGAGTACCTTTGAAGTTTGAATGTTTCTTCATCGTCTCCTATTTGCTTTGTCGTTCACCCTCATTTCCCATCGTATGTATTTTAAGTAACCAACATGATATACCCCCCATGAACTATATGGTGCTCGTCTGTTCAGTTCTCTGACCAACTGGGATTCCGCGGATTGCGCCAAATGGATCCACGGTTGGAGCCTTGCTGTCCGCGCTTCACCAGGTCGAGGGGATTGAAATAAAAAGCGGCCCCGGGGGCCGAGACATGGATCATCGCCAGTCACCCCCCTATCTCAGGTCCCGTGCGACCGTGGATCTTATTAATAAATTGCAATCGTCAAAAAACAAACAAGGACAGATGGGGCTTGAGCTCCCGCTTTTATTATTACTATTATTATTATTATTTCTCCCTCTGAGCGGCAATGACCGTGCTAACCGTGGGTAAAGAGTCACTGAAGACCGTGTACCGCATTGTCAACCACAGTTGGAATGGCCGTTCCGCGCGCGCTTTCTTGTTCCTTCGCGACTGTTGCCTTTTTTTTTCTTTTTTCCTTTTTTTCACGTTCATTTTTTTTTTTTTGCCTAAGTCACCCAGAGCCGACCTTCTCGCCGTCCCCCCTTTATTTTCTGCCCCCATTGTGCTACGGGGGATGCGGGGAGGAAGTGGGCAAAGCCCGTGAACAGCTTTTTTTTTGGCATTTCATCGGCTTTTCCCCTGCATTAGTATCCCTTCTTTTGCGGAAGGTCTGACTGGCTGAACCCGGCTTCTCGGTTAGAGCACTGTCATACCGCCTAGCTGTACTGCTGTAAAGCCACTGAATGCACTGAACAGTGGCTGTGCTGTAGTCTCCATTTGCGGGATCGGAGTGCTGTCTGGTGCCGGCCTTCCGATTGAGCGACCTGAGAAGATTCGGGAATGGGAGGGACAGTGCCCATCTTTCTCCCGCCGGATCTCCTTCTTTGCGTTGGGGTTGTATGTTGTAGGACAAGCTAAGTCTTTCCCCTCTTCTCCATCAAGGCAGTAGTCTACCGATCGGGGAGCTGTGCACTCTAAATTATCTGACAAAGCAGGTCTGTTGGCATTTGGCAAGAAAAAGAAAAAGCCAAGACATTTGGTACGAACAGCCACTGGGCGTGGCTTGCTGTAGCAACCAAGCCAATATAACAGATTCCTGAGAATTTTCTGGCTTAAAAAAGGGCTTTTTCCTGCAACTTCGAGAGGAGAGCTACCGGTGGTGAATATAATAAATCCGAGTATTAAGGAGCTGGATTTGAGAGTAATGGTGCCACTAGTGCAGACCACAAATTTTCTTTTTGTCGAGGCACTAAGAATAGCATAGAAAGGGATTAGTTGAAAAGTTAAAAAGAGGCGTATGAAGTGGCTTTATTATTAAGCCCGTGCTATTCCTCAATATGCGAGGGGCCTTACGGTACCGGTAGATGCGGTTGCTGATGCTCGCTTTGAGAGATGCTCTGGGATGGGAATTGGGCGATGATAGGAAAGCTTTGCGCCCTTAGTGTTTCTGCTAGCGGCATCTGCCATTGAGTTCTCCCATCAAAGATTCACAGGGTGATTTTCCTCTTCGAAGACGCCCTCGTGATCAAAATAGCTCATATGCAGACTTCAGCCCCCCTATTCCGTAGGCGAAAAAGCCCATTGTGATAATAGGATGCATAAATATATTGATACGAACGTATCAATTAAAACCAACATTTTCATCCAAGTACTGCTTCCACCGATGTATTGTTGTATCGTGCAAGCTTCTTCATGTTGTAGACGTCTTTTCGCCAGCGATGAGGCATTTCGCAGTCTTCACCCATTATAAGTATCATACATTCCAAAAAAAAATCGCCCGCACAGCTATAATCATTGATGACTTCCCTTCAGATTTGCTTCCTACAGTCTGTTGTTTCATGTGCTCGACTGCCAATAATGCTAGATGTTCTCACCACTGAAAGAAGCATCGATCAGCTTTGGCGGTGTCTCTAAAGTGATGTCAGGCTCACAGATTTCCCTCGCCCACTATTTTCCAGCTTTCAGTGGCCCTTTTTTTTTTTTTTTTTTTTTTTTTGCAAGGTTGGATGGATTGTGTTGAGTGGGGATTCGTGGTCCTCGTCTGCTACACATAATCGGCGGGGTTACATATGGTCTAGTCAAGTGGCGATTCTTGGAAGGTAGTGTGCAATTATTGATCGTGGTGGAGTCATGCGCCTAGGCAGTCATAGACAGGACTTAACCTGTTGAGCTCCTCCCTTTGGTCGTGGGAACACGTGGATCAAACTACGAAGGATCTACAAGGCTTATCAGAGGGGTTGGTAAGACCTTTTTTCTGTTTCTGGCCTTATCGCAGCCTGGATGTGCACCGCACCCACCAGTCATCACCATCACTCGATCTCATTGTTACACCTCTGGACGTGCTTAGGTCATGTATCTCACAGCCCTCAGTGATGAGTCTTTCATTATTCGTTTCTTTATTAAATTTCTTTGGTGATGAGGTGTGGGGGTCCGTGGGGACGTAGATAGTACCGGTAGTGTCTTTGTTGGGGAGAAGTCCGAAGCACTAGTGCACTACCAGGACTGGATCAAACCATAAATATCTCCCTATTGCCATGGGGGATTTCGAGAAAGCTTACGTTACTTCTCTTTAGCCTTCGGGCTTCGTATTTCGCCCCCGGGTGGGAACCTCTGCGTTGAGACTAACAGGTTTCATTTACTGTGGGTTGCTTATTACTAGCCTAGGATTGGCTAGACATAGCGCCTTGTATTCTAGTATTTTTGCAACGGTCCCAAGAAACCTTCAGCCAATATCATGGGGTATCGTGACAGAGAGACAGGAATTACCCTCCTTATATGGGAATTTCACTACCGTATCTAATCTTAAAGTCTTTTAGTTTTGTTTTCCACTGATATCAAGGGCGCGACACATCTTTGGAATGGATGTGGAACCGCAGTTTTAGTGCTATTCGGGCCATAATAGCAAGAGTCTAATCTACATTATGATTAGTACTTAGCTAACTATCAATGCGCCGGCATGATCCATCCAACGTGAAGGCGTTGTCTTCCATATACGGCGTGTTTCTCCGGCTATATTGATGCTATCATAGAACCCCCAGGACCGGGTATTCCTAGCTTATAAATTGGAGGGGGGCTGGTAGGGAAGCCGAAACTTAACTAACGGTAATGACTTTGGTGTAGTATTGGGTCCTTAGCGCCAAGTGTGGATAGTCCTAAAGTTAATCAGGTGTCTATGTTAAGGCTTATCCGGGCTTTCGCTCGGGGACCTGAGTTTCGTAAACAGTTTGTAATCGCAGTAGACCTCTTATGGTAAGGTGCAGGGTACTGTACCAGCACTTGAGGTCAATGCCCATGACTAAGTTATTTGATTACATAATACGAGCAAAAGCCGGGCTTGGCTGAAATGACCTCAAATATGATTGAGGTGAATAATTCAGAAATTTACTACATATCTCCATGAATATTGCTCCTGTTGAGGACTGGAAAATATATAATTAGAGAGGGATGTATACCTCTATAAAGCTATGTCTTCCTAAAGATGTGGCTGTGGTTGGAAGCTTTCGAGGTTTACTATTGTCTTGGTTTTTGGTTGATTTCAAGTGTCAGGCAGCATACCGGTACTTGAACTTTGCTGGGCTGGGTAATAGCTTTTGTTTTTGGGCTTGACTAAAACCGAGCTGGATTGGCTGGCGCATGTTGTTCGCCAACCTACGATTACTTGTATCTGGCACAAAGCATCCGGCAATGAGAGGGGCTTTTCTCTTCGTTGGTTGGGTGGTTGTGTGACAATGGCGGTATTTTTAGATACTAATTGCCAGATAAGGCCGGGTTTGGTGTGCTAAAGAAAAATGGGAATTGTTCTGATTTATGGCTTTTCCATCGCAAGTGAAATATTTTAAAAATTGCACTTTTTGGTGACAGCTCAACTCGCCGGGCTCCTAGTCTACTAGATTCCTGTTCTCATCACGACTGTCAGCAAGGCAGCTGCGATGTGGGTATGGCTTTTTTTTGTCCTCATTGGGCAATGGGATTCAAGTTTTTGCAAAAAAAAATTTAAAAATCTGAAAGAAAAATGGGTGTTTTTTCCTTTTTGGGCCAAATATGGGCCAATTGATTGATCGACCACCACTCCCTTTTCCGGTCGCTTAGCCTAGTTGCGCACTGTGCAGCTCCTGGGACGGCATATTACATAAGCACCGGGGCGCCCCATCAATCCACTTAGGGCTCTTTTGTTGCAAGCCTGCCTCTCCATAATTTTACGCGAGAACTTTCGCGGTGTCTAGACCCCAGACTTCAACTCCGGGCCCTGTGAACTTGACCTCAAGGTTTGTCCTTTTCTTCCTCATCACCATCGTCACCACATCTCTTTTTCTTTGCTGCATCGTCTTACTTTCAAAATATAATAATTTCACAGCCCGTCCCTAATTATCTTCTGCGTAGGAAATTTTTTTAAAAAAAACACTACGACCGCCTTGTTTTTTTTATCTGCTTTTCATTAATATTTATTTTACCTCCTTTGGTTTCCTCTTCGATTCCAGCCTCTTTCGATCCCTTGCTTCCTGCGATTCCCCATTTTGAACTCACACTCCTCTCATCGCAATGAATACCGGTGGAGAGGAACGGTAAGTCTCTCTGGCCACCCCTTTCCGCTTTTTATTCTTCTGAACCGTCTCTGTTCATGCCCCCCCCCCCCCCCGCCCCAAAAGATCTATCAAGTATCGGCCCCGCTATGGCGGTTAGAAGGGATCGAAGGGCACAGGGTGGGCATTGTCCACCGCCGCCGCACACATACATATATTTTCACCCACCCCCTTCCTCCTATCACTTCTTACCGACATATTCGCACCTGCTTTAAAGGTAGAATCCTAGCGAGAGAGACTGGCACTAATGCATGGCTCCCCCCCTCCGGTTCCAAACAGCTGGCGCCATCAACGCACGCAGCAACAATCTACGCAACAACGATCACAAGGTGGAGGCGGGCAACGTCGGAATGTCGGTGGAAACTCTGGCAGTAATGGGAATAATGCCTGGCAGAATTCAAATCAGCAACAGATGCCGCCTGTATATGCTGAAGCCCATGTTCCTGTGAGGGGATTCAACGGCAAAGAAGTTGAGGATTTCTTGAGTCGTGGTACGTCTTTTTATTTTGTTTATTCTGGAAGGGGTAGAGCTTCGTCCCATGTTTTATTCTTTCCCCCTCTCCCTTCTCCTTTTCTTATCCTCTTTTCTTTTGTTTCTTTGCCCAGGAGGGGAGCGCAATCTTCGATTTGGGATTTTTGTCGTTTATGTCTCTCCGTCTCTTTGGGATCTTTTTCCAAAGTAGTTTGGAGTCATGTACCCCTTCAATAGCATGTTACCCGTACCCCCTCCCTCCACCTTTCTGCCTCGACGCGGGGGGTGCTTTGAACTCTCTCCATTCCATGTCAAAATTGTTACCGGAGCGGAAGATTGTGCCGGATCATTATCGGTGTTTCCTGCCGACCTGCGCTACAGCAGTTATTGTGTTACTTGCGCGTTTCTTTACTCTTTTCTGAATTCTGTATTACACTACACGCCTTTGAAGAGAAGGGGGCCCGGTTTCTATCATGGGATTTATCCCATGTATTGGAGAAAGGATGGAACAAAAAGCTTCGGGGGGGCCCGGGAAATGTCGTGCTGTTGTAAACTGCCTGTGGCTGGCGGCTATCTCCTTATCCATTCATTCTGTGCCCCCACAATCTAGCGAGGTGCCGCAGTACGGGGAACCAATGCTGAGGGATGACGTCCAATCATCGACGGAAGCTCCCTTCTAAGCTTGTTTTTTATGTTGGGGCCTTTCAATGTTCCGTCTGTCCTCTGCTCGGGTCTATCACACTGATAAACGTTTCCCCCTTGGTTGATGGATTAGGGATTTATTTGCATTGGGCATTTGGCTGATGTTTTATGCCTATAATTTAGCTTACGAGAAGGAAGTACTCGCTGCAAAACAGAGTGGTGATCAAGGTATGCTTTCGTATTTTTACACCAGTTGCGTTCGTCCTTTGTTTTTTCCCCTTCAGATTTTGCCGTTAGGTTTTACCTTGCTTTAGAATTCCCATCGCTGGGCTTATTCCGTCCCATTCCGGAAGGATGCAGAGGGAAGAGAAAAACGGTTTTCTGCTTCCACCAGTAACCGGACTTGCGGGTTCCATGCCGTTTGGTTTTGGCCACCCGTGCTACCACTTTACCCTTTTCCCATTAGATTTATACTTTTTTTCTTTTCTTTCCATTTATTTATTTCAAACCCCCGTGCACTTTTTATGCATGAGCGAATTCATCGGGTCGTACTCATTGGGGATGTTTTGGAAGCTAACAATTGAATGACAACTGGTGACAGGTCAGAAGCCTATCATCTACAAATCAGACAAGGGCTGGTCCACTCCTAAGAGCAGTGGAGCTTGGGGTTCAAGAAGTTGGTATACCCGGCCATCGTATTTTCTTCCAGGGATAGATACTATGGACACGAGGCTGACTTGAGCTAGCAAACGCTATGGCATCCGGTTCGAATTTTGTTAGCCAACTCAAGAGAGGTCAGGCGGCGTTGCAGCAAGGCTCCGGCAAAGAGTAGAAAGTCATTATACAGTACAGTGCAGTGGATGGGAAACGGCCATGCGTTTAGTATCTGTAGGTTTGTGTGTGGGGGGAGGGTGGTTGGTGGAAATTTGTGCGTTGTGGGTAGTGCAAATGTGCATGTGCGAACGGTGTCAAACAAGCTTCCTTTTCATATCTGGGGTAGCAAACAAACAAATAGACAAACAATCCCAAACATCGTAATAGTGGCTCTCTAATTTCTGTGCAATACTTGTTAAAGAGAGTTTTTTTTAGTTTTTTTTCCACCACGGAATTACATCACAATACGGTATTATTGGGTGAGGGGGAGTTGCATAAGGAGTTTGATGATCCCGCAGGAATATGAATAGGCAGGCTCGCTAAGCTTATGCCACCCAAGGATGATCAAGCGGTTTACCCGTAGTAACTCGATCGAACAAGGGAACATCAGTGACTTGAATTACTTAAAGCGGGTTATATGATCACCGGTATCGGGTTGCTCCTTCCTTCCTTAGTCTAATTGCTCCGGGTGCTTTCTTATGGCGGGTTCGTAGCACAAAGCAGCACCTTGCTCGTGTGTGTGCGTGTGTCCATAAAGATCGGGAAAACACAAATCCTTGTCTCTCGAGAGATTTGTAACTTATGGCCATCGGCGGAAATAAGTTTCCGATTATTATTATTTTTCCTGACGCACCCAAGCACCCGCACGGCGCGGTACCGCACTCACCCGGTATAGTAGTAGCCTGGTTATATCCTGGATAGCACCACTTGTAGTAGTAACTGGTACTTGTACTGTACAGCACAGCACAGCACAGCACAGCACAGTACACATTATTCCATCCAACTACAGTACAGTACAGCAAAAGCAGCTCAAGCTTGTCAGGAAAGAAAACAAACAAACTCGAACCTCTTCCTTTTCATCATTTATTATAAGGGTTAATAATGATCTGAGAGACCGACGGAGAAAAGCATGGTAGGCTTATGAACGGAAGACTGTTTTCCTCATCGTGGGGGAAAGTAGAGTTGTGATTGTGATATGCTCGTATGCGCTGTGCTGTGCTGGTAGAGTACTGTACTGGACCGGTACTTCATGGATACGATGGAATGGCATCGTATCATACTAGGGGGAAAACCCCACAACCAAGCATTATAATTTAAAAGCACTGTACAGTAGTATCGTGCCCTACGATACTTGCACAGTACCGGTACCATATGTAGTCCGTGTGTCACATAGCTGGCTACAGCGAGCCTCATCATCCTCCTCCTTCTCATCGTCAGCATCATGTACTACCGGGGAAATCTAATTCCGATACCCCCCATATTTTCACTTCGGCATATTATACTTGTGCTGAGGAACCCTTTTTTTTCTTCTTTTCTTTTTTTTCCTCTTTCTTTCTCATTTGATATGGCATGATAGATATGCCCTATCTCTCCCGATTTGGGTCTGGTCAGTTTTGTAGGGCTTTGTCGGCGGTAGGTTTACCCATCGGTTTCCGGACCGTGAAAAGCTTTTCCGAATGGGGTGAGGTACAGTACCTATGGAATACAGTGAGAGTGGTTCAGTTTGGTGCCTGTGGGCAGCGCTGGGGTGTCAAGCGAGGTACCGGTACCAACGAGGAAAAGGGAAAAAGGGGGAAGTGAGTGCCAGTGCGGTGGTGGTACCAGAGTAGGTTGACTGATGGCAGTTGGTTGGGTTTAAGTTATAGGGCGCAAAGTGCCTTGTACAAGTAGTGATGAGGTTTGCTGGCGGGCCGGCGAGCGGGCTGGCTGGCTGGCTGACTGACTTGGGGTGGAATTGGAATTGATGGCGTTGGGGAGGTGGGTCTTTTGATAGAGGAGAGGATCCTTTACCGCATTACCGCATTGGTGCCGCAGGGGGAGGAGGTACTGTAAGTAAGTCGTGCACAGGCATGGTACCGGTAGTGGGTTTGGGGATTGGTCATGACATTTCTTATTTGTCTGTTTGGTAGGGGATTTTTGCTGTTTTGGTACAATAGGCCAGGCACAGCACCAGTGCCTTACCGTACCTGAACCGACTTACTTGTGCTGTGCTCACATGCGAACAGGTATCGTATCGTACTATACCGCTCAGGTCCGTGATGAAGGAATCTTCCTCCCCACTCCGCCGTCCACGATATCTATCAACAGCTGTGCTCGAGTATGATACACCATTTGCGCTTCCTTACACCACTTGCTGTCGAACTCATATTCCCCCCCCCTTCCTCCCCTCCCCTCCCCTCCCAATCCTGATCCCTCCCCTTTCCGGGATTAAGTACCGACACATGCAAGTAACCGACAAATCCCATTCCACGGGAATCCATCTCACCACCCCCACCCACTCACTCACCCACTCACCAAGCCTCCTCCTCCTCTTCTTCATCCTCATCCTCATCCTCATCCTCCTCCTCCTTCCCCCCCAAAAAGATACAAACCACCAGAGTCAGTCACCAAGTCAATCACAATGTCTCAGAGAGCGAAGGAAAAATAAAAAATAAAAACCACCTTTTACGGCATATCCAAGTATCATAAATGTTTTTTTTTTCCTCCCCCTTTCCATCCTTCCTTTTTCCTATCGTAGCCTGGACTTTCTTCCTCCCTCCTAGGCTATTTGACTTACTTTGAAATCAGGTGCTTGCGAGTAATAAGAAAAAGTATTAATAGAAACCACGATAAACCCCCCCCCTCCCCCCCTCCGTCTCCCCCTCAAACTCCCCCAATCCAAAAATCTGCCCACTCAGTGTTCATTCAGCTGAGGCAAGTGCCACCACCTCCACCGCCATCAAGCCCAGTCCAGCCCAGCTCAGTCCAGTCCAACCCGCCAATGGAGGAGGAGGAGGAGGAAGGGGGAGAAGGGAAAAATAAATAAATAATAATTCTAACAAGCTATGGTACGTAGGTTCAAAAGAGAAGAAGAAAAAAACGAATGGGGTAATCTGCATACAAGTACATATCCTCGGTAACACGAAAAAAAGTTCGCCTACGCTGAATGCGGTGGGTCTTTGTATCGGTAGTTACTTTTTCTTTTCTTTTTTTGTTGACTTTCTTTTTCTTTTTCTTTTCCTCCTCTTCGCTTCACATTTTATTTTATTTTTATTTTCCCTTTTTTCTGTGTATGGTACTTGTACTTTGCTTTGCTTTGCTGTTGCTTGTGCTTGTGCTGGAGTTTAAAATAAAAATAAAAAAAACCTTTGTGTGCTTTGTATTAATAGGTTGGAACGGTTTCCTTGAAGAAAAAAGAAGAAAAAAAAGGTTCCGGGTATGTATGGTTGGTGCTGTGCTGTACAATGCAGTTACCGGTAGGCACCGGTAGGTTGGCTGGGGTTCATGTATGTTAACGATAGGTACACTACATGTTGGGCCAATGTCGAGTGAGGGGTTGTGATGATGGGTGTATTAACTACTTGTGGGTAGGTGGGGTGGGTAATATCTTGGGTGTGATGGCAACTTATGCGATGGTGTTGAGTTTGTTTGTGGGTTGGGAAAGATGATTAGTCGTTTGTTTGGGGGGTTTTTTTTTGTTTGTTTGCTCGGTTGATTGATGTTGTGGGGAGAGAGTTTGGAAATATGGTCCAAGTTTTATCGTATGGTATTGTACTAGTTACTGTATTAGGGGGGGGAGATGTTTCTGAGGGTTTCCTCCTTTTCTTACTGGGCAGCGTAACTTTCCTTTTCCTGTATCCTGTCTTTGTCTTGTCTTAGGTGGAAGCATGTTAGGGGGGGCGGCTGTTGATCTTCTCCAGCTGGAATCGTTTGAAACATTCTAATGCACCTATCCTCTTCTCGCTCTCCTCCAATGGAAGAGCTCGGAAGTTGGTTACCGGTATGATTAAAGGTTTCGGTGATCCCGCTATGGGGTTATAAAGTTGTGGAGAGGGTGTTTTTGCCTTACCGCTGCTGCTCCTTCTATCAGACTGGGCTGACCAGAAACGGGTGGGTGGGTGAATGGATGGATGAGTGGGTGATGACCTGTGTACCGAAGTAAGAATGGTGGATGATGGGGTAATTGTGGTGCTAAGAAGCAGATATCTCGCTGCGGGCAAGTAAGTACCCGGACGGAAAGGGGAGGTAAGGTAAGTAAGGTGGTGGTGGGGAATTCTCTTCTTTTTCCTTTTTTCCCCCTCTTCCTTCCCTTTTGTATTTGTGCGGTGGTAGGGAAAATGACGAGTGGGAGAGGGATAAAAGCAAAAGATCTCTTCGTTCTTTCCTCCTCCCGATATTTCTTCCGAGTATGGGATGTTGTAGTGGGGAGTTGATGGGTTACGGTATCTCTTAATAGGGGAAAAGAATAATCGATACGGTAAGTCATTTGGTTTTTTCGTGATGCGCAGCATTCTTACCCTATCAGATTCCTACATATTACCCTTTTCAAAAAAATACGCACGTCTGAGATGAAAAAATAAAAGTGGAAAAAAAGGTCACGGTTTTTCCGATCTAACGACTTGGGTCTTTTTTTTTTTTTTTCATACCTTTCTAAGAAAATGGTTTAACTCATGAGTGACATAAATCCGCCCACCCTCCCTCTCCCACCAACCACTTTCACTCAAATTCACCTCTGCCCAATACACTTTTGTCTGTATGTCTCATCACGCAGACCGTTTTGCCGGCCTATCCCAGAGTGAAAATAAAAGCAAATTAAAAAAAAAAAGGTCTCACAATAGCAATTTAGAGGCCGCCCACAGCACACCAAGCATCCACAACGTAAGGATTCTTCGCTAGGATAGGTAGGAGTTTAGTGAGAAAGTGGGGTTGAGAAATCGTGAAAATCGAACGAATGAGTGACGGTGGTATTCCCCCCCACCTCCTTCCTTCTCATTTTCCCTACCCTCCGAATTCCTGTCTGGCTGTGGGTGGATAGATTGGTGGGCGTATATATGTGTGTGTCAGGTGGTGGTGGTTGTGGTGGTGGCAGTGGGACCTGTGTGGACTGCTGAGGAGGATGAAGATGAGGACGAGGATGTGGTACCGGCATTAGTGGAAGAAAAGGGTGGGTCAGACTCTGGGTCTGCTTTAGCTGTTGGTGGGATTTCGTCTTTTTCCTCAGCACTGAGGATATTTTGACAGCTGGCCCGTGAGATCTCTATTTTGGCTAACTCCTTGAAGCGTTCAGCCACGAAACGGAATTTTTCGCTGCCCTCGACATCTCGTTTTGCCTGCCGGAGGTGCTCGAGCTGTGACTCGAGAATGTCAGCCGAGGACACCTGCCGGATTGAGGAAATTAAAAAGAGGAGAAGAAGCAACAGCACCAGACGCAAAAGCACAATGAGTGGAGGGGGGGGTTCGAAGTGGGGGAGGTGGGTAGTAGAAGGAAGGAAGAGGCGGGGGAGGGGAAGAAGCTCGAACCTGTTCCAGTGTGAGTTCGACACCCCTGTCCTTGAGCACTTTCTGGTATCTCAACCTAACGGCCGTTAACGTTCGAGCCTTACCGCCGTCTTTGAGAAAGTTAACGGCATTTGTGATTTCCTGCCAGCTTTTATTCTTTTTTCTCCCGTCCAGTATTATGTCGTCCTCGGGCTGTGTCCAGCCCCCCTTGGGATTATTCGTCCTCGCTCGAGGTTTTCGTTTTTTCGTTATGACCTCTGGTGGCAAAGATCTGCTCTCCACCACAGGAGCAAGCAGGTCACCCTCACCATTCCCTGATCTCCCTAAACATCAGACTTTGTCATTAGCTCGAGCTCGTCTCATTCCAAACGAAGTGAAATCAATAGAGTGGGGCGAATAGAATATTAGGCCGGGAGAAGGGGGAGGGGATGGAGGGGCCGAGGGAGAAAGAAGGGGGGGGTTGAAAAGTCCACACCTTTACTATTGCCACCACTCTCAGCATCACCCTTCACTCTCTTCCCAACACCTCCGTCAACCCCATCATTCTCACGTTTGAACGCCGAAGCGTCAACCTCAACCTTCCCGATCAATTCCTGTAGACTCTCATCCATGGTCTATTCGAACCTGCCCTCCTTCGACAGACCCAACTTAACTATGATATAAGACCCCCTAACTAAAGTTTGCCCTCGACAAACCCCGAAAATAAGCCCATCCAACGATGCCCCCCTTTCCATCCATGCGGGCCTCTGGACAAGGTACTTCATTGGCCCGAACCAAGTTTGCGTGGTACGTACAAACGGGCTCGAAGGGAAGTTTAATTTTTGGCTGCTGTTTTTTTTCTTTTTCTTTTTCAAACCGCTGTTTGATAGTCGAGTGAGAGAATGTGATGGTACCGAGAGCCCGGGTTGGGTGAATTGGTTTGTAGAGTACAAGGTGGGGTGGAGGCGGGAGCAAACCGGCCTTTGGTGGGCGGGTCTTTGGCTGGTTTGTTTACTTGTGTTCGTTTCTGGCCGGTCGGCCGTTGGGGGTAGAGTGATCCCCGATGGAGCAAGTGAGGTGATTATTAGCACGACGTAGTAACTATGGTAAGGGGTAACTGCTGCTTCATGGGTACTGCTCTGGAAGCGAGTTGGTATACGCAATAGTGGAATTAAGTTTGAATATCATGATTTGCTCCGTTATCTATGTATCCTATTCAGAGGAGTAGATATTTTTAGTCTAGGTAATACGGTGGATCTTAACAATATTGTTATATCAAAATAGTAGAAAGCAGAACCACTCTCCGAGCACCCCCTTATTGAACACCTAACTCTGTTGTTAGACAACCCTATTCGGCTACGGCGAACACTCTGTTTGCCTACTAAGACACGGCAGACCTCCCACACCTAACCCTAGAGCCAAATATTTCAGTGATCTGCTACGAAAGCTTTCCATCCCCTCTGCGATTCCTTCTGTGATGAATTATTCCCAGCTAAGCCTTGCTACGCCCCCCCCCCCCCCGATTGCCACTGAAACCATGGCTTCTAGTGAGGCTGTATCTAAGTTGGGCGGAAGGTACGGATGGAAGTCAAAGTGCACTTCCGAGCCGCGATGAACCTATTTTTATTGGAGGTTGAGCAGGTTTGTGCGAAGGCCGCGACGGATATTTCAGGGAGATTACTGGGCGGGTAGGGGAATCGTAAGATGAGTAGTTATACCCGCTGGGTGCAGCTTCTCTGCAAAGACGGGAGGATGGGAGCCGATGAAATTTTCATATTAGCACTGATAATCTTGTGTTAGGGGTGTTGCTGCTGTAGAGCCTGATCGTTTTCAAAAAACTCCGTTTGACCGAATTTACCAGGTTTATTGAGCCTTCAGGGTCCACAAGGAGCTGCTTTGTTCTATGATACTCGAGTAATTTTTGTAGGAATGCTAAATGTGAGTTTTTCGAACTTGGCGGGATGGGGCGAGGGGGGAGAGGAGGAGCACTTAGCTAGAGATAAGAGCTAGAAGAAGAGCTGTGCTAGGAGGGAAGACTCATCGGTTCTCACTCGAATACTCCAACCAGGGGGAGTGAATTTCCTGTGGCGAAGCGGCAGCTCTCGGCGTCGAACTATTTCTTTGTATAGGGCATAGATAGGCAGTGTCTTGATGCGATGCGGTTTCGGTGCCGAACGCACAAACATGGAGCGTCCGAATGGAAAAAAGATTTCATGGAACCTTGGAAGAGAGAAAATAAAATCTCCCCTGAATTTCCGTGAAAAATCACCGACTTCCCCATATGGCGGTGTGCCCGTGGCCTAGAAATATTGAATCACATACACAAAAAAGGGCATAATGTAGGCAGGTTAGCTAGGTTGCTGTAACTTCTTGTAAATAGTATCCGGTTGTGCCCTTATAAGGTATTCCCAGCTCTCCAGAACTCCTTGCTCCAGGTTACTTCTGAGCTCTGTACTCACGGGCTTAATCTGCTGGTTTTAAGGACTGCCGGAGGATTTAGCGATCATGAGTATTTGATGTAGGATGCTCGAGTTCCAGAGTGCTGTACCTACCTACCACTTAGTGCCAACTTGGTGAAATTCTGAGGGCTGAATATCTAAGCATTATATGATCGCAAGCAAGTTCATAAAGTTTCACATGGGCTGTGGTCGTCTCATAGCAATTGAATCACATTCTTGATGTACCAAGTTGCCCGGAGTGGTTCTGGCTTAAGCTTACATTGCGTTCATGTATCATGTATCGTCTGGGATTGAAGATAAACACGCTTTGGTAAAGCTGAAGCTCCAACTGCCGGCATTGTGTTCTCCCTACCTTTGCTATTTGGATGGTAATTCTCCCCAGACCGATTCACAAGAAAATACACCAAAACCTAGCTCTATATTGGCTAGCCTCCCGACTCCATAGCCAGCCGCTCCCACTATGCTTTGTATCACCTCCGATAGCTACATTACATGAGCTTCTGCTGCCAGCATGATGTCCTCACCTGGTCCACCTACAGCAGCCCCCATCCCACACGGATGCTGGGCAGATGCAGAGGTTGAAGGACCGGAGCTAACGCATGCAGGCTCGTGGTAGATACGAGATATCGTCCTCCCCCAAAAATGCCAGAATGTTGGCTTGACTACTGGCTTATCCCAAATACCATACATACCACCTAATGTTCCTGTTTTGCAGGAACTGCTTTGAGCCTGATGCGTAAATTTCCAGAATGTAATAGTCATATTGGAGCTCTTTGTTTTTATTTATTTTATTTTACATTTAGGTATCTCCCCCTATCCTTAACCTGAATATTCCCACGGAGCTTATTACCACCAACCGGTGAACGAAATAACATTGCATGTGTCTTTACCTCCCGTTATTTATCTACCTCAGGGTGTGCGGTTCTACAGTATGAGCTATTTACCCATCTTTAGCCTATCGAGGGGGCGGGTGGTGTGGATATGCCTGCCTGAAAAACAGACATTTCTCGCCTATGTCTAGCTCTGGGTTCACCAGTGGCTCCCCCAATCACGAATCATGGGGCACTTGTGCCAGCGCCAATGATGATACCAGTATCGCCATGCTCTATCCCTCTGAAACATAGACCTTCCGGGATATGCCGTGTCATAACCTACAAGCAACTTTCCCCGCCTCCCCCCCGCGGAGATTTTCAGTGGATCAGGGATGAACTGGTGTGCCATTCTAGTTTCCTAGAGGGCGAGGGGTTGTGGTATTTCTTCTAAGGGTGATACGGAAACACTTTGTGATCCGCATTACAGTAAATAGAAAATAGGGATATCCAAAGTCCGACCCTAAAACGTAAATTACTTTGGGGGGGGTGGGTGAAGCTCGGTGATAATGGTTTGGATATGGAAACTTATCCTCGCCGCCGCAAATACATCCTTTTGATTTCATTTCTATCAGGGGGTGCAAGACTCCGGTGCGGCCCACACGTAGTAATGGCTAGTTTGGATTTACTTGAGCCTGTTCGACTCCTCCTCCTTCGGAGATAACCCATAGGAAGAATCTCCTTATTTTTGGTAGAGAACATTCGATTCTTTTTCTTGCGACACAGTAAGAACTCAGAAGGTTAAACCCCGCGCTAAGACGCCCGAACTCCCACCTCCTTGAGTACCGGTAAAAAGAGGGGGAATCCCCCCCAAAGAAAGTGGCATTCAGCCCTCCCTCCCTCCGCTGAGACAAATAAAAAAAGAAAAACACAACGGACCTTACTAGGAGAGGCAACTCCAACGTCCGAGTGTGAGGTTCACTCATTCCAGTCCTCACTGTAGCTAATGTGTTATAGAGAAAAACTCTAATATTTGCGGAGAATGGTTTTGCTGCCCTGCGAATCAAGCTCCAGTCCTCCCACCCTCCGGCTTGGATGGTCAAAAATTAGGGCAATCTTATGGGAAATGATTATTCGGAGAGTAATCAGAAGCCGCCTTCGAAAACCTGGAAAATGGGGCTTTCCAAAAAATGATGTGCGAAAATATCCTTTACCAGTCCTCCAATAACTGAGTTCTCGTTTGGTATCACCCCTCCCATGTGTGCTCACAGACTATCACTCGGGATCATTAATATCATTGGAGAGTTTCTTGCGCCTCAAGGTTCATCCCTTTGGATCCTCTCTTGTTTTCCTTAGTCGACGCTGGTGGAGCACTTTGCCCTCTCTAGTGCCTGGCTGGTGTTGTTTAATTCGTTCCCAATTGAGGTCCTGGCGAGGCTAGGGAGTGTATATATAATCCGTAGCTCACGATGGTCTATTTGAATGAGACGGGAATCCCAGGAGACTGCCTCTTCACCACTTTTTTTCTATCAGCAACCCTTTCGTTTACCACTAGGATGGAGCAAAAGGACCAAACCCCCCTAGAGACGGGTATCTCCTATTCAGAAGCCAACAAACGGGGTCAAGGGGATATGCCCTCTGTAAAGTGAGCTATGATACTCGACCGGGCGAACAGGACTCATGCATTCTCCAGTATGCCCTTAGCTAGCTTATCCATCTATTGTCTACAGGCTTAGCAGCCGAGGCCGACCTAGAGCTAGCCTACTGGTGCCGGCAGTCTTTGGGCATGTGCTATGTGGTTATGAAGTATTTCGTAAATGTGTAACTTAGTATATAATCTTTAGATGCACACTGCTACTATCTTTCTGCGGCGGGGGGCGTCTTCAAATTCTCACAGATATCTTAGATTTTTTTACAGGGGTTTGCTAACAAAATACAATAATATCTTAGGGAACCCTTTTCTAGCTAGCTAGCTCAGACGAGCAGAGAAGAGTCAAGAAAATTTCGCTGGATTTGCGGCATTGAGAGTAGTTATGAACTCAGGGTAACTTCTTATCACTCGATATAATTCATAAAATACAGATAAATTACTTGCTGCCTGATTATCAAGATATCTCTCACCACAGTTTCGGCATTATTATTGCAAAAAAAAAAAAAGGCTCAGATTTCTAACGCTTTCCCTTATGGCGTCTTCTCTGCCACATGGCTCTCCAGCCGCCCCCCTTTCGTCCTGATTATTTTCTGCAATATAGGCGAACACTCCTGATCTTTGCTAAGTTCCTAGCCTAGAGGGTCTTTTAACCCCGGTGGCTATAGGAAGTAGTGGTAGAGATATGTATGATGTTTCCGCTCAATCCACGTTAATATATACACACTTCCCGGAAAAAGCTCCCTGGGGGTTCGGGAAATCATAGTGGATCACTCGGAAGCATCAGGCTTGTTCAGTACCTTAATTAGTCTCCTTCGGGTGGTCCTCCAGAAGACGGAGTGCGGCGCAGAGCCCGGAAGGCTGGCTCCTGGAAAAACCCAGGCAGGTTCGTTCGGACCCGAAGCCTGGAATGGCCACGCGCAAAGACTGATTGTCTAACTCACAGTTTTCCCATATCCAGTTGTCCTTTGTCCCCAGCGATCTCACTCTCACCCTCACCCTTCAGTGTCTTCCTATATAGATTCTAATGATAGAATTTACTTCCCTACATAGGGGAGCCCTTCCGGGCTAGTCAGTTCGCAATCTGTTGCTCTCGCAAACTAAACAAAAGTTTGGCAAAGACTTTCGGTTCGCTTGACTTCGACTGCAGAAAGCCTGCGAAACGTCGTTAAATATTTTACCGAATTATTATTATTATCCTTCTTACTACTGGAGCGCTCTCTCTCGCCTGGGCCTCTTAGCCATCTGGGTTTTCTCAGGAGGGTTCTGCCACCACCATGATGTCCTGAGTAATATATCTAATTTCCATATAATATAAAAAATTCGCTGAGAAACTGGGCGACTTTTGGGGGCACATATCATATCAATTTCTAGATGGGTCAATAGGAAGGTCTTATACTCTACCGTTCGAGAAGATTTTGGGCTCATTCACATCTATTGATCTCAGATATTTGCCTCTGGTGGAGGGAGCCAAGTCAAAAGGACTGGGGAGAAAATACCTGCCCATCATAACTGTTGCGGGGGATAAATCGCAGTGGCGGCACAACAGCTCGATCTAGACTCAGGGCTCAAACTAAAGGGTACGTATAATCGGAAACTTCATTCGCTCGTCTCTCTAAAACAAAACTAACTAAACATAAAGTCTATATAAGAATAAAAGTATCTCAACCATTATATCGTCTGCCACACACATCAATCTCTCCTTCAGGCATATCCCCATGATAACAATAAAGGAAAGACATCACCAAAAACCTTTCTGCCTATCCTTTCTTCTAGAACAAATGAAACAAATAAATTCTCCCGCCTTGTCCTTCGTCAATCCACTTTCCTTGTCTCTGACAACTATCCACTTCTGCAAACTCTAACAATAACTAGAACAACTAAGCCGGGAAAGCGTTAGGAGATAAACAAAAAACCCCCCCCCAGCCTACTACTGCTAGGCTTAAGGGAGTAACTTAAGAAGCCATTATTATAAGCAACCAGGAATATATGAAACATGAGTTACAACTCCCTACAACTATCAGACGTTCAAGTCATTTTTTTTCAAATATCGTTAACCTTGCTCGACCCTCTCTATATATATTAATTAATTAGCTACCCCATATAACCTTAAATTAATACATCGCATTGCCTCCTACTCGTATCGTATCTAAATCTTCCCGCGCGAATCTGACTGTAAATTAGATATCGGATGTCCTCGGTTGGGACAGTATGCAAAAAACAAAAGAAGAGGAGAGGAGACACCCTCAAAACCCGGACACTAAAATCACCTGCCCTGAATTTTAGAACAGTTACTAGAGGGTTCCGGTTTCCCAGCACTTCATAGGGAGAAGAGAATCGCCTTCAGTCTATAATAGGTAGAACAAAGATCTGTTTGTAGCAGCCATACATATCCCGGAGCTCATTCAATTTCTAAAATCTCGAGAACAAATACCTGTTCAAGGGGGGGGGGATAGAAGTTATACCCAAAACCTCTTGTTCGGCTCAGATTTTCTTATCACCCTACTAAGTTATCTGCTCCAAACCAGAAGAGGAGTCTCCTTAATCTCACAGAGACCCCCCATGCCGAAAAGATATTACATCCACGACAATCTAGCTAACACCGTCGTCAGCGCATTCAATCTGCAGCCCGCTCAGTTTGTCGGTGTATTATACGGAAAACTGGTGGCGCTGCGCCATTAGTGGCAATGCTGATCTGCTGTTCAGTGTTCAATATACCAGTAAGTTTTTTTTTATGGTGGGGATTTAGGCCGTACACCATCCAATTTCATACCTATAGCGACCCTAATAGGCACTAATCAACATTAATAAGTCAAGGCCTCGACTAGCTCGGCAGATATATTTATAAATCGTGGGAGCACTTCTACAATTTTTTGGGAAGGCTTTTGGGGGGACAAACTCGGAATCATGATATGGCTTGCAATATTTTTTATGTTAAGCACAGGAAGTCACGTCGGTGGCTTGATTGGTTCGAGTGATAGTGGTGATCAATAGATGAGGTCGTGTGATGCCATATCTACCCTTCGCTGTGCCAAGGGTAGCTATAGCTCACGCGGTCGAATCACGTATCAGCACTTACCTACCCACAAGCGTTCCCGCGCATACCAAGGGTAAGTACCAAATAAACATCGCAATAATTCTGAATGCTCCGCAAAAAGGAGGGGAGAGGGTATCAAATAACTAATTCTACCCCGCAATCCATCCCCATAAAACCTCTCTCTATACAAAGAAAGAGCCCAACACCATTTCCATCTCACTCCCTCACGGAATCACCACAGTAACCTTCCCTGTGATATCTACCTCCTCTGTATCATCCTGCGGATTCCCGTTCGTATCAACCACGACAGCAAATTGCACGTCCTCCTTTCCCAACACCACAATCGGCGCATGCCAAGTCCCCGCACCATACGAGATCCCCTGCTTCCCGTGCACCAAGAAGGCCTCCAGGTTATCCATCCTCGGCTCCGGATCGCCGGGTGGGGATACTGCCACTAAATACCTGAACCCTTCGTCCTCCTTGACTCCCATGGGGATGAACAACTGCGAAGAATAAGGATGACGCTCCATAACGAGGAGATCAAACTGACCCGGAACTTCAGTACGCGGCTTCGAGACGAATATGCTGATCTTGGTATCCGAGGGGTGGCGGTCTTGCGGAGCAGTGTCGTAGGTGGCGACACCAGGATACTTTTTCGCGCTACCTTGGTTCGCGGATACCGGCTTCGTTTGCTCCTCTAGTGTACTACCACTTTCGGGAATACCGATCACCTGTCCGTAGGCGAGGAAGCCATCACACGTTATGGGTTTTGCGGTGATAATTATTAAACCATCGGGAAAGTGTTGGATGCTTTCGGATGGGGAGGAACGGGCCCCAGGTTGGGTTGTGGAGACGGAGCGGAGCATCCCTTCCATCGTACTCTCGGGGCCATCTGGTCCTGGTCTTGAGGAGACGGCCATTATAGCTTTGCAAGTCAAAGATTCAAAGGGCTTGGAAGGCGTGGCGTAGGAAGCTGTTGTGGTTTGCGTAAGTTGAATGAGTTGGCGGTCGGTTTGTGGTCCCTCGAGTTGCTATCGGAGGAACAAGGTTATCAAAATCTAATCTGGGGGTTAAAATACGTTAGTCCTGATTATCCCCCCCCTTCCTTCTGGGGATATCTCACCGGACTAAATCCCAACACCAACTCCACTTCCAGTGCGATATCAGCAAACTCGCTGCAACCGAGTAGATTCTAAGTGGAGTGGATGGTGATAGCGATGTTCGTTCCTGGGCGGACAAATTCCCGGAAAAACCTTGAACGTCAACCATACCATCCCTGTAAGCCACCCGCCGTCCTTCCCTCGCCAAGATTTTCCCAAATACAAGGGTGGGAACCCATTAACTGAAACGGACAAGGATATATTTGGCTGGTTAACCTCAAATAACTGTTTCATAACTTCTTGCCGGACCTTGTACCACTAAGCAACAACCCTACCGCTGGCCGCCTAAACATCCTTTAGACTATTCTTGTTTGCAAAACTACGTAATCATATCAATAGAGATGTTTGGCAGGCAGTCGTGAACATGAACATGAACTTGTTAACACAGCGACAGTCTCTCACTTTCCAATTATGGTTGAGTCGGCAAGCTAATCCAAGTGCTCAGTCTAAAGATGAACGTGCACAGTTCATAAATTAATTAGTGCCAGTTAGTGCGAACTTCAGAATGTAAACAGTGTAAACAAAGTAGCTGATTGACTTAGGTTAGAGTGATTCCATACAGGCTAGTGGTAGGTTTCAATTAAAATTTATTACTATGTAAAAGGATCACCACCAATCCAGGCTTATGCTTATGGACCCTACCGTAGGTGACTATTCTGGATGACAATGAACTCTATTGTATGCTCTGGTTCTGGTGTTGAAATATTTCTCCAACCCCGCAGAAGCTCTTTTCTCCATGAACAGGCTAGTCCATTTATAACACCAAGCAATGTTCAAGTTCAAGTTCACACACAGCTAAACATCCCTAATGCGGATAAACACATGTCCCAATCCCACCAAACGCAAACAATAACAGTCCACCAACAAGCGATCTCCAAAATCGCATGTCGATCATGACCTTCATTGTCTCCGGCGATGGGGTTGGGAACTCTCCCCTTGCCCGCTTTTGAATAAAAGGAGAAATGAGCAAAGTTATAAATAAGCATCTGCGTCTTTAAAGATCCGGAACCGTCTGAAACAAGTGAAGTCGCCCACCCTAGCACTCGCTCGCCGGATGGGGTAAGATATATCTATAAGTCAGCATTGTGATGTCAATATATGTATGGGCGAAATAGAGTATACGCGCTAATTTCTCCCTAGCGTGTTGGAATTCTTGACGCGCGCTTCGGCCTTTGGCTACAGGTGGAATGAGCATTGAATTGAACTGAACTGAATTGAACTGAAATGTATGATGGGCGAACCCGGAATCCTAGCCCCGCTTTGCTCGCTCTCTCGGTGAGTTGCTTCGTGATGCTAATCTAACTCGGGATAACTGTCGAGCCAAATAAATTAAAAAAATAATGACGGCCTTGCAGGTTCCGTTTTTTCCTTTCCTTTCTTGTCTGTTCTCAGGCTCCATTTCTCCGCCGATTCAGGCCAGATTGTTACATCTGCCCTTCCGTTATTTTGTTATTTTGAAGCAAAGATTACCGAATTGAATTCATCTATCACGAGGAGTACGGCGGCGTGGCCGATTAATCGCATTGTACTGATTTGATGTACTGATTTGAAATGACTGCATGATGAAAGGGCCTCCATGAAAAAAGGTCCAGGAGGACTTTTGTTGCACAATAATTAACGACACATTGCGATATCTGATACAGACGTTTGTTTCTTTAGGGTAGGTAGGTAGGTAGGTAGGGCTTCTTTTTTTTTCTTTTTTCTTTTTTGTGCGAAGGTGTACGGAAAATACCACCTGCAGCAAGCAGATAGACAAACGGACGAAGGACGAACCGCAGCAGGCGGGGCCCTCGACAACCGGGCTGCAGAGAGAAATGGTGAAGAATAAAGCCATGGTCGGAAAAAAGCCCCCATATGAAGTCTGATCTGGCAAAGAACCCAGAGAGACGGGGACGGACGGATTTGACAAGATTAAGCGAGTTTTTGTTCGTTCCCAATTACCGGTCGCGATGCTTTTTTATATATTTGTAATCTGAATAGTTGACCGGTGTTGCAAATAGGCCGCTCCATGAAAAGAAAAAAGAAGAATTTGGAGAAGTATCGACGAAATACCGAGCCAGTGTGAACTGTCAAAATCACTTGTCGCACGTTGATGCCGAACTCGTTCACACAGATCCCTCCTTCCTCCCCCAATCTCTTTCCGACCGCCGAATTAATCCGAGTCTGAAGACGCATGAGAAGAGGAAGTAAGTCTCCTCTTCCAACACAAGACCCGACTCTCCAAACAAAGCAAAAGAATGCGCACCATAAGGAACAAAGCAAGAAATTAAGGAATACAAAGGTAGACTTTTAGAAATTGTGAAGGTTAAAGGGAGAAAGCTGTACCCAATCAAAAAAACTAAAAAAAAAAAACTACAGGGTAGGCGACCCCCGATAGGCCTGAATAATCTATCTCCTGTAACTACGTTCATCGCCACGGGCTTCGTCACGGTAAGCGCCGCCTCCGTAGGCCCTACCACCTTCGCTACCAGCGGCAGCAGGAACTGCAGGCTCACCGGCACCGCCGCGGGAATATCCAGCATCGCGATCACTGTAGCTAGCATAGCCAGCATCTCTGGGGGCACGTCTCTCATCCCGCCCACTATACCTATCATCACGTCCAGACGCGTAGCGGTCAACTCCGCGGGGAGGGTAGTCATCACCCCTATCACGAGAACTATAGTAGCGATCTCCACGTCCGCCACGATCACGATCATCATAGCGAGGATTATAACCGCGCTCATAATCATCGTAAAAACGACCACCACGCGAGGGGCCACGGCCACCACGGTAACCACCATCATCACGACCGGGTGGCCCACGGCGATAATCATCTGCATCTTTGCTGTTAGCTAGGCTTCATTTCATGAGGGAATATATATATTCCAACGGGTTGACACATACCTCTTTTAGGTGGACCAAAGTACTTTCCAGGAGTAGGAGTCCTGGGACGACTACGTCTCGCCTTCTCAATAGATAAAGTTCGTCCTTCAAAAACCTCACCCTGCAAACGCTCCTTTGCGCTGTCCGCTTGATCCAATGTAGCAAGCTTGACAAACCCGAAGCCGCGGGACTCCTTGGTGTGAGGGTCCAACATAATTTGACACTTTTCAACCTCACCGTACTTGGCGAAGAGACGGGTAACATCATCTTCGGTAAGACGCGGGTGAATACCAGTAACAAAGAGGTTAGTGCCAGGATTCTGAGAACCATCAGAAGAGCTCGGACCACGACGTTCACCACCACGCTCGGAAGAAGTGGAGGCAGCATCCATAGGGCGACGATCATCAGGGCGTGACTCAGGAGGAACAGATCTACAAAAATTAACAAGTCGCGCATAATCCGAAAGGAATAAGGGAACAAAATACCTCTCGCCACCACGACCCCCAGGGGAGGCGCTTCTCACGCGGTCCCTTCTTGGGGAAGAATCCTCGCGACGTCCACGAGGCGACATAGAGCGCTCATCGCGACGGTAGGTATCACGTCCATCTTCTACTCGGGTCAGCATAAGAAGAGTGTATAACAAGTTCGCACTTGGGGAAAAATTCCTCAAGAGCAACAAAGTTAGAAAAGGAGCATACCGTCATAATCACGGTTATTTTCATTTTCATAGTCCATCGTCATTAAAACCGTACACAAAACTCAAAAAAACGAAATAGTATTTGTTGGGTAGCACAAGGCGAAGCAAGTAAACAGTGAAAGATGAAAATCGCTCAAGGCTGCGTGAGGCGACACGGACAAACACAAGAAGGCAGGGTGAAGGAAATGAAGAGAGATAGGGAAGTGTTGTGTTGAGAGACGAGAGAGGTTGAGAGAGGAGGAAGTGAGGCTGATGAAAGATGACGAGGGAGGGAGAGGATTAAGAAAGCAAAACGAGTTGAAGAAAATAGAAAGGAAGGGTGGATTGAACGGAGGGGGTTGACAAGAAGGAAGGAAAAGAAGGGCGATGGGAGATGAGCAAGCAACGAAAAAAAGGGGTGAAATCCACTAGTACGTAAGCGGTAGGACCAGGGCTGAGACCCTAGGCTACTTCTTCTCCAGTAATCAACCTCTCAAAACACTTATTATCATATTATTATAGAAGATGCATATCGATAGGCTTAGAGGTTCCATCGCCTTAGCAGTGAAACCCTCCCAGTAGTCATCAGCTTACAACGCATACTGGTAATATGTAGAACCCCCAGCTAATAGTAGTCTATAATATCATCATGACTGAATAGTAGACTAGTACTGTATTTGTGAGTCTACAATACGGTGTTAGGCTTCAAGCTTAATGCACCTTCGACGGGTAAGCATGATCTTCAGATAGCTCAACAGCTTCCGTTGACACTCAAACAATGGAACCGTGTCTATGCAGTTGAGAATACCCACTTTAGGCAAGGGGGGAACACAGCAAAAAAAGAGACTGCTCAGCCCCCTGAGAGATATGAAAAGAGAAAAAAGAAAAAAGGAATACCATACCTTACTAGAGGAGGAAACTCCAACGACACAGCACGTGGTTCTATTCTTTGAGTTTTTGCGATACTGTACGAGTACCGGTACAAGTACTGCGTCTGCTCGGGGATCGATCCATCAAGCTCCTTTCCCACGATTTTCCTACCCCGCTTTTCACCTTCCTGTTTGGGAAGGTGGACCCGGGATAAAACACCACGACAACTCCCACGATAACCCTTGCTGAACTTTTGGGGCTTCATAGGCTT
>Ga0307509_10000379_pt1 | contig 74899 bp, 80 predicted proteins | sample 10_EM_MG_FD_202245 | JGI IMG/M metagenome (GOLD analysis project Ga0307509, IMG submission 202245) | Populus trichocarpa ectomycorrhiza microbial communities from riparian zone in the Pacific Northwest, United States - 10_EM | ecosystem: Host-associated > Plants > Roots > Unclassified | place...
CGGGGTTTGTCGGGTTAAACCGGTAATCTCTGGATCAGATATCATACTCCGCGCATTCTTCCAAAACCACATCCACTTGCGTAATCCACTTATCATCAGTGGATCTGGCCACAGTACCGTAGGCATAGTTTAGTTTTGACAAGCGAGGGGAATTGCGACTTCCAGTTACGGTGATGACCAGCATTTCCACGAGCCCCAGCCATTCCTTGTCAGGCAAGCATCATTCCTCCTGGTGCGGGGATCATCTCCTGGACCGGCAAGACATTGAATACCGGTAAGTTTTGTTGTGCCACCCCTCTCAGTTTTTGAGATGGGGGTTAATTAATTTACTCGAGTACCACAGTGCACCTGGCTATAACGAAAGCCAAGAAGCAAGGCCCCAGATTCTCGTTCACTATTTTTTGCTATGTGAGCTCAATAGCAAACTATCCTCTGCAGAAATTCACTATCATGTCTGCCAAGCGTTATTCCTTACAGCCAGAGATTCATTGCAAAAGGGGTTCATTATAGCCAGGTACGACTGTAAGAAGCTTGTTGGTTAATATCGCACGATGAATTTCCCAGATGTGTTGACTTTAGGCTTTAACCAACACTGGCTATATGACTATGTTTACGCTGGTGTCAACTGGAAAATACTGCGGTTGTGGTCAGAGAAAGCCCCTTAGTCATCCATATCTCGAACACTGACAGGGACCCACAACATGTCAATGTCTGGCCAGCCCAGGATATATAATCCGGACGGAGATAGTAGATTAGGCGCGAGTAAATCCGCTACCGATGGGGAGGAAGGAAGGGCAGGTGAGTAAAAGGTCCGTTTTAAGGGCACATGCCGGGGAATCCACTTTTGACTCAACTCAACTTAAACTCAAACGGGTGCCGATCGATTTGTTAATTAGTAATAGCGACATTTCGGTCAAACTTGAGCCCCGGTATCCGAAGCGAAAGGCGAACTGCGAGGGTAGGGTGCGTTAACCGGCACAGACAGGGATATATTTGGCCGATTAACCTCAAATAACTGTCCCATAACTTCCTACTGGGGTCCTGGACCACAGGGCTGGTTCCGGGCTAGAGGAACTGTAGGATCGCGGGACATTTGACAGGGTCGGGATGCACTCGTACGAGCACTGGTATCATACAGCATACAGCAGTTGAGCCCCGATCTTGTCCCTAAATCAATTCACAGGATTCAACAAAAAAAAAAAGAAAGGGACCAATGCAACTGAAGGGTACAGAAGAGCTGCACACTCGAATTGGAGGGTTCCTACTACCGTATCAGTAAGAATTAAATTTACCCCTCTTCCGTACAACATGATCATTGAATTCGTCAAGTGGGATACCGGCAATTTTGGTGGAAAATCGGGGAGTGCCAAGACCTTCCAAGGGCAGGTTGCACAGTGACTCCCCCACCCCCGATCACCGCAAACACTCTGATGCTGTGAGGAAGAAGGCCATTCCATGCGACAATTGGATCTGCAACCCTGGGGTATGGCCAAGGCGCTTGTTTCCCGATTTGTGGCTTTTCCGGTTCGGAAGTTAGGGTGGGGCTGGGTACGTACTCAGTACAGTTCTCGAGTAATTTACGTAGGTTACCGGTATGTGAGAGATATGGCATGACGAGTGATTAAGATTCTTGTTTCCTTGTGAAACGGGATTATAGTGGGGGGGAGAGCAGGTATCTTTGGAGTGTGAACTGGACGGGGAGCTTCCAGGCTTTTGGAAGAAGTGGTGTACGATAGGTTTATGGCGCACGTGGGAATGGTTCTGTGGTCCTCCTATCCCCAAGAAATTTCACCCCGAGCCACAGTTCACCCCAAGAAACATACCTGTACTGCAGCCATTTCCCCCTAAAATGGAGAGGGGAAAGGAGAAAGCGTTCCTCATCTGAACACCCATGAGCACGCATATCTTCCTCCAAAACTCTAGGACTCCAACCCCCCCCCTCAGTGGTGGTCGTTAGTCTCTAACTATTACCCCAAAATTGCTCGTACCATATTTGATACCAGGAACCTGACATATTAGTAGCCCGGTCTGGAAGAAAGCCTGTATCACCCCTGCCAATTTCCTTATTATGCTGGACGCAGTCCGGAAGCATGAAATACAGTCTTGAATACCGCAGAACCATGCAGCACTGTCTTTCCATACTGTACCGTACCGTCGCATAGGGTGCTGGTACTGTACCGTGCGGCAGCACACATGCAGCCCTCAGTCACTCACATCGGATGAAAGAAAAAGGAAAAAGTTGCCGCATTTTCCGGAAATTATTGACGGGGGTGGAGAGGACAAGGGACAAGGAAGAGAATACAGTGCGTGTGGAAGTCTAGCAGAGGGAGGGGAGCTTGTGCTTGGGGTACTTTCTGGCTAGTTTAGTTTCAAAAGTATCCGGACACCTTGGCGCCAAGGCTGATACAAATTAGGTCAAGGTGTCCGGATACTTTATGAAACGGCTGGTATTCTGCTATGCCCTGCTTTTGTAGATGGGAGTGACAGGGGACGGATGGGACTGCTGAACTCGAGCAGGTACAGTAGTAGGCGAATCGGGCACCCCCGAAGGGTCCCTTGGTCTTGTGTGTGGGGAGTGTAGGGTAGCACATTTGGAAGGGAGTAGTGGGTCCACCATTTTTTTATTATTTTAGTAGAGGAAAATCTAGCTTAAAGAGCCAATGCTTGGACGAGGCCAGGTTAGCACTTTGCTTTCTTCTTCCTCTTTTCTTCTTAAACCTTTTTTTTTTTATAAGAGAGGCGAGATTCGCGAAGGCTCCATTAGCTGTTTGTCACACACTATCACTCACCTACCTACCTACCTACACTAAGCTTGCAGTTCCCACGGCCCACGAGAACCATTACTAGCCCAGCGGGAGCTACTGTTCTAAGCCTCTTAGCACGAAATGGACAGGGAGCAAGGCCTCGGTAGCTCAACGCCAACCCTCACCGCCCTAGATGGGAGTATCGGAGACTACAAACCAGGAGAAAGTGACAGTGGCCGTGAGCGGTACACGCCGAGCGACGTGAGCCAGGTGTCCGCGAGTAAAGGTGAAGAATATGGGGATGACACGGGTATAGCGCCGACGGGGGGGGGATTGGAGAACTTAGAGAAGCAGCCTACCACGCTTTCTATTCACCACCCCTCTAGTTTTCCGGATGGTGGGGTGAAGGCTTGGTTTTCCGTGCTTGGGGGGTTTGCAGCGATGTTTTGCAGTTTTGGTGGGTTTTGTTCGCCTCAAGAATTGAGGGAGATTTTGAGTACTTGCTAATGGATCCGTTGCGCTTAGGTTGGATTAATTGTAAGTGATGGTGTTTGTAGTGCTCGGTAGAAATTGGGAACAGTAGCATTGACTTGTGAAACAGGTATTGGAATATTCCAAGACTACTATGAAGCTGTAAGCCGCACGTGCTATCATTTGCTTTTTCTCCTGGCTGACGGGTTGGTAGAACCAACTTAAAGGGTATTCGCCAAGTACCGTTTCTTGGATATTAAGTTTGGAGGCATTTTGTAACCATCAGAAAGTCCCCAGCCTGAGGCTTTTTACTAACCGAGATTACACAGGTATGTTCTTTCTCGGTCCTGTCGTGGGCAAATACTACGATTCCTATGGCTCTCGTGTCATATTATTGCTTGGAACTTTCTTCCACGTTTTTGGCCTAATGATGGTTTCCATATCGTCTAAATATTGGCACTTCCTTATATGCCAAGGGATTGTTTCAGCCACGGGTGCTTCACTTATCTTCTATCCGGCGCTCGGGGATGTCTCTACCTGGTTCTTCAAACGGAGAGCATTTGCACTTGGAGTAATGGCTTCAGGATCGAGTCTGGGAGGTGTGATCCTACCAATTATGATTGAGCGATTGCTCCCTAGAGTTGGATTTGGTAAGATAGAGCTCTTCTAAGTACATACCCAAACGATACTAACCAGTGGCGAACCAGCCTGGACAATGCGCATCACCGCCTTCTTAATCCTCGGCATGATGATCATTGCAAACCTCACTCTCAAGTCCAGACTTCCGCCAAAGGGCTGGACTCCGCTCAAACTGAGCGATTTCCTGAAGCATTTCAAGGAGCCCAAATACTCCATGTCAGTCGTTGCGGCATTCCTGTTCTTTTTCGGAATGTTCTTGCCATTCAATTTCATTGTTGTCTCCGCAAGAAGGAACGGCATGTCGACTTCCCTGGCAAATTACCTTGTTTCCATCCTGAACGGTGTCAGTATCTTTGGTCGTATCCTGCCGGGTTGGTTGGGGGATAAGCTTGGGAGATATAATGTATGACATCCCTCAAGCGCCAATATGGTATTATCGCTAGAGTTCTAACGTGAGTGATTGATAGATGATGATCCTGACAACATGCACTTCTGGAATCCTTGTATTGGCTCTGTGGCTTCCGGCGACGGGAAATCTACCTGCTATTCTGTTCGCCTGCTTCTATGGATTCACGACCGGCGCTTTTGTTTCCCTCGCGCCCGCTTGTCTGGCTCAAATCTCGGATATCCGGGAAATTGGGGTTAGAAATGGAGGCATGTTTGCTTCCGTGTCTATTGCGGCACTGACGGGCGTACCTATCGGTGGTGCCCTACTCGATAAGTACGATGGGGGATTTTTGGGATTACAGATATTTTGTGGAGTAACCCTCGTTGTTGCGTCCATTTGTTGGGGTTTGGCCAGGTGGATTATAGCAGGGTGGAGGATAACAAGAGTTTGAAGAAACAAAGGCTCTCTGTAGAGCCCACTTCAGAGGATATATATATAGTGTTGGGGTTTGGAAGGTTTTTTTTTTTTTTCCTTTTTAATTTTATTTTACATGACATTTGTGCATTGGGATAGAGACACACTTTAAAGAAATTTCAACATGGCTTGTGGACCAGTGTCTCCAACGACCTCTCTAGATATTGTGTCATACGTATTTTAATTAATGGAGATGATAAAATAGATGTTATGCATGATTGATTGCCGTGGAGCCCTCAAGAACCATTCCTAAAACTGCAATTTAATTATGCCTACAGTACCGGTATTGGATCGTTTCGGAATCAGCCACATCCCAAGGGAATCCTGGTTGCTGGGCTGCCCTAAACGCCACACTTTGACGTCGTTCGAGGGGTTCCGCAGGCTTTCTGCGAGCACCTAGCACACGGACAGAAAATGTTCATGAACCTTCTTTCAACCTAAGCATAAGAGAGCTCATTCGACACAGTTTCCAGAGCGGCCTCAAAAGAAAAACAACCCAAGTGGCCGGATTATTCACTTCCCTTTCAACGCTTATCGCCAAAGCTTCTCTCTTCTTGAGCAGCATTGCTTGATACACCGAGCGAGTTACGGTTGGGAGTCACCTATCTTGGGCTGGTTCGTCACGCGTTACTTCTCTTTCTACCCACCCTCATCCTCTTTCCTCGTCTCTTACATCTCCTTTTGAAACTCCCACGCTCTCCCCTCCACCCTCCTTCCCCACTTTGCATCTCTCCGCTACGGCAAACATCTATCCGGCACTGCCCCTCCTGATTTTTCCGAACCTTACAAGCTCCGACAGGCGCTCAGAGCGCTAGTGTCCGATGGAGAGCTCTATTCAACGCAGCCTTAATGACAAGCTGTACGACCGAAGGAAGCTCGGTGCACTTGAGTAGACCACTAGCTTCCGTTATTTGTGCCCGCTTATGCAAAACACTGACTGAGTTCTCCCCCGCCCTGTAAAGGCTAGAAAAAACCGTTCGGGAATGTGTCGTCCATGACGACCACGAGAAAGTCCGCCAGATTATCGACCAACTTTGTCACGACTTTGCGTACGCCGTACATCAGCCTCATGCTCGCAATGGCGGATTGATTGGTCTCGCTGCGGCGTCCATCGCTCTTGGGCCTGTGGGGATATCCGCTCCTTTGACGATGTTTTGGAGGGGTCGACCTAAAATCAAATGAAAACTCCACAACTAACAGCTGTATAGGAGGTCGCCCGGTATCTAGATAAAATCGTCCCACCGGTTCTTGCTTGCTTCGCCGACCAGGATGCACGGGTTAGATATTACGCCTGCGAGAGCATGTATAACATTGCAAAAGTAGCCAAAGGGGAAATATTACCATTCTTCAATGATGTGTTTGACGCATTATCCAAGGTCCGTTCCTATTTCCTGAGCAGTCACTCCTTGTCAATTCATCGATTAAGTGTTTGTTCGGAGGTGCAGCTAGCAGCAGATTCAGAGCTCTCTGTCAAGAACGGGGCGGAATTATTGGATCGGCTTGTCAAGGATATTGTGGCTGAATCTGCGGCTACATACGTTTCTATCTTGCAGTCACCAGAACAAAGCATCACAGATGCACAATCGGATGAAAATTCCCCAACCTATGCTTCGGATGCCCCGTTTCCAACTGCGTTCTCTTTGCCCAGCTTTATACCCCTCCTCACTGAGAGAATACATGTCGTGAATCCCTTTACCCGCATATTCCTTGTATCTTGGATTACATTGTTGGATTCAATACCTGACTTAGAACTTGTAACATACCTTCCAGAATTTCTCGAAGGATTATTCAAGTTTCTTAGTGATCCCGTTGGGGATGTTCATACAGCGACCCAACAGGCATTGGAAGGGTTCTTGACAGAAATCAAGAGGATTGCTAGGATCAAGCGTGGCATTGAGGAATCTAGGAAAAGTCGGACAGGCAGGATGTCACAATCAAGGACACGCAGTAACAGTGAAAGTGGTGATACGGAAGAAGGGATAAGATTAAGCGAAAAGTTAAGCTTAGATGACAGCGGGGAAGCAGTGCCCCCTCCGGAGGAAAAGGGTCTTAGTGCGGATGGATCGTGGATACCCGGGCAAGACGTTCTCGTTGACCACCAAAAGATTCTAGAGATATTGATTCCATTTCTTGACGCGCCAGGTGGGTCATTCACTCTAGACGGTGGTATTAATTATCCGAGAGGCTTATGTTGGAAAAACAGAGGAATCAATTCAGCTCACGGCTCTACGATGGGTCGAAAGTTTCTTTGACATATGTCCCGAGGATCTTTTACCTTTTGTCCCCCGGCTACTATCCCATGTTCTCCCTGCCATTGCACACGAGGGGGAGATTGTACGGAGCGCAGCTATAAAGGTCAATACCTCATTATTGAGCCTGATAATGTCACTGTCCGACGATGTGGTGGGGGAACCGGCGACATCGCCACCTATGTCAAGAAACCCTACCAGAGAGAGCACTGTCAGTAGTGACAGGAGAGACTCACAAGCTCGGCAACCTCTGTCGAAGGATTCTGATTTAGGCAGACGAACACCTTCGTCTATACCTCCCGTTACAACACCTATACCCCCAGCATCTCCTATGCCGCCCAAAACTGCTGATCTTGACTATTCGGCTACTGTGAATGCTCTGACATTACAGTTTCTGAACGAACATGAGCAGACACGAGTGGTGGCGTTGGAATGGTTACTGATGCTGCACAGGAAAGCGCCTCGCAAGGTCTGTTCTTTCAGGGTCAGGCATTTATATATATTTCGACTAACGGGTTAAAAGATGTTGGCAATCAACGACGGAACGTTTCCCGCTCTTCTTAAAACCCTTTCGGATCCTAGCGATCAGGTTGTGACTAGGGATCTGCAGCTACTTTCTCAAATTTCCTATAATAGTGAAGACAACTACTTTACCTCTTTTATGGTCAACCTCCTATCGCTGTTTAGCACAGATCGGCGGCTATTAGAGACAAAGGGAAATTTAATTATCAGGCATTTATGTGTCAATCTCAACCCAGAGCGGATATACAGAACACTGGCAGAAATTTTAGAGAAGGATGAAGATGTCGAATTCGCAAGCATCATGATCCAGAACCTGAATAATAACTTAATGACAGCCCCTGAACTTGCCGACTTGAGGAAGCGGTTGAGGAGTTTGGATACCAAGGTTTGATATTATACTAATCGCCCCGCATATGAATGGGAATACTAAAGCCAATACCACATAGGATGGCCAGACTTTCTTTGTCAGTCTGTTCAGATCCTGGTGCCATAATGCTGTCGCAACTTTCTCGTTGTGTCTTATGGCCCAGGCATACGAACAGGCATCCAATCTCTTGCAAATTTTGTTTGTCTCCACCTTTGATTACTCCTAGATGTGGACATCACCGTATCACGGCTCCTGCCGAGTGCTAATCTATGAATCTGTACACAGTGCCGAGCTCGAAATAACCGTCAACCTCCTAATTCAAGTCGACAAACTAGTTCAACTTCTTGAATCCCCGGTCTTCACATGTACCTTTCCCATCGCCGACCTAACCCTTACTGCATCACCACTGACCAAACCCCCCTTTTCCGAATAATGTAGATCTCCGCCTCCAACTCCTTGAACCCGAAAAGCATCCATACCTCTACAAGTGCCTCTATGGCCTCCTCATGCTCCTTCCACAGTCCTCCGCGTTCGCCCTTTTAAAGAACCGTCTAAACAGCGTGAGTGCGATAGGATACTTACACATCGCCCCGAGAGCGTATGACCCACCTTCCTCCCTTCAAGGGAAGAGTAGCGCTAACACCGCACCCCTCGGCCTCAGAAGTTCCGCTGCGTACGAACGCCCCACAAGATTGAAGGGTCGCGGTGACGAAATCAAGTGGATCGAACTACTGGAGAAATTCAAGGCCGTGCAAGATAAAGCCAGGAGACAGCAGATGCAGTATAACAATGTGAAGACCTCGGCTAATCAGGGATCTATGGCGAACGGTGGCGGAGGTGGTAGTGGTGCAGGCGGTGGAGGCGGTGCTACCGCTTCGATTTTATCTCCGTCAAGGACGTCCACACCCACTGGGTCTGCAACGAACGCTGCTGGAACGAACGCGCCTAGGGTGGGACGAGGCGGCGCCGGTGGTGGTGGTGGGGCATTGGCTATCGGGCGGTTGGCGTCTGGGAGGAGGGCGAGGAATAAGCCGTGATGGTGATCCTTGATGTTATACTGCCGCTTCTTTCTCTGCCTCACATCATACTTGCGCGGTCGCTTTTAATCCTTTCATGATCACCGATGCGCTATTTTTCCTCGGTTTCCCATTTCATTTTCTCTCTGCTTTTCCTTATCCCCTACTGCGAGATACGGAGTTTGGTTCCATCGCTTTCAAGTCCGGTCCTGTTCATTTTCATGTCATTCTGCCCAGCTCCTTTTTATTCCTCTTCGCGCGAAAAGCGCGATGCCTTCCTTCCGAATTATAAGTTAAGTCGGTTAGTGCGGTAGGGTGTGGCATTGTAGTTCAAATATTATATGTCAAGGCTCCCACCAGTCAAACTACTTTGTACTGTGCTTTACTGCACTCAGGACGTGAGCATAAACTCCCCGAAGTCTGGGCTGGCTATTCGAAATTACGTGTGTGTAACGCCAATAATTCAGTCAGACTAGTCATTTACCCTAATTTTTAGAGAAGGATAAGAAGTCTGTCGAGCTCTTAGCGCAGTGGCCAGAGCATTCTTTGAGTGGTCGAGAAGGCCCTTCGAGCCAACCGGAGGAAGTTGGATAGACAGACCCACCCTCCACACCCTATTCACCCATGGTAAATCAATAAATTAGCTCTATCACGTAGACTATTGTGTACTTGTACTGTACTGTACCGCAACTGATATGGCCCAAGAAGTCTATGGTGCGCCAAATACCGTAGTTTGAATGGGAGGACGCCTTGGAATTTAGCCACAAAATCGGGAGAAGGAAAAAGAAAAAGAAAAAAAAAGTGTTTGGGCTCAATTGCCCGCCCAGCGATGGTGATGGTCGGTTATTTTTCAAAATTGTCAAGCCCCACTTGTTAGCACTAGTGTATCATTGATCAAGTTGATGTCTTGCATCTTTTACAGTAATTGGCGGGAAATGAAGACCGGTAGAGAATATCTCTACGAGTGCGTTGAGATGAGTCAAAAATGCTTGGGGCCCAGTTTGAGATCTGGGCTATCATGTCCAACAACATATTTCTGTCCTATCGCATTGCACCCTATTATAAAGATTCCCAAGCTTCAATAAAACTATGAGGGATTGGATATAAGCACACGTTTTTTTTTATGCCAAGGCGTCCCCCGTTTCAAGCTATCATACTCGTACTTAATGCACACTGCAGGCGTCTTGAACCATGCCTTTCCAGAACACCACCTTCTATCCACCCAATTCCCGAACCCTTCCTGTGCGAAGGATGCCGAGTACGGGTACTGTACGGTGTCACAGTACCGTATCACGACTCGCGGCCACATGATTATCGCACAGGCTTTATGATTTCATCCAATTACCCGGCACAACAACGGGGCACCGCAAGCAGGTATCAGACCGAGTTAACTTTGGGGGACAAAAACGAAAAGGGAGAAGAGAAAAGAAGGCTACTAGATAGACACGGTACAGCGATCTCCCCATCAACAAAAAAAAAAACCAGAAATAGAACGAAGGAAGTATGATAAAAGGAAGTCAATATTTTACAGGCTCGGAGAGGTATGATAAAGGGGAAAACAGAAAGGAAAGCATCCGTAGAGATTGTCCGTTAAAGAGTGTGACGAAAAAAAAGAGAAAAAAAGCGATAATAAAAATTGGTATCCGGTGAAAAAAGAAAAGAGGAGAGAAGATTCGGTTGAAGCAAATTCGAACAAGAAAAGTGCTTTGGATCCCCCCGCATGACCTCCTCTCCCTCCCTAGCGAAGAAACGGTTTAGGCACCCGCTGATAGCTCCAAGGGAACGGAAGAAAAAATCAATCAAAAAAATAAAAAATGTAACACAATAGGATAGACTCGCTCGCAGCAATGAGATATCGCAGTTGCCACCAGTATTAAATTCCATAGGTGTTTCTTCGCTTATCGGGGATCTTTTGTTTCTCTAGATCTATCTTATTGTCGCTATTGCATCGTGGCATATATGTATATTCATTCGTTGAACATAGTCGTCCATCGCGCGCGGCCCTTCTCTCTCTCCTCCCCGTTCCGCCCCTCTTCCCCGCTCTGCGCTGTCGATACTCCGGAAAATTATAGGCGCATCAGCTCTGGTTCGACGGTCTGCGCGTGTTACCTGTCCCAAATTCGCTAACGCGGAAGGAGCCTTTACTCGGACTGCTGGGATGGTAGCTCTTGTAGACGTATTCACCACTAAAAGTTACGTTGGTTTAAGGTTCAATGATTAAAGCGTCGCGTTAGGGGAGGGCGAGAAACGTACTCTACGTACTGAGCCTCTGAGATGAAGGTAGTCCGTCTCTTTCTTTTGGTGTATCTCTGCTCCAGTCTGAATAGCTATATGTTCACATTAGTATACGCTTGCCTCTTAATCTAGAAATGTACATGTTGAAAAACGATGCAAGCGTTGATCATTTACCTCAATCTCTGTAAGAATTATTATTAGTTTTATAGTTTGTTTGGAATGCAGTAGTAATGAGAAGCAAATAGAAGACAGGTAACTTACTCGACTGCAGTTTATCGAGGAAACCCATGCTGAACACCGGCTCACACAGGCAAACCGCGGATAAAGCTCACGAAAGGAGAATTTCGTGAGAAATCCCTATTTATTCGATGTCAAATAAGAGATTGAAGAAGGAAGAAAGGGAAAAGAAAAGAAAAGGAGCAATCGGAAGCAGTCTGATTGCTCTTGTCTTAAAGTCGGAGAAATTGAAGAAACGGGAGAGGATTGAAGAAGGAAGAAGGCCGGGGGGGGTAGGTGATTAAGACCGAGCAAAAAACGGTTTGAAAAGAAAGCCCGCTGTATTAAAAGGAACGGACAACCGAATGTGAATCAGGCGGTAAAGGGTAAAGGGGTGTGTGGGTGATGGGGGGGGGGGCACCAAGCTGTATCCGACTCTGGGCAGGGTGGTGGGAAGAGCGAGGTGGGAATGGGAGGAGGAGAAGAGAAGAGGATTGAAAGCGAGTGTGGAGGATAAGAGGCGGGAGAGCAGCAGCAGGCAGAAGGTGCAGCTTCTGCTAAACTAGCGGTGCTCGAGGATGTATCATGGAGGGTCCCCTCCCGCCGCAGAATAATGAGGACTCTATGAGGAGAGCTGGGATGGGATGGGATGGAAGGGATGGTTTGCCGCAGACATTGCCAGAATGGAGAAATAGCAAATGTGATGGATTGATTTTTTTTTTTTACATTTTTAAAAGGTTGCGGTCTCGCACTGCACCCACCGCCGTAAAGGGGTAGACATCTCAACCCGTAAGTATTTTCCCTATTAAGAAATGGCAAATTTATGGTCCTGGGAACCTGAAAAATCAATATCATATTCCCAGGCAACTCGCCCTGCTTACATAATACACTTAAAATGGTGGGCTTAGCTACAGTAACATAGGCTAAAAAAACAAGCATGAGTTACCGTACCGGTACGTGGATGGTTCAAAAATTTCCTGTCTCCACGAATATTGGTCTTATTGAAAATCAAAGGTGGGACTGGAGAGGAGAGTCTTCTGAGCACTCGTTTCAAGCCATATTCCCAAGGACGTGATTCTGATTGGAGGCTTTGGGGAACCATTATTGTGTGGGTTGGCGGTTGGTTTCAGACGCCCAGCACCATAATAATTATGAGCTGTAAATACTTGTAAGAAGCAGAAGGCAACAGAGCTGTTGTTGGGCTTACAATTTTCATCAGAGGCAGTCAGCGAGTGGGGGAAGCGCAAGTAATGAGAAATTGCGTCTCCCCTTCATGCTTCTTGCCTTCTCAGCCTTATTCCAACAGGCTATTACAAGCGCTGTCCTGTACCAGACCCTATTCGAATGTTGCTGGCGGTACAGTACGAGTACTTCTGAGGATTTTCAAGGTAGAGGAGAGGAGGGGGGAGGGGAAAGGGAGGTTGGACCTTGTTCTCCCTGGAAACCCCTCGAAAATGCCTCCCCATAGAGATAGGGATCCAATACCGTACCGGTACCGTATGCTCTTCACAACCACCGGTACTCGAGTACAATGCCCTTGGAAGCCAGGTGGGGTTGTCTTTCCTTTCCTTTTTCCGCCCGCAAAGTTCACTGTGCGCGAGGGCGCTTGTACTGTACGAGTGGATACTGAGAACATTATCGGTACAGTACCGTACAGTACTGTACTCGAGGAATTCTTTCAAACAGGGCGTAGAAAAATTATCTTGGCAGTTGTGACCTACGAATCGAATATACTTGTGGAACCAGTATCTCTCATACTGGTAGGACCGGCCCGGGTACCGGTATTGGGAGAATGTGATGATGCTGGGTAAGGCGCTGGTACGGAGGTACAGCTCCTAAGTTTTGTACGTTCCACAAGGTGTAAGAGCCGCAAACCTCGCTTGTGGAACATACAAAACTTAGGCGCTGTACCTCCGTAAAGATCTGGGATGGGCCACGGGTGCTACCGGTAGTACTGGTATTGAATTCGGCGAGTAACAAGTATATTGTGGTGGTATTAGTTCCCCACATGTTGCTCTCTCGGGGTATTGGATCGGACGAGCCAAATACAATACGGTACCCGTGCTCGAGCACAACACCACTGATGGAACGGTTGCTACCGTATGCTGTGGCAAAGTACCGTACGAGTATCATACCGGTACTAGCACTGTGCTCATATCAAGCAAACAGGCAGAAGACTGCATTCTTATTGTGTGGGGCATATTACTGCAGGCCCTTGTCACCATTCGAGAGGGCGGGCCTTCTTCTCTACCGTATCTCCTTCCTTTCTTTTACACGCGACTTTTTGCAAAATGCGTGGCTTCTGCGCCTGATTGCTTTTGGAACTGTTCCTGAGAATCCTTTCCCCTGTATGCCAAGACCAGTTTTGCTCGGCCAATCTAACCATTGATCTGCTTGTACTAGTACTATATAATACCAAGCAACCGAGCAAGCATCTCTTGCCGTCCGTCTTCTTCCACCCACCGTACCCCCATCGGAGGGGAAACAAAAAAACCCTTTCTAGGGCGCAAAAAAAACCGCCCTCTCAAGAAAGAAGGGGAGAAAGAAGAGAATTACCTCTCTTTCAAGGAAAGCCAAAGACCGTTCTTCTAATTCCAAATTACGGGTATCATACTGGTAACCAACTTCTCATCCCTTGAGACGGCTCTACGGTAGGTTACTGATGCTTGTACCATGCACAGAGTTTTCCAGAACCCGGACAGACAGGCGGGCACACACCCCACTTTTTGTCCTCTGCTGCACGCCATCACAACGCTATTTTGCGAAGAAGAAAAAAAGGAAAGGAAAGGAAAAAGGAAAGGAAAGGAAAGGAAAGTCACCAGGTTGGGCCGAATCTCCCTTGAGATCGCCATCGCACCGTAATATTTACGAGGCTGATTGCCCAATTCGCTGTTTGCCTTCCTGTACTCTAGGACGTGGGACTTGCAACGACGGATGAAGCCAACGAATGGGAGAACGCTATGATACCACTATATCACGTCGGATATGGACAAGATTAGGCAGGCAGCCAGATAAAAAAAAACCGAGAGCCAATCAACTTCCCTATTGCACTCCATTGGCAAACGCGGGCGGCTACTCGAGTACCGGTACTGCTCCTTTCACAGCTGGATGTTGGCTACCGCTGAGAACACTGTGCAGCACCAGTAACTCTAGGCACATGTAGCACGATTTACAATACAGCAGTAGCATGCTCAAGTACTGCTACGGGAAAGCAGGAAGTGGAAGGGGAAGAGAAAACAACCGACACAAACTAGCTCTCCATCCTTGACAACTCAACATACCGGTATGGCACACACACGGCCTCCACCGCACCCACGACGAAGCTGGGAAATCCAGTTTCGTCGTGGGTACGGTTAAGACTGTGGTTCCACTCTCTTCAATTGTTTCCCGTTTCATTAATTTCCGCTTTGCCCGATTAATGTCTTTGATTGGGCGGCGAACTTGGATGATTGGGTTGGCTCCTCACGCGGTGTAACAATGTGAGAAGCTCCCGTTGGCAACCACGTTTTGCTAAGCTCGGGCTCTTCCGTCCTAACGGAAACAGCAACAGCAACAACTGTTTGATTGGCAACATGCAACCAGAACAGCCTTGATAAATAAGGCACTGATTGCACTTGCGAGGTTTGCCAATTAATTGATCAATGAGGTTTGTCTGCCGTCTATTCGCTGTGTTTGCCATGCTGTTTCTGAAGGTTGCCCTCGCTTGGTGAAAGGGACACCCTGCAGACATTACCGTACCAGTTACTGTACCGTACTCCTTTCAACTTGCAGCAATTGACCACCTCACCAGGGATCATTCTTGGCGCCGTATTATGTGACGGAACTATTATTAACTGCTGGCACATTATCTATTTTCGCGATAAACAAACCCTAACCAACCAACCAGCCAACCACGAACTTGAAATAAATCACTTCCCCGCACCTAGCTATTTATTCCGCCTTCGGAATCACTATATTTATTTTATAGGATGTCAATAGCGGAGATCAGATTTACGAAGGTCTCGGGGGGTTACCTATTCGCGGAACCCTCTTCTGTTCCCGGATGCGCCGGACGTTCTTAATCATGCGGGCTAGGAGATGAGATCGGCCCCCAGGCGGTGGGCATGGGATACATGTCGTCATGGTCTATTGATGCACCGGCTGGCAGTTTCTGTGGGTAGTAAGGTGATACCATCCTACTCGAGTACACTTTTCCTTCTGGGATGGGTTTGCAAACCTATGAAGAGAGGTGAAGCGACTCACGGAGTGCCACTCGTGCAGTTACAACAAGAGATTGGGCTGGGCGTGGGGCTGATGGGTAGAAGAGAAGTGAATACGCTCTATCAAACCAGTTACTTGGATAAGAACGAGAGATCGATCAAGGATGCTAGCGACACTTGTAGGAGGCTGGCACCATCTACATATCTTAGAAAATTCGAGCGTGGAGTTTAGCTACTATAAGCAATACCCCAAGGTTAGCTTTTGAGTGTTAACCACCCGACAGCGTCCTGGCTCCTTAGATAGACTACCGGTACAAGTGCCACGGCCAACCGCCCTACCTAATATCTCCATGAATTTAATTAAATACCCATATTATTGCACTACACAAACCAGGCCCACGGGAAGCCACGACACACGTATAACGAAGCTACCGAAGCAGAGTGAACCCCACAATCGCCCATCACACCCGGAGCCCCCAGCTCAGTCCAGAGCACCACACCACATCGTGATAACCCCAAGCTAAGCCAAGCTCAACCTCAAAAGACGCTAGAACACTCCAGCTCCCACACCGTTGCCCGTGGGTATTATGATACACAGCCATACCGGTATTGCAAGCGCAGTGCGTATAATATATCCAGCATCCGCTCCTCGAGACCTCGAGAGAGTTGGGGACGGCTAGCTCCTTGTGTAGCTGTCTGAAAGTTTCAGCCCTTCAGCGCAACACAACAACAAATAGCCCTAGATATCTGGTGATGCTGTTCTCTTTCTCCTCCACACTTTTATATGATACTTGCTTTCTTTCTTTCTTTCTTTCTTCTCCCTCCCCCGCCTACCTTTCTAGGGATGCCTCATTTCTGCTGGCCAGAAGGAAAGGAAGAAGGATATCTGATTAGATGGACCATCAGAGGATAATTGTAGATTCTTTGATAAGTTGTGCAGTATCTATATACAAGTATGGATAGATATCCCAAACTGCTCGGTCGCACGGATATTTGGTCACGAGTTATCCTAGGTCTTAGCAAGAAGTAATGCCGTATTGTATAATACTCGTACTCGTACTCGTACTAACCACCACCCTTCCTTGCCTAGCCCTCCCAGACTCCTCGTTACCATCCTAACCTACTTATGATACTTACCCCCCACGACTAGTTCCACTCATGAGCTCTCACTCGCCAACAGTGCCCAACACTTGCCTCCCTCTCCATCTCACCGCACTCTGAGACATACTATTCGCTCTCGGCCTACGGTACATAAGCTATTTAATACCCCGGCGGCCCTCTGCCCCACACGAGTAGGCCCTACCGGTGTCCTACCCTACCCCGCGCTATCCATGACAGCATGGGCTGCGATCGTTTCGTGCGCCAAGGCGAGTGTTGGGGGGGGGGGGGCAGGGTTGGGCGTTCTTCCTCTGGAGAGAGGACTACATTCGGTGTGGAGGGAAGGGTAGATAGATCTCGGATAGAAGGAGGGGAGGATGGATGGATTGATGGATTGATGGGGGGGTCGGGAGCGGGGGGTTGTAAAGTTTCTATCGTGCCGGTACTGTATCATACTGGACTTGTACGGTGCGGGTATCATAGCGCTCGAATACTAGCGGAAGATTAATGTGTGGGATGCGGGAATTGCAATTCTTGGCCGGGCTTAGGGAAAACATCGCAAGCTCTGCCCTCAGTTGGGACAAGGCAAAGTAGAAGGAATATGCGCGGCGCTTTACTAGGAGAGGAAACTCCAATATCCTAGCACATTTATGCTTTGTTCGAGTTTTTTAATAAACAGGACGGTGCCTAGTAGTGCAGGAGCTTGAATAGAGGAATTGCAATTCAGTGCTCATGGCCTCATCGTGCAGTGTATTTTTCCCCCGTATCGGTTTTCACAGCACTCGCACTGCTTCGTTAGGTTCGCGAGTTTGTACGGTATCATAATGAAAGGGATTATTCGAGTTTCCAAGGATACCGTAGCATCCTATCGTCTACTACCTTACTTTGCACTTCTACCATCTTTATACCAGAATATCGTGCTTGTACAGTACTCGCAATCAACCACCCCTCTCAAGCATTCAGACCCCGATAGTCGGCCCCCTCTTACTCTTCCCTTTGCTTCGACTCGGCCCATCCCCCTCGGCTTCAATCTCGGGTGTCGTCTCCTGCGCTGTAGCAGCACCAACCGAGCCCTTGTCAGCAAAGCCGGGATCCCATCGCATACATCATCAGGATAAGGCATGATAGAATCGGGAGGGACTCACCTGCCCAGAGCGAACTGTACACGCCGCCGGAATTGATAAGCTGCTCGTGTGTCCCAGGAGGTTCTGCGACCGAGCCATCTCGTAAAACTATAATTTGGTCTGTGGTCTCGCGACAAATTATTAAGCCAGCGTTCTTTCCTCGCAGCGCGAGGTGGCATGGAGGGAAAAGACACTACGTGAGAGGGGCCCTACCGCTGTCAAAAATGGTACGTAGGCGATGCGCAACAAATACACTTGTTCGCTCTTTCTCTTTTAGGATGGAGGATATGTTTCCTAGGAGGGCTTGCTCGGTATGGGTGTCTAGGGCGGAGGTCTGTTGTGAGTATCGTAGGTTAACTGCCCAGCCCCATAGAATCAAAAGGCTTTGGGGCTTACAGCTTCGTCGAAGAATAATAGTGGGGGATCCTTTAGGAGCAGTCGCGAGATAGCGAGGCGTTGTTTTTCACCACCTGTTTGTCAGGGCACCTTTCGTTAGTACTCGCTCAAGTGATGTGTTGTTATTCGTGCCGGTACCTGAAATCATCATTCCTCGCTCACCAACCATTGTTTGGTAGCCTTCTGGGAAAGTAGAGACGGTATCATGGATTCTTGCTCTCTTAGAGACGTGTAGTACCTCCTCTGCCGTTGCGTCTATGCGGCCGTAGCGGATGTTATGCTCGATAGTGTTATTGAACAGCGGGGTATCTTGGGGCACCACGCCTATACTCTTCCTCAGTGATTCCACGGTGACGTCTCTGATATCCTGGCTATCAATGATAATACTTCCACCCTGAACGTCGTAGAATCGGAAGAGAAGTCTTAAGATGGTTGATTTACTAGCAGAAGTTTCAGCAAATGTGAATGCCGACAGGAGATCCACACCAATCATGAGAACTCACCCGCAGCCACTGGGACCAACAATCGCCGTCTTTTTCCCAGCTGGGATCACGAACGTAACATTTTTCAGAATTGGCCTCTCGGGGTGATACCCGAAGGTCACATTCTCGAATCTAATCTCACCACCTTTAAATTTCAATGGCTTTGCGTCGGGCTTATCCTTGACTGCTATGTTCACCTTTTGCAGGCTGAAGAGCGTTTCCATGTCCAGCAGGGACTGCCTCAACTCGCGGTATACTGAGCCGAGGAAGTTCAAGGGAACCGAAAGCTGGAAGACAAGTTGATTGACCATAACTAGATCACCAACAGTTAAGTTTCCATCAACTACACCCTGACAAGCAAGGTACATCATGGCTGTCAAAGCCGAGGAAAATATGACATTCTGTCCCAAGTTTAGGAAGGCTAGAGAGGTCGCTACTTTGATAGACGCGCTCTCGTAGCCTTTAAGGGCTTTGTCATACCTGCCCACTTCGTACTTCTCGTTATTGAAATACTACCTATTCGTAAGCTAGGGGTTAGGGCATAAGCCGGAAAGCGAGTGATAGCAACCTTTACAGCTTCATAGTTGATCAGTGAATCAACTGCCACTGTTGCTCCCTTATTATCGGCTGCATTTGCTTGCTTTCTAAATTTTGTTCGCCATGCCGTCGTCTTAATTGTGAATACTGTATAGGCCAGCATGGTGGCAGCGGTCACAGCAGCAAAATTAGGTCCGAATTTGTATGTCTAAAAAATTTCAGCTGATCTGGGGTTTCAACAACCGGACTGGTAGGACCCTTACCAATATCCCACAAACCATGGATATCTCGAGGAATATAGGGAATATATGAAAAACCATCGAGGTAAGCAAAAAGCTTATCCCCTTAGTCCCTCTATCAATAGCCCTACTTAAACCGCCAGTCTGTCTGGTAAGGTGAAAATTAAGATCTAATTGGAGCAAGTGATCGAAAACATTGCAGGCAACTTTTCGTATAGCCTTCTGCGCAACATTGGCAAACACAGCGTTCCTAATTTCTTGGAATGCAGTTGATCCTATCCGGGCCAGGCCATCTTTTGATTTTAATGCCCAATATCTTTCATGCTTTGGTAGAAGGAGAGAAAGAAGTTGGGGAAGTCACCGTACATGCTACTATCACAGACCCGGCCGCGGTCCACACAGTTCCTCCAAGAGCCAGAAAGTCCACGTTCATGGAGTCGATTATGGTCTTGAAGTAAAATGGTACTTGGACGTTTAAAATCTAGTAGATCGATTGACTTTCTTAGATTGCGTGCGAGTGAGAGACTAGTTCGAAAAATATGTAGACAACAAACCTTCGCACCGACAAGAAGGCCCAGCGAGAGTCCCACACGGACTTTGACACCAAGGTTGTCCTGCGATACAATTCCCCACTCAGTATCTAACCCCCTATGACTTGTAGGAAGAGTACTTTTGGCCATAGATAGGTCGACATCTCTTTTATAATTCCCCAATCTGCCTTCCGTTGCTCCTGGGTAGTCAGGGTCGGCTCTCCGAGCAAATTCGGAGTCTTTGTAATAGACGCCGGGGGAACTAGCTTGTTTGTGATGGGTGCCCGGACTTTCTTTGATTGAGCAAGCATTGGAAGGCTTTTGTCTGGGCTGGAGCTTTCATTTTGGAGTAGGGATCGGTTCGAAGCAAAGTCCCGCCTTAATCGAAGTGGGGAGAGTCGTGTGACATCCTGGGGGAGTAGTAACAACGAACTACGCCTCGGGGCCGCCCTTCCAATTGAGCGAAGGAGGCAAGGGGAGAGCATTCTGAAGCTTTCTGGTGTTTCTCTCAACAAGTGTAGGTTGGGGTGGGGGTAGCGGTGGGAGTGGTAGAGGCTGTAATTGAGATTGCTCGCATGGCATAAACTAAGATTGGTTAAGAGTAAGAAATAGGGTGGGGTGGGGATGAACAACAAGAAGAAAGAGAAGGGGAGGGGCAGAGTTAAGGGCCTGGTTCCACTTGGGGCTCCTGCTTAAGCACAATGACGCCAGTCGAGAGCCGCACGGTTGAGGCCGCCCCGCTCCCGTCTGTCCAGCTCTTTCCGCGGGGAGGATTCTCCAGCCAAAAGATAAAATCATTATAATATCTACGAGTGGTTGTAGTCACTTTGGAATATCTCTGGCCACACCTTTAGGGATTGCAGTGGGTTTAGGCCGAGTATGATACGTCTTTTGGGAGAATAAAGGTTGCTTTCGTCTTAAGATGTGATGAAGGCCGTCCAGGGATCAGCGGTATCCACCACCCACAACCACTGCCGACAAACATTTCAGGCCGAGTTGAGGCTCACGAGCTTCATCCGATCACCCCGCCATCAATTGTGCCATGGCACTCCGTCGACTGAGCCCCTTGTTTATCCCTACAGTGCGATCCTTCCTATCTACTCCACCAGCCCTCGCACGATTGGGTCCTTGCTCGAATCGATATGTGCACATCCGAGCCACTCCATCAACGACTACTCTCGACGGGTTTCTGGACTTGTCGGAACAGACACAATCTATCCCGAAACTTAGCGGAGCTGGACCTTTCCCTGCTGGTATGTTAGCCGGGGGAGCGGGGTATTTTAGTCGGAGTGGGACTAATTGGTTCTGTGGGATGTTTAGATGTCAAATTTGAGGTCTTGGGAGCTCCGTATTCGTTGCTTTCTGTGGCATTACCGGCATCCTCGGTATTATATTCGCGGAGAGGAACTTTAGTAGGTGTTAATGGCAGGGCGGAGAATGTAAAGACCCCATCTTGTTCCTGCGTTTTCGGGGGGCGAATCACTAACGGATGATGTTCGCAGGCAGTCTCGACTCTATCGTTGCTAGAACCCATTCGGCGGGCATTTCTACGGATACCATTCCTCTATCAAAAGGTTAGCCTCTCACAATCAATCTTTAAGTGCACGATATCAAAGAATTGTTGATTTCAGATATCCTCTACTTCCCCGCTCACCTGCCTAATATCAACAAACTCACCCAATACAACCTTCGGCGTCATCGAGTTAGACGGAAAAGTCGACTGGATGGTGACCCAGAGCGATGCATTACTAGCATGGACTGGCCACTCGATATCTGCAAAGCCCAGCGTCAACCCTAGAATGGTATTCCACCTTCATATCCCTTCCTAAAGCAATGTGAACGGGGAAATTGCTAATAATCGAAGAGTCTCGCCCACTGGGGAAACTCCAGGCTCACGGGTAGAGGTCTGGTCGCGCTGGTGGGTCGGGGACAAATCTACCAAGTCACTCTAAAAGCCGGTGAGGAATTTGTCGCACATCCCGGAAGTCTCCTAGCATATTCCATTAGCGCAGCCTTTCGGCCAGCGCCTTACAGGCTTCGTTCAACATCAATGCGCCTTCAGGTCCCGCGGCTCAACCTCGACCGGCTACTCCCTCAGATTGAGTTTATTAGGGCCCTACGTAGATCTGAGATGTATAAGACTATCACTAAAGCTCTCTTTAAGTTCAGGGCTTGGCTAAGGCGCACGATATGGGGTGATAGGGTGAGCCCAGTTTTCCTTCTAGGCCCAGGATCCGCTAATAGGTGATCTACAGCTCTTTGTGCGATTCCAGGGCCCTGGGACAATTCTACTTCAATCGAGATCGGCGCCTATTTCTGATATTCTACGACCTCAGGATGTGGACGAAGCAGCCGCTGTTCAGCCCGGAACTCTTGAACCCTTGGAACATATCAGTGGAGGTGTTGTTGGGCCGCCGTCAAAACCTCCTAGCAAACCTATACTCCCGGCAAGTAGTTCAGCCGTAGATCACAAAGGTCTGAAGGTGGTTACAGTGAAAGAAAATGGAAAGGTGGAGTTCGAGGATTCAGATTTCAAGGACTTTACAAGGAGATATTAAGGAGAATATTAGACCACTTAATTCTGACCTGTAACATAAGCTTTCCGGGCTCGCAAGAGGACCAAGGCAGTACCATCAACTTATGCAAATCACCTCAAAAAATAATAAAAGCGTCCCGATATAATAACCCCTAGCAAGTTGGAGCTAGCTTTTTTTTTTATGTATATTCTACGGTAAGGTAAGCTGGTTGTAGAAACCCACAATATTAGTCTATGCTCCGGCAACCAGCCTGCTCTCCATCCAGTTGCCTAGTTTATTGACGCTCCCATCCCATTCCATCAACCTCTGTTTCATATTTTCGATTTGCTCCTTGTCCAATACCTTCGGCTGTACCCAAGAGATCCTGGCCACCTCAGCCACCTGGTCGATACTGCCACGGACAAGCCCCAAGCTCAATGCCCTCATGAGTAGATGCTCAACTTCCTCGGGAAAAACCCTTGTCTCCTCCAGAATAGTCGCAAAACTCAGGGCACGATCATGGGGGGGTCGGCGGAAGACAGCTTCTGTGAGAGCTGACAAACAGAGCTTCTCACGAAGAAACGAGGATCGGCCCTCGAGAAGTGGCTGTTTAGAGAAATGACCACTGAGTCCATGGAATCGAGTGAGATTTCCGGCATTGAAAGCGAATAAAAGATCGCGAAGCCAGCTGTGTTCGGCATCCTTCAGAGAGTCGAGTATGGGATGTAGAAGCAGCTCTCCGAAGTTGTATATTGACTCCCCCAACAAAGCAGCGATAGCAAGGTTATAGGCACGCTCCTGTTGCTCCTTCTGGCTCAAGTCCGCAACATTTACGCAGGCAAGGTATAGAAGGGCATTCTTGTAGTAAGCGGCGAACTCGAGCTTGGCCTAGAGGATGATTAGATTGCTGTCAGATGAGCACGCTAAAGGGGTGTCTTACATTGTAGTAGTCGGCATTCACACGGTAAAATGAGGCATGAACAACAGATTCCACAGAATCAAAAGTTTCTAGATTCTTTTCCGCTTCATCTAACGCTTTCCTTGCACCCTCCATATCTGCTAGAAGCAACTTAACCCTAGCAACCTCCACAGTAGCATAGACGTAGGCATCCTTAGAAGCAGGCTTGTTGACCTTTGTAGCAATCGTGGTAAGAAACTCCAAAGCTTCATCGTTATCTAACTCATATCTCGTCATTAGTGCATGCTCGTTATCAAGTGAATCAGTTTCGTAGTTTCAGAGCATGACACAAACCCTTGCTTTCCCTAGCAGCCGACAAGCCTAGAGTTACAAACTTCAACTGGTTGATTTTATCCGAGAATGACAAGACAAAGTGTTTGTATATCGGAATCCGCTGGGGAGCACTCTCTGGGTTCTCGTAAAACCTCAAAAGAGCTTCAGTAAGTTGATGCCATAAGCGGCGTTCCCAGAAATCCTCAAACTCGAAGAAGAAGTCCTGAAGATTGGGCGGGGCAACTTTGTCTCGTTGTTGGGCAAGGAACTCGGGGATAGGTTGTGGGTCGAGATCCATGATCCGTTTTTAGCAAAGAAATGGAGAAGCTACCGGTTCGTAGATATGAGATGGATTTGCAATGGATGGGGCTGACGGGTGGGAGTTGTAGATGGGAGGAATTGGTTGTCAAATGCTTTCCAACCACCTTCTTGTTTCCATGGGCCAGTAACTTTCCACGTGACTCGCTGACTAACCTGTCTTGATCACTGAACCCTGTCCCTCTGATAGTGGGGCGAGACATCCCGTAAGTTATTGTTCTAACTACGGTAGCGATAAGTTCTCTGAGCCCTTAAAAATCTCCACTCCTGCATTTACCTCTGCATCTTGCAAGTCACATCAACAACCCAGAGGTGTTCTTCGACTTTATCGCCATGAAGACGCAATTGTTCAAGGCTGCCCCTCCTATGAGGAGAGCGATTCATGATATCGCGATTACAAGGACCGGGAAGCCTATAATTCGGACCCCGGGGGGTGGCAGGTATGTTATGGGCTTCTTTTCCTATTCATTCTAACTAAAGAGCCTAATTAATATAAAATAATAATAATAGGTCTTCAATCGGAGGTTTGCCCCACCGCCGGTACTCCAGTCTTCGATATAGTGCTCATTCAATACATAGGACATACCGCGACTGTATTTGGGGCCACCGGCTTTCTCGGAAGGTACATTGTGAACAGGCTTGGTATACGCGACTGGTCCCCGAGGTTAGGAATTTCCGCTGATGGGTTGATATCATATAGCTCGTTCGGGATGTACCGTTGTCATCCCGTACCGGGAGGAGATGGCCAAGCGTCATCTTAAGGTTACGGGAGATTTGGGCAAGGTTGTTTTCATGGTGTGTGGGCCTGCGCAACGCCCCAGGGAAATCATCTTTAATATGGGACGATAGGAATGGGATATGAGAAATACGCCCTCGATCGAAGAGAGCGTGCGACACTCTGATATCGTTTTTAATTTGGTCGGAAGAGATTACACTACCAAGTTAGCCCCCCAGAAATATGCATCAGATAGGCCTGCTGACTTCGGACAGGAATTTCACTTATGAGGATGTCCATGTTGAGGCGACTCAGAGAATTGCGGAGGCTGTCGCAAAATACGATGTTGACCGATTCATCCAAATTTCTTCTTTTAACGCTGACAAGAATTCGCCTTCTAAATACTACGCTACTAAAGTTGGTTTATACACTCTTGAACCTACAGCGAACAGGATCTGACGAAGATATCCAGGGTCAAGCTGAGGAAGATGCCCGTGCAATCTTCCCGGAGACAACTATTGTCAGACCAGGCCCGATGTATGGATTCGAAGATAGACTCCTCCACAGATTGGCTGGTGCAACCAACGTCTTCACTGCAAATAGCATGCAGCAAAAGATGCGACCTGTGCATGTGAGAGCTTACTAGGGTGAACCCAAGTGGTTCTATGCTCCAGGGTTATGAGGCATATGAACTAAGCGCTGACATTTGGTAGGTAGTTGATGTTGGCAAGGCTCTCGAAGTTATTGCATACGATGATACCACGGCCAGTCAAACATTTGAACTGTACGGCCCCGAGGAGTACACACTCAAGGAAATTGCACACATGGTAGACAAGATCGTTCACAAGACACATCGCCATATAAATTTGCCGAAGAAAGCTTTCCAAATAATTGCCTCTGCGCTAGACTACTTGTGGTGGCCTACAATCTCTCCCGACGAAATTGAAAGGCAGTATCTTGATCACAAGATCGACGCTACCGCCAAGACCTTCAGGGACTTGGGCATAGAGCCCACAGATATTGAGGCAGATATGTTCCAATACATTAGACATTACCGGTAAGCCTTAAGAATTAAAACTGGCCCCGAAGGCACTACTAACCTGGCTTCCCGCAGTTCCGCTGCTTACTTCGATCTACCGCCGATGACGGAGAAAGAGAAGAGGCTGGAAAGACAGTATCTTCACGTACAGCAGGATCTCTAGAAAGGGAGAAAAAGTGAGTGAGTATGTCTCATATTTGGGGAGTGCACTTTCTCTCCCACATATATCCCGTAGAAAATCGTACATAGAATCGCAGCGCAGGGTGTTTACGTTACGACGGGTAAGACACTGTATATAATATATTGTGCAGTTGGAAGGTACATCTTCTCCGAAAGATGCCTTTTATCGGGCTTCGTGTTCAAAGAAGCACAATATTGGTGCTGGGTGTGTAACGTTGTAGCTATCCAAGTAGGAAAAAAAAAACTCTGTCCCAATGACGGGGTTAGAATTACTTGAAAGTATGAGTAAACACTGTGTTAGGATTCATCCAGCCCCTACATATGATACGAAGCTCCTCGGAAAGGGAAAACCTCGTGAAAGGGCCCTGGACCCTTTTTTACCAGCCTGGCGGTTATCATAATTTGGGGAGAAAAAATAATCGACCAGGCTCAAAATCAACCATCATCCTAGCCTCAATACGACCGCAATATCCTATCGTTCAACTACCCCACTAAAGCAAGAAACACAAAATCTAATCAAAATCCCCTCCCTCGTACTGGCTTTCTCAAGAACAGCGACCCTCTTCAATTCCAAGCTCCCAAAAGTTAGACTACAATGGCAATCGCCCGCGGGCACAATGAATACCTAGAGGCCCAACTAGCAACGCTCCCGCACCTCCCCGCAGTCGAGCGGCTAACCCCAAGAGTAATCCGCATTCTGGGCGGGAACGCCTCAAAAGTACCTCCCGCACCTCCCCAATCCCCCACACAAACCTCAGCTAACCCCCAACTCCCCCACAAGTTCCACCTCCAGGGCACAAACACCTACCTCCTAGGCACCGGTCGGGAACGTCTCCTAATTGACACAGGCCAGGGCATACCCATCTGGATAGAAACCCTCTCCGACGTGCTAACCCGCGAGGATGTCATCGTAACGCAAGCTCTCCTGACGCACTGGCACCTCGACCACGTAACGGGTTCCCGCGACCTCCGCAAGCTAAGCCCGAGCACAAGGTACTACAAGAATTCCTCGGACGACGGGCAGGAGGATATCCATGATGGCCAGGTATTCTCCGTTGAGGGCGCCACCGTTCGAGCACTGCATACGCCCGGTCACTCCTTTGATCACATGTGTTTCCTCCTCGAAGAAGAGGACGCGATATTCACCGGTGATAACGTCCTAGGACATGGGACGACGGTGTTCTCGGATCTCGGGGCTTACATGAAGAGTCTGCAGAGGATGCTGGATCAGGGTATGGTGGGCGTCGCGTATCCCGGGCATGGCGCGTTGATTGCGAGCGCTAGGGATAAGATTGCGGAGTATATCCGCCATCGGATGCGCAGGGAGGAGCAGATTGTTGATGTATTGGAGGAGAATAAGAGGGCTAAGAGGAATCCCGGGGGAGACTTGGGGCTGACGGCGCTGGATATTGTCAATGTGATTTATACCTCTGTTGGGCCAGAATTGCGCCTCGCAGCGGCGAAGGGTGCTGTGCAGGTTCTGGAAAAGTTGGAGGCCGAGGGGAAGGTTGAGAAGGAGGATCGTGGGGGGCAGAAGAAGTGGTTTTTGGCTGGTCATCCGGGTTTGTAGGGAGACTATAATACTTAGATGTGCGGTGGGTGGAGGTGTCTTGAGCATATTCTCCCTGTCAATGCTGGCAGAGCTTTCCTTCATATCGAGTCATTGGCTGATGTTTGTGTGGATTGAAAAGAGCTAGTGAAACTTCATAGTCTAAATGATTGTAACAACACAATAGCCCCTTCTTGGTATCCAGCGAAGTTGGTGAGTATCCCACAGCCAGAGTATGCACACTTACAATAGACCCATTAGGATAAACAAGCAACCACCGTGCAATAACTCAAAAGCAACACCGCAAGAAAATGGAATGGAAACATAAAATAACTTCGACGCCAAAGCCCCACAGCCTTAGAAATACACAAGGAGCCTGACTTAAACACATTGAAATAATATTTAAAAATGCATTCACCTCGGGGAATCCATTATCCTAATCCGGGCAAGTTCCTGCTATTGACAAACCTCGTCCTAATAACAGTGTCGTTTACTCCTTCCCTCCCCACATTCTAGCCTGATGTCGATAATACCTTAGCACAAGCTCCGGATTATGTAAAAAAGCAGATATGCCTTCGCTGAGAGAACATCCTTCTCAGTAGCAAGTGTAACCATACTGTCGTCGAAGCGGAACCACTTTTGCCCCTTCGTACTCGTGCAAAAGACAAGCAAGCACCCTTCTTGTAAGCACTAAAGAACCAAAAAATAACAATGAGGGGTGAGAGGGTGGTAGGGTGGTAGGGTGGTAGGAGGGTATCTTTAGGAATTTGGGGGAGAGTGATATGACAAACCTGTCCATTTTCACGTGAAAAGCTTATATAATGACCAGAGTTTATCTGGCCTGTGTGAACAACAACACTTAGAAGATCGTATAAATAAGGCCCATGGCCCCTAAGGCTAGATTTAGGACCACAATCTGTAGAAGCGTCTTTCGCTTTCCGTTTCGCACGTGTCGTATAAGGGGTCATATCCAGCTGCATGGGAAATCGTATTTTGGTATCAATCTTTGATGATTTTGTGGACCCATGCTCAAAGCGCTTATCTCGGAATGAGTATCAAGCCCACGTTGATTTGATTGTGGTAAAAACCTACCTTGAGTTGAATGCATAGCACCGGTGGCAATCTTTTGACTGTCAACTGCTTTGTAGCCACTTCTTGATGACCAGCGCAATTTCCGCAGTTATATTCATTCATTCCCAACTTTTCTGTGCTTGTAAACCGCTCAAGACATTCTTGTAGCGTCTGCATGGCTCCCTCCCCTTCACTCTTTGGGGTGTCTAGTCTCCTCTTATCCTTTTTTCTTAGATCCAAGCTTAAGTCCATAACCGGGTCGACAGCTGTTGTGACATTCTGACACCCCTCACAAGTCACATCGCTCTGAAGTTTACCATAGAAGGCGCGATGGATAATGCATTTGCACGGCTCTGTCTTGGTGTCTGAGTTCCCGCCATTGGTTACATGTAACTGATTCAGAAGAAACTGGAGGTATTCATGAGCGTCTTGCTGTTGATACCCAGCTAACGTCTTTCAAATTTGAACATAATTAGTTAGCAAATAACACCAAATGAGATCCACACAGGTCAAAGTTCATACTTGCTCGCACTTCCATGAAGTTGTGAGGAGATTGACTGGTCCAAACCCATCTGTTTTATCTGTGCCAAAAAATTCTGAAAACATTTCCTCCATGGCGCAACTCATGCAGTCGGTTCGCACACACTCCTTAGGCTTATGACCATCTGCTAGGTAGAAATTCCGGACCAGTGGATTATGTATCAAGCTCTGCAATACAGCACTCATGAAACAGGTAGAGCCCATGTTAATGAAACCTCTGAGTCCTGTAGCTCTGCAGGGTGCAAGTGTCGTATACGTCTCGATTAACTTAAGATCTTCGGGTTTGGTATCATCCAATCGCCTCCTTTTCCGAGCTACACACATTCAGCCCGTCAGTACCACCAGAAACCACTCAGCCCTCGCAAAGCGAAGCCGTAGATGATAAAATCTACGAAGAGTTATAAAATAACATACCGCCCCCCTCCATAGCTACCTCTTTTTCCATCCTAACCTCTTCTAATGCCGGATCATATATGAAGTCCTGACAAAGGAAACAGTAAACATGACCGCTTCTCGAGTCAATGCCTAGCAATAATATCAGAGTTCGAGCAATTTCCTATTCGTCAAGTCTGGGTCTAGCTAACCAAAAAGATGACGCCTTTCCTTGGAATGAGCTTCTGCGTCCTTAGGACAGTATATATTTGGACATTGCATGCAGAGAAAGGTTCTCGTAATGAGGAACTTGCATTTCACACAAGTCTGCGCATGCGTCCGGCTCGAGTCCAAAGCCACACGGGTGGCACCACCGTAAAGGGTTTTCATCTTAGTACCCTCCGCAGGGCTCCCTAGAGCTCTTTTGATATGATCTATTACGCGAGAGGAAGAACAGGAGTTAATTTTCCGATGTATCCAATGAAGCTGAAGATAGCTTTAATGGACCAAAGAGGAAATAGGAGACCTACCGCAACCATAAGTTAGGAGAGTGGCCGAGCTGTTAACAAGAGGTTTGCTGTTTTTGACGGCTTTCGGTGAAGCTAACAATGCGGAAGCAGAAGGAGCCTGCGGGCGCTTCAATACGGTGGTGGGGCTCATGGCGGTGGACAATCGTGTCCGGGTGGGCAGTGGGTGGTGTGAGAGGTGCGTGGTTGGTAGTGACGCGACAAGGGAGGGTAACCGTAGCTCGGCAACACCGGTATTTAACAGAAAACCTCTCCTTCCCCCATTTTTCTTCTTCTTCCCCAATCCAACCTACCAGCACGCCACCCCCATCCCAATCCACCGGCACACCCCCCACTCCCAACGCACCTAACACCTCGCTGTAAGTTAGATATACCCGCATTCTTTACTTTACAGCTAATAAAGTAACAGGATGGCAGACAAACTCACTATGAAGATAGTGATGGCGGCGGTGAAGACCAGATTCATCCTGCTTAAAGGTATGCAATAGCAGTTGTGTTCACAAACGTCAAGACATTACGAATAGTACAGAGATTAAGGAGTGGGTAATATACTAACCAAACTCCGTGCTTCCCAGGGTGGGCGGAAAAAAATCCGGCGTTAGCAACTTTTATCGGAACAACCACCGCAATGTTTGCAAATAATCAAGTCGGAATTTCGGGGCTTAGAACTCATCAGGACAAACAATTTGCCATGGTGAATAAGAAGCTTCTCATTCATGATGTGTGTCTCTTCGGAATTCAAAATCGATCCATCGACTTCGGGGAAAAGATGACCATCGTCCAACGCGAGCAGCGGGAATTTGCCGCCTTCGCCGCTCAAGTGGAGCTCAAAATCATGCATGCCCTTCTCGGCGACAAGAGTCAGATTGAAACCTTCGTTGAGCAAATGGAGGGGTACGTTGATTGTGCCCTAAAGGGGGGAGAGGGCTGTTGGCGTAACAAATAAAAGGATGACAAAGAAAAGTAAGTTTTAGCATTCAACTATAAGTTAGGTAGATACTGACCCTAGATTAAGGACCACTTGAGGACCCGGGGCCCCTTTTGCCAGATACCCTGTTTTTCTTTTCCGGTGCTTAGCCACCCTTTTTTTCTCTATTTTCAATTGTTACAGGTCTTTTGTTGAAGGCGTGTCTTCGGGGGGGAAAAACGTGTTTATAAGCTTAATCAATATTTTCACCTCAGATTGACCATCTCCTTGCGGGGTTCCCCGTCTCTGCACGGGGGGGCTATGGCCTCCTCATGCGGGGATTGGGGCCCTGTCCGGAGATGGTCAATCTGGCGAGAACATAGCAAACCACAAAAAATTCGCTCCATCGTAAATACCGTAAAATCTTGTATAATCCACTATCTCTGCAGCAGGTGTTAATCTCCGGTCCACCCACGATACAGTCCTAACCGTAGTCACGACGAAACTGGGGTGGTGATGAACAGGGGTATTTGGTGGGCAAAAAAAGAAATCGTCAAGGTTAGGGTTGCAGAAAATTACTTGTCATTAATCCCTGTTCGTCACCGCCCCAGTTTCGTCGTGGCTGCGGTTGGGGCCGGTACGAGTACTCGGGTACCGGTGTTATCATGGTGTGTGGTACTTGTGTGATGTTTTTGCCAGCGGCAGCCGCGGAAGTCAAATACAACCGCACCCCCTGCAAAAAAAAAAACTTTCATCTTCTCGAGGCGGATGTTTTCAACGTCGCCTAGCATGGCGGAAGGCGATAGCGATGATGAGCTCGAGTCTGTTCCTCTCCGCCTCTACTTATGTTTGGTTCTGACGACTGATTACTATTTCGCAAGCAACACAGACTCTCATCAGCTGCACTCGAAGCATTGAACTCGTTTCTCGTGGAGAAAGACGAGCGACAGAAACGCTTTGAGGATCTGAAGGCTACACTAGAGAAGGAGTATGAGGAGAGACAGAAGATTATTACGATGGAAGATTTCGAAGAGGATTGGCAACAAAGCCAGGTAGGTGAGAGCGCGAAGACTCGAGGTTTGCGGTCCCGGTAGTGGGGGAGGGGATGGGGGAGGGGTGATTTTTATTTTTATTTTCATTCCCGTCCTTCCGCGATATCCTGCGCGGGATGGAATTGTTCTGAAATTGTGTCTTAGTTCTGGTATGATTCTGCCACAGCGGAGATGCTCGCGGAGGAGATTCTCGATGGGGCTACAGAGGAGACGCTGGTCGGGATCATCTCGGCTCCGAGCGTCTTTGTGAAAATCCAAGAATTAAAGGTGTGTGTTCGTATTTCTGGGAGGGATCCAGGAAGGGACATTTGTCTCGGGATGACTCTTTGCTCTTATATTGGCTAACCTTTCCAAAATACGAAGCACAGGCAGCAGGAAGGATACCGGACTCTATCAAAGTCCGCTTATTAGAATTCGATAAGCGCTTCGATTTGTTTCCGGAGTTCATACACTACGATTTCCAATACCCCCTCGGGTTGCCATCAGAACTAAAAGGAAAGTTCGATCGGGTTTTAATTGATCCGCCTTTTCTAAGTAATGACTGCCAAACCAAATGTAGGTGACTTGTTGGTAGCTCCTGCATTATGAATTCTTCTCGATCACAGGTACTATATTAGGTTTTGCCTGAGCTCCTTTTGGATGCAAAGATTACAATTCAGTTTCTTGACCTGACAAACCCATGGACTGACTATCTTTTCTGCTTGTAGCGGCCCTCACAGCTCGTTGGTTAATGAGGCCATGGGTAGCACCAACAGGCGCTGCAAGTACATCTCACGGCAACGGTGGTCGCAACACTACAGAGCACTCACCGACACGCATAATCATATGCACAGGCCAGGTAATGAAGGAGCTAGTGGAAAAGCTCTTCCGTCAGGCTGGAGTTCGAGCGACGACCTTCGAAATTCGACATTCCAAAGGCTTAAGTAATGAATTCATATGCTACTCCTCTTTTGAGAGCAAGCGTATCAAATGGGAGCAATAAGAGGGCGACTCAGGTCAGTAGCTTAGCAAGAAGATTTGCCAGCCTGCTCAGAAATATTGGCCGAGTTTTTTTATCGCACAGCGGCGACACGGTGAGATTTTCTGTTTTCCGCACCTCGCAGGAGAGTACCGGTATAATATAAGTGGGGCACCGGCGAAGGGGCTCGAAATCAACCAGAGAGAAATGTATGTACCGTATGTCATTAGAAAGAAAGGAGTCGCGAAGAGGAGTAGAGTTTTTTTCCTTCTTTTCTTGCTCTTTTGGGTCTTAACTTATCGGGTGATTTTTCGTATCAGATGGTTCAACTGGGCTGCCGTACCGTACAGTACCGTACATTGATTCCCAGGTTTGTTGGATTAGCAAGCATGAAGATGTGTGGAATGTCAAAGGAAAACAGAAGCTCTGCGAACCTGTCGGAAAATGCAAACTACCTCATTCAGAAGCAGACAGGCATTCCGGTCCACCTTAGCTTAGCTAACTACTAATGAACGTGGCACGCAACACAGACCAATATCGGGCAATCCCATGAGATCGTGGGCCCCAACGGTTTTAAAGTCACTTTTTCCTCACCTCACCTCACCACTGACCCGACCGGCTGGGGGTTTTGGATGTCAAGGCGGAGGGGTCGGACCAGGGTGAAGTCCTCTTGGATTTGCCAATTCTCCATTTTCGAACCGAACGAGCCCTACTGCACGGAGCCCTGTTCAGAGACTTTAGGCTCATCTTGGAGTTGGAATAAAAGAGGGGGAAGACAAAAGAACATTACCGGTCTCCCAACGGCGGTATCTTGTTTTTTGTTTTTTCTATATATCCCCCCCTTCTTTCACAAACCATGTGTGTTTGCCACGAAGGATTAGTATACCTTTGTCCTCTTCGCACTCGGAGAGTCGCCCCGCATTGTTGAAAGATGCGTATTAGGCTTGGCACTCTCCATGATTTTGCATGCATGGAGGGCATGGCTCATGATTGAGTCACATTCGATTCAGTGTCTTTCCTCCCCATGGTTTAAGGCTACTCGAGTGCTACAGAACCGGCCTCAGTCGTTTACAACGATCCAGGACGTCACCCCGTGCAATGCTTCTCCCGCCTCCACGGATCACTTTTTACCTCGTGTTCCGGGCTCACGCTTCCTTCTCAGGAAAGGCTTGTAAACTTTTACTCTAAGGCTGGGCTTGCCGGGGGCCGGGAAATAATACCGCACGACATTCCCAATACCTCTCCCCCTCCCCACCCCATCAAGTCGCCATTTTGAATTTATTGTACAGTACCGGTAGAATTAGAGTTAGAGCTAGAATGGTGTTTGAAATATATAAGTGGGCTCAGGGTACCCTCCACCTCCTCCCCTTTCTCTATGGACGTAGTAAATTATATGGGTCGAATTTTTTCTTTTTTTGCAATTCCACGAGTGCAACACTGTGCGAAGGAGAGAGGGAGAGAGATGTTGAATCGATCTGTGTTGTTTTGGCTCGCGGGCCTGACAATTTCATTTTTACAATTGGTCTCCGCAAGTGAGGAGCACCATCATCATGGTGGCCATGAGGGCGATCACTCGGACCATAGCGTCCCTCCAGCTCCTGGGCGGTTAGATACCCTTCCTTACTATTTTGCGCACCCCGATCATAAGGGGCTGCTGTATGGCCATATCGCTCTGATGAGCATCGGCTGGATCATTATCTTGCCCATAGGTAAGGCCTTCATAGTCTTGTTAACAAGAGTAATAATTCTTTTCTCTTGAAGAAAAGAAAAAAAAGAAAAAAAAGACATCAAATCAAATCAAATCATTCTATTGACACATGCACCAGCCGTTGTCCTTGCAATCGCAGGTTCAAGATACCACTTCCCAACCCAATTCCTTTTCCTCATAACCCACGGTTTCGGCGTTTTCCTCTCGATCCTCTACAACAGCACTACCCCAGATTTATATCCCAATAACTCACACCACAAGCTCGGGTGGGCCATCATCTGGATATTAGCTGTGCAGTGCACCTTGGGGGTCTTAGGGAGGACGGTTAGGCTCGCATGTTGTACGGGGACTCTCGGTGGTACAAAGGAAGAAACCTCCAGGTTTATCCCGGCGCCGGCGCAGGATCTTGAGGATCATCACCATCACACGTTTCAGCGCCATTCCACCGATAGTGGGCAGGGCTCGGACGAATATCATTCTCGGTCTCCGTCTGCGTCGTCTCTGGAAGATCACCGTTATGGGAATTTTGAAAGTGTGGATTTGCCGTTTGCTGAGGGACATGCCAACGAGAAAGTGACGTTGTTGGAGCGCTTGACGAGCCCTAGTCGACTTGAGTCGCTCCTGTCACGGTGCTTGCCGTCTTTGATCAGGCTCAGGGTTTTGCGAATAAGCGACGCTTCTTATTCGTTTATCGCTAGGTTTTTGGTCGTTCTGGGGTTCGTGCAGATATCACTCGGAGTCGTAACCGCAAGCGGGATATTTGTCAGTATACTAGACCAATTGAACCCGCTCACTTTCCACGAGGATTAGCTAACGGCGTGATTTTTCCCTTTGAACAGATGGAAAGTCGGGTATTCAATGGGCTTGCGCATTTCATAAAGGGCGGAATATTTTTCCTCTATGGTGTTTTAACACTTGGGCGCTGGCTTGGTGCTTTCAGCGAGCTCGGATGGGTATGATGCTTCCCCGCAGCCAGAAGAGTAGCTCCCTAATGTGCTATTGATTAGGCCTGGAACGTCAAGCCACCTCAGGAGTATGGCGGCAAGTGGAGGTCGAGAATACCCTCAGCCGAAATGATCGAGTCTTCCGTAATCTTTACCTACGGGGCGTCGAATGTATTTCTCGAGCATCTTGCTGGACAAGGCGGAGCCTGGTCACACTCAGACTTAGAGCACGTCTCGATCGCTTTTATGTTCTTTGGAGCTGGCCTTGTATGTCTCCTGATATTCCAAAAAGCTGCACTGAGCGAGGCTAATTGGGACTAGTGTGGTATGCTTGTGGAGTCAGGGTGGATAAGGAACGTCTTAAACCAGAGCGTCATTATTAAAATCGGCGAAAACAGAAGACCCTACGATGTCGAGATCCCGCGGCAACCGGGTACTGCGGATTATAGGATGTCGCTGAACCCTCTCCCGGCACTTGTGATATTCTGCCTTGGTGTAATGATGAGCCAACACCACCAATCTTCAGCGCTGTCAACCAAGATCCACGCTCAAGTATATCCAGGCTCAATAGTTATATAGGTCACGGCTGCTGACATGTGCACAGTGGGGAGCTCTTTTAGCCACGTTTGGCGTGTTCAGGCTTTTCACCCACGTTCTACTATATCTATCACCTTTGACTTCCTACTATCCATCTAGGCCCCCAACTGAAATTATCGGGTCGTTTTGCCTCATGGCAGGTGGCCTTGTGTTTATGGCAAGTGTAAGTTTATCTTCGGAGGTTCTGACTTTCGGTTTCGATCAGTGTATTGCACTGCACGGCTTCTAGTAGCACAAACACAAAATGTTGAGTACCTGGGGTTGCTGACGATATCACTCGATGCAGAACAAAGACACGGTTGCAGCACTAGACCGAGCGAATGGGGATGCAATGTTCGTCCTCACGGTAATTATTGGATTTACCGTTTTGGCCATGAGCTGGGTGACCTGTGTAATGGCAATAAAGGGATGGGCGCTTCGAAAGGAGCAGCAGGAGCGTGCATGAACCTACGATACATGTACCTACCTAAGGTGCGGGATCTGTGGAAACGGCGGTGTGCTGGCTAGCTAATATGACTTTTTTTTTGTGATGGGTTGCTTCTTTTCCACATGGCTTTACGTTATTCCAGCTCTAGCCCAGTCATGGGTGTTACCTTATCTTTCTTATTATTATTTTTTGAGTGCCGATAATTTGGTGGTCGCACTGGTCCTAAGTTACAGTGCTTTTACTTGGGTTCCAATCGTTCTCCTTTCTCCCTTACCGGACCCCGTTGCTCTTTTCATCACCCGTTTACCAATATCGGGGGTATCTTTCCTTTCTGTCTCTTTTTTTTCCGCCAGAAGAAGAGAGGCTATCTTAATACCTATGTCTTAATGATTTCCTTGTGCCGATGTATGTACGAGTACCGGTCTGTATGTAGCCAATGTACCCGTAAAATCCCTTGAAATCCACTATCTCCGTCCGCCTTGTAGTCCCCGGATTCAGAGACGAGTACTCCCGAGAAGGTGTTTTCCTGACACGGTATAAGATCAGCCCCCAAGAGGTGTCCAATCCCGTTAACTGACTTGTCAAACCAAACCCATCCTGAGCTGACGGGCTGATTCCCGCTGATAATCTGATAGTGGAATTCACGAGATCCCATGGTATTAATACTGTATGCACTGTACTAGCACAGTATGCTGTGTTCATGTAGGACAACCAAACTCGACTGAAATCGACCAAAGGCATACCGGTAGGAGCCTTACAAGTAACAGGTAGGGAGTATCCGGACATCCGAGTGTCAAATTAGCCATGTATTTTCCAATCCCTGTGCTCAAGCACTTCCTACCTGTTACTTGCACCCCTCAGGCTCTCATCTGGCGAGAAACAGCAGAACTCGGCGTTATTTACTTGTAGGGGCTAAAAATCGGTAGTCTCGAATGATATCTGGCATCTTTACGCACCGTCGTGTAATTATAGACCTGGAGCTTATTGGAGGACTTCCCGTAGGAATCTGGAAGAGATTTAGAAGTGATCTTGGCATATTTTCCACGCTAAAATCTAGAAAGTCGACTTCTAAATTCTAAATTTTCGAAATCTGAACATCCCCCCCCCCCTAGTTCAGATTTCAGAAATCTAGAAACTTGGATACAATTGGTCAACCAGCCCTCAGGCTACAATTCTCAACGCATTAGGCACCAGTTCTCAATGAACAAGATCAAGAACTAACATGCTACAGCAGGGCACAATCCTATGAAAAATAATTTCCTCCTTGTATCTATTGGGTTTCATATGTGTAGTTTCATTTTTCCACAATTATTATAATCTAGAAATTTAGAAAATCACTTTTTCTATGTAAATTCAAAATAGGAACAACTTGTGGTCCAGATTCCTGCTCTGGGTTCCAGATTTTTCCAGATTCCATTATGGGGAATCCCAGATGCTTTTGAGAGGGGAGGAAATAGCAATAGCCTCATTGGCAAACCCGGCTTAGATGTATCATAGCTTGGTCAACGCGCCAAAGACGGCACGAAAAGGGATTCGTCGCAAAAGTTTGTTTGTGAATGGTGAGAGGAAGAGGGCCGGATTGGGATGATCTCTTCTCTCATCCCCCCTTATCATTTAATCACCAACTATATCCCTTTCTTTTCTTCTTCCTGCTTCATGTCGCATTCTATCTCTGCAGATGGCAATGCCTCTTACACGTTGAGATTTCTTCCTCTTTTTTTTTCATCGCCATCCTTCATATTTTATTTTGCTGCATAAGAGCTATATTCGTAGTCCCACTGTATGTATGCAGCCCAGCTTCAGCTCAGATTTGACCGATTCCTGGGTCCTCAAGCTTCTAAACGAGAAGAGCCACTGATACGATTCCAGCTTCTGCACTGCACTGCACCCTTTCTCTTTGAATTTCCGAGTTATCCTGCTCGCACTATACAAGGCGGGAAGAGGCGAAGCAGCTTAACAGCCCTACAAATATAGCCATCTACTGTAACACGACCTAATTCGACCAATAAGACTTCCATTTCAAAATCTCAAGATTTGGAAAAAACGGCTGTTAGCTGCTTGCTGCGGACTGCACCCGCCCGAAGAGGGTTGGATTTATCTGCACAAGCTGTCTCTCCCTACTCTTGTGCCTCAGGGAAGGTACCGAACAGCCACAAGCCACCATCGGTTACCGTACCGTACCGGCCGTTAGACTCCAGGGAATAAAATAATAAAATAGTGTTGATAAATAATTGGAAAGCCGCTGTCAGGGTTGTGGTGTCTTCAGTCCCCCCGCTTCAGGCTATTATCCATCTTCCTTTTACCTATATAAGGAAGAGGTCCTCTTCCAGAGCTATCTATCTCCCTCTTGGGGGTCTATCTGTTACTATTATCATACCTAGCATTGGCGGCCCCTCTGAGGCACAATTTCAATCACGCACATCGAAAGGAAAAGAAAACATATTTTGCAATATCTAATCAATAAACCGTTGGGTGATAGCCTGATTTACACCCCTGAATAAGGACCGGTGACAATGCCATCCTCAGTTGGAGGTTTGCCAGCTTCTCGGTACCGACAATTGCAACCTACTCTACGAAGCGGAAACAATGGAAAGCCTACCTCCGTCGCATAAGTTTGCTACGGGATTGGATGTGGGGTGGGGGGGCACAGAGGGGGAGGATGTGGAGTCACTGCCCGGCAATGGCTCAGTGGTGTTACCGAAGGTGGAAAACCAAATGGGTATGAACCCGATCCCGATTGAACAATTGGAAAAAAAAGAAGAAAGGAATAGGGAAGGCGAATAAGAGGAGGGGGGAGGGGGGGGAGGCGAAAAATAAGCAGTCAATGTAGGAAAGCTGTACGCAAACTAGGCGAATAAAGTTTGGAAGGCTGTCATTTCTTACGGGCGATCCTTTTAATGCGCAGTGCTTGTTCTGACGGTGAAAACCATAGGAGGGGTGGAAGCATTCCTGCAGGAGATGTTGCGGCGGCGAGATGTGCTGAAGGGAACGAATAGAAAACGCAAGCCTTCTGTAAGTACGGTTTAATTTCCTGGAGGGAACATTGTGATTGGGTGTCTGACTTCTTCCTAGCTGAGCACTAGTGAAACTGTCCTCAGCCCAGTTGCTTCATCAAAGCTGCGCGACTACCTCATCACGCAAATGAGTGATAGCTCAGACTCCAGCGAGGTAGACTCCCCTTCGGAGAGTATTTCTAGCTCTGATTCACAAACACCTATATCACCAACATTTCCAAGAGAAAGCCCAAAACCGATACTGCCGGAAAAGTCTGTCCTTGATTTAATACCCGAATGCATTCCTCACTTCTCGCAGAAGGTACTGGATGAGATCACAATGCCAATGTCGGGGTGGGTTTCTCTCGTCATGAGTTTTGATGACAAGCGTACGGTAGCTTACTTTAGTGTATACAGCTGGAATCCGTCGACAATGACACTTCCCCCTCCACGGCCAGCCAATCTAGAGAGCCCCACCAATAGAGAATTATTACAAGCCTACCTTGATATTTCAGCCAAACGACTAGCAGATAGCTCACCCTCATACGTGGATCTATTCAGAAAGTACATACCTGCCATGGCTTATGATTCAACAGCGTTGATGGAGGGAATATTAGCCCTAGCAGCAATTCAGATAGGGTTGATGAGAAGAGACCCCCGCATAGCAGTGGATGCTGCTTCACATTACCATAAATCGTTAAAGTCACACTTTAAAGCTGTTGCAGACCCTAACTCTAGATCAAAAGACTCACTCCTTGCTACCAGCATAATCTTAGGCCATTACGAGGTATTTCCCCCTTAGCTCCTGTTTCTTTCGGCCCATCACTTACGCTCCATGCCATCAAGATCTGGAATGGTGAAAATGTGAAAATGGGTGTTCACATGTTAGGAGGAAGGGACATAATACTGGCTAGAGGTATTGGATGTTCTCTTTAACCTAGAATATCAGGGCCGATAACTGACACCGGCTTAGGCAAAGCGGCTCACATGACGCCAGTGGGGAGAGCTCTTTATGCTGCCTTCAATAGAATGGATGTGGCTACCTCAAGTATTACGGGAAACCCAACATTTATGACGAAGGTTAGATATGCCCTTGTGGATTAGTTATGTGTAGGGCGTTATTAACTTCTATCCACCCAGGATTGGTGGACCGTTGACCCATTCACTCGCGTTCCAATTTCAACCGACTCCCCGACCCTTCTGGTGGCTGACGCCGCCCTCTCGAAGCTCTGTGTGCTCTGTTGCAAGCTCACATATCTTAAAGCTTGGTCGTTGAAACGTAGGAGGACCCTCTGGGTTAAATCCAATGGCAACCCTTCCTTAGAGGAAAAGGAATCACTCCAAGAAATCATTCAAGACCGAGTATTTAAACTAGAAGATGAACTTGATATGTGGTATGCCGAGCTTCCCGCCTGGTTTTCTGCCCTTGACACCGATCACCTGGACTACAATCCCAAAGATGAAGATATCAACGCAACTTTAATCTCCTCAATTACCACGGGAAGTTATCAACATATATCTATAGCCCTTGTCCACGGCTGGGCAATCGGCGTCAAGCTTCAGCTCAATCGGATAAGCAACCCTGATATGCCGGTTGTTCCATCTCGCCTAGGATCTTTGTGCCACACGCTCCTCCGCATATTTGCTTGTTTGCCAAGTTCGACTGACGCATGCATGTAAGTACCGCTATTCTCGGGGGGACCTAGGAGCAATTCTTAACTGTTTCCGTAGTGTGGCCCCATTGTTTGCAGCTGGCATGGAACTACGCCAAAAGTGTCACCAAGAATGGTTATTAAATATTCTACAAGAGCGAATAGATGAGACAGGGTTCCATGGTCTAATATTCCTACGAGAAGGATTACGTTTCACCTGGGCCAAGCTCGAGGGCATAAATAAGGGTCGATTCAATCGGATAAAAGAAGGGGCCGCATCAAAGTATGGAATAACCTACCCTGTCTCCCTCGCGCATTGAGCTAAAAGGGGTCTAGAATCGACGGAGTTTCGGAAAATCTTTGGGCAGCTGAAGGGATGCTAGGAACATTCGAGAAACTAGCACTTTACGATTCACCAGACATGGTGGGGAAAAGAAAAAATTTCCAAGGAGATATTGACACATCCAATCTCCCGGAGGACATTGTTCCATATGAAGCTCCCAAAACAGACCCCACAGTCATAGTCATCGATAGTGCCAGCTCAAGTCCTGTTGCTGTTCCGAAACGGATAAGATCCGACTCGCCGGAAATAATATTAGTGAGAAGAAATGGCCGTGTTGTATGATGTTTAATAGTCTTCCCTTTCCTCCCAAGGGTAGCACCTTGTGGGATGGCGCAGCATACATACCATACCGCCACTTCCTTGCTTTGCTGATCTTGATGTCTTTTGGGAGGTTACCATTATTTAATTCGGGGGAATGTTTACTGTTTGGGTTTTGTGAGATCAGGAGTAATGAGATACGCACATAATTACGATGGGCTTAGGGCGACCTCATGCTTTTCGGACGGTTGTATGAAAGGAACGAACCGGAATGCTAACTTGTGATCAGATATGCCTTGTACCCCACAAAGTTTCTGTGTTAGTGCAATTCTTGCAGAGCTCTGTTCCTGGAGTTGAAGGGTCTTGCATCACATTTTCCAAAAACACCCAATACCCAACCCACCACGCTTCCGCTGACTCGTTGTCCTCGGAACCGAGTGATAATATGTGAATATAGGGCATGATCTGAGAGTACTACGCCTAGAATTTCCCAGAACTCTGTGATCACAAGTGACCCTATCGCACTGGCAGGGCAAACGGCGTGGCAGCGAGTGCTTGGCCCTACCTAGGAGGGCCCCCTTCGTTATCCCACAGGTTGTCGTGGATGCAGTTGCGATGAGACCATTGAGCAACCACCTGAGCCGGGCCTATGCCCCGGTAGATTGAGTGGAATGTTTTGTGGAGTGGCTAGTGGGCGGTTTTCCTGCATAGGAAAACCCTATTCTCACCTACAAAGAAACAAAATCCCTTTCAGCTCCTAAAATCGACCCTCCTTCCTCACCTCTGGGAATCAGGGCCCTTAGTCACGCAAACGACATAAAGATACATTACAACCAAATGGCTCAATAGGATTTCTCCCTTACTAGCCCTCTACTAAACAACATCAGGCAGCAATCAGCCTTGGTCCTGGATATGCTGTGATGCCCGCTACGTATCCTCTCCGGCAGGGAGTCTGCTTTCCCCGAAGAATACTTGGTGTCCCCCCCGGGACGGATTCGGGACTAGCCTAGACAAATCATGGGCTACGCTAAACAGGTTAAAAACAAAGTGATTATAAACCAAATCGGCAAACAGCCCCCGCCAGTAGGGCTGTCCGGTCCTTCTGGCGATGGTACGAGTGCCGGTCGAAGTCTAGGTTGACGCCCCCAGGCGTCACATTGCTGGTTGCCCCCGTGTTAGTTTTTGAGGTGTTGTACAGTACCCGCCAGGGTGCTGCTACTACCGTAGCTAAGGGACGTAACCAGTTGTGTTCCCTTCTTGCGTTTGTCCAGTTCTGCAAGAGATGCCCCAACGCATGCTGGTATTACACGAAAAAGGCGTTCGTTAGTTTTTGATGATTTCACATCAATCGAGAGATTACGACAATCGGTTCACAATTGTTTTGGGTAGGTTGTGCCTGCTGCGATGTGAAATCTCGAAGTTACTCTAGGTTCATGCGTACTCGGGTAGATAGTCTTACGCATACCAGACGGCGGGAGGGGGCCACTGCCTGCCGTTTGATGATTCACCGTCGAGGGTACAAGTACAGTACTTCGTAAAATACTAGTATCGCTCGCCACTCTCATCCGATGAAAAACGGTCCCTAACCTGTGCTACCTGTGAGTTAGCCTAAGTAATCGAGTTGTTGACGCCACGGAGCAACCCTCCCAAACACGGTATCAACGGTATTAATTATGGTCAAATAAAAGAAAGCCAGACAAATCCGGAACCCCAGCTTTGTGTGGCTGAAGCCGCGGCTAGCTGCTTACCAACCGGTCTCAGGACACAGTGAAGGGAGAAGAAGAAAAAAATGTGTGGCACACGGGGACCGGCTATTGCAGGTAACGCCAAGACCCGCTTTCGCCTCTGGTCCTTCGCTCTAGGCTGGTCCACGACCACCACCTCCTCAACCCGAACCTCAAACAATCAATCATCACTCCCAAAGGAAAGGGAAATCTATCCTCCCCCCCGTTTCTCCTTCTCTCTACGTTTAACAATCACCGGGATACCCCCCATTGCTGTTTTCTCTCTTGTTCAAGCAAGCATGTTGAAGTCTTTTGTTCTTAGACATTCGCCTCGCTCATTACTCCGGCCTTTGAGTGCTAAGGCTGGTGGATATGCCCCCTCTACGTTCCTGCTTGTGCAGAGGAGGGGTCTTGCGTCGGAAGCTGAGGAGCATGACGTCGTAGTTATAGGTATGTTGTGCCCCCCACGGAGTTTGGCATTATTTTTTTTGTCTGGGGAGTGCGCTGGTTGTTGACGACGGGCGAATGTGTTCAGGTGGTGGGCCCGGCGGGTACGTTGCGGCCATCAAAGCCGCTCAGGAAGGGTTGAAGGTGAGGGATTTGTTTGGTCTCAAGCGATTAGAATTTGTATCGAAGCTAATTCGTTCTCTTTTTATTGTGCGCGGGAATAGACTGCTTGTATTGAGAAGCGTGGCGCTCTTGGTGGGACTTGCTTGAATGTTGGGTGTATTCCGTCAAAGTCTTTGCTCAACAACTCCCATATATACCACCAGATCCTGCATGATGTTAAGAATCGTGGCATTGACGGTATGTTTTTTGTTTTTTGACACTGCTTTCTTTCATTCTCCTGCTTTATCAATTGAGAGGGGTGAGCGGTAGTGGGGTCTTTTTTTGTGAGGGGTGAGTCAACTCACTAACGTGGGGTTGGTTATTGTAATAGTCGGCGATGTCAAGCTCAACCTAACACAGATGATGAATGCGAAGGAACAATCTATCTCAGGTTTAACGAAGGGTATCGAATATCTATTCAAGAAGAACGGCGTCGACTATGTTAAAGGAACTGGAACTATCACTGGCGAACATGAGATCAAGGTCAATCCATTGGATGGTGGAGAGCCTCAGACTCTTCGGGCTAAGAACATTATCATTGCGACTGGATCTGAGGCGACCCCCTTCCCTGGACTTGAAATTGATGAGACGAGGATTATTACCAGTACCGGTGCTATCGCTTTGACTAAGGTACCAGAGAAGATGGTTGTCATTGGAGGTGGCATTATTGGACTTGAGATGGTTGGTTTGGGATAAATCTTGGCTATTTCTGTATCGGTGCCGATGATTCTGACGATATGTATAGGGTTCCGTATGGTCCAGACTTGGTTCCAAGGTCACCATTGTTGAGTATCTCGGAGCCATCGGTGGCCCTGGCATGGATGCCGAGATGGCCAAGACAATGCAGAGAATTCTCCAGAAGCAGGGAATGAAGTTCAAGCTCAACACCAAGGTCATGGGCGGCGATGTCGAATCTGACAACATCAAGATCAATGTTGAATCCGCCAAGGGTGGAAAGTCCGAAACTGTTTGTCTAATCCCTATGCTGATTGGATTAGGGTTGCCGGCGCTAATTCCCGTCGACTATAGATTGATACCGACGTCGTCCTTGTCGCAATTGGCCGTAGGCCATACACTGCCGGCTTGGGCCTAGAGAATGTCGGTATCGAGGTTGATGAGAGAGGTCGCATCGTTATCGATCAGGAATACCGCACCAAGATCCCGCACATCCGTGTGATCGGTGATGTCACCTTCGGTGCCATGTTAGCTCACAAGGCTGAGGAAGAAGGAATTGCTGCCGTCGAGTACATCAAGAAGGGCTACGGTCATGTCAACTATGGAGCTATCCCTAGTGTCATGTACACCCACCCGGAGGCTGCTTGGGTAGGCCAGACCGAGCAGGAGGTCAAGGCGACTGGCAAAGCATACAACATTGGCTCTTTCCCATTCAGTGCCAATTCTAGGGCAAAGACCAACTTGGACGCCGAGGGAATGGTCAAGTAAGTTCTTGCGAGAATCTGGCTGCATGCGGGCCTTTTCTTTAGAGGGGTTGCTGACGCATTTATGCTGCTTATTCAGGTTCATCACCGATAAGGAAACTGACAAAATCCTGGGCATCCACATCATTGGGCCCAACGCTGGCGAAATGATTGCTGAGGGAGTCTTGGCCATGGAATATGGTGCTTCTTCACAAGATATTGCGCGTACATGTCATGGTAAACCCCGCATCACGTTTTAGACTTGTGAGGATCGTGGTTCTAACTTTATCCACAGCCCACCCCACCCTCTCAGAGGCCTTTAAGGAAGCCGCCATGGCAGCTTTCTCAAAACCTATTCACTCATAAAAATGATGCATGTCAGCAGCCCAGCAAAAGGGTAAATCCTGGGAGGGAATAAAGAGGCAAGGGTTCAGCATTAGACGAACTGGTAGCAAAAGTTTACCGGTGCAGCAAAGAAAATCATTTGTCATCTTTGTCACCTTTTTTTCTTTTTCTTGTCGATTCTTTCTTTTTTTCCTATTTCGTATTTTCCCATATAGTCGCACCTCATTGTAAGGAGCCTCTTTGTACTGAAAAATTGCAGTACATATTAGATTTCCTATTCGGAAACCGCCACCTATCAACTTCAAGATCTCATACAAAATTCCTTGTTATGACGAAATACATTGTAGAGAATACTGTATAATCAATTTGCAAAGAAATTTTTGGATTTTAACCCCCATGTTCGCATACAAACTCATCTCGCCATCAGGGAAAATAGGCTCACTACTGGTAAAGAAGCAGGCTCCCATAGACCAGGTGGACCCATAGCTTTCCTCTCTGTGTAGACGGGCAGCCACCTCTGCAAATCTAGCCAAGGTCATTCCAGGAACCTGTGATTGCAGCACCTACTGGTATCACTCATGCTTTTTAGACTAGCTAAAACCTCCAGGTTGAGGAGCTCCTGGAGGCATTGAAGTTGCTTGTTACTTGTTCGCCCAAGTGGTTGAATTTTTTCTCTCTACAATAAAAGATGGGAGGAGAAAGCCATAAAATTCCGAATACAGCTCGGGCTACTTGTACAGAAGAAATATTTCTCCACAATCTTTTATTTCTCATCTTTTCCACTTTCCCTGCTCTCTTTACATATCATACCAGTTCTTATACCTTTCTCCTTCACTCTCCGCTTACTAATATTCACTGGCCTTTCCCTAATTATTTGCTGTAAGTTAATGGAATCTTGTTATAACGAAAAGAAAATTGCGAACTCTTGGCTTTCGTTATAACGAGGTGCGACCACATTTCAAAACTTTTTTTTTTTGGTGTGGGGCCAAAGCATTTGTTTTATCGCTGTGATTTTCTTTTTTCCTTTCTTCCACTTTCTCCCTACTGTACTCGTACTGTATCATGCTCTCCCATATTGCTATCCTCGTACCCTCGCAGTATTTCTTCAAGCCTTGGTACAAAAAATTCTGCGTCGCACGTAAAGTAGAGTTTCGTCTTTCCCATTATTGAAAATAGTGTTAGCGTTTTTTTTCTTTCTCTTCTCACTCTCGTCAGTGCGTATGGTGAGGAAGGGGTAAGCGGTTTGGTACCGCTATTGTACGAGTATGATACTTTTGGATGATGATGATGAGGATGACGATGGGGTGGGGTACGGTAGAGCAGGGTACGGGGATTGTGCCCAGGGGTCACACAGGGCGGGGCAGGGGGAAGCGGGATGATTGCAAGGTGAGAAGGGAGTTTTGCTTGTGAATCTGATTGATTCGATGAATCAGGGGTTCCGGTATCTTTTTTACAAGCATCTGGCTCAATACCGGTACGGCATTGTGTCATATCATATCAATTTATGCCTGGGCCGGTACTGTATCTATCTATCTATCCATTCGTGCTTCACTGTAAGGTACTGTACTAGTACTGGTGCTGTGTCGTGAGGTAGAGTATACGAGTACCGGGGAGGGAGGAAGCGTCGGGCGTATCGAGGATCTCTTGCATCTCGCAGATCAGGTTTCAAGGAGGGGGGAAGGGACACTGGACCGCTATGTTTGTGTGCTGCGCGTTGTGCGTTGACGCCGGAGGCTACCTATTCGTACCACCCACCACCAAGAAACCATATCGAGTGATTTGGCCGGGGCCAAAGCATTGGTGCGATAGGATAGCCGCTGGCTTGCTTACAGTACGGTACCCGTACTGCGGGTACTAGAACTGCCGCAGTGCTCGAGCACCGTACGGTACTCGTACTTTGGACGGATGGCTGTCATGGACAGAGGGAAGGGGAGGTCATAGCTTGCACTTATTTGTGATATTCTCACCCTCCTTAATTTACTTCTCACTCTTCCCCATCTTCCTCTTTTCCTGCCTTTGCTGTAAGTCATCGTATTGTATGATACCGGTATCTTGATATTGTCTCTCCTGACGCGTTTTCGATGAGCTAAGCTATCATCGCCGTTCTGCTAGCCATCCATCTTGAAGACCAGGGCTTTTTCAATTCCTGTAGCACTTGTACCTTTTTTCCCCCCTGGGACTCTCTCCGCTTAACCCCTGTTCCGCAGTGTTTGCCTTTCTCTCCCTAGTAGACTATAGTTCCCTAGTGGGCAGTCTCTCCTTCATACTTAGTTGAACTTTTTCTCTCTCCACTCTATCCTCTCACGACCGCGTTCTTTAATACCGGTTGTTCCTTCCACGGATGATCTACTGGTTCTGATGCAGGCGGCCTGGTCACAACGTACGCCGCTGCCACGCAGAACGGTGCCTGTACCGATAACACCCCGACGGTGGAGTCCTCCGGGAGCATTGTCGTCGTCTGTGGGCAGTGCTGGCAGTCTTGGTGGTAGTGCGAGTGCGAGTGCGAGCAATGATCAGAATATAGATCTGTTGTTTGCTCATTCGTCTGCTAGGATTGTCAGCTTTGATGCTCCCGCCTCGGCGTATGCTAGTGGGCAGTTGATTCCTTGGACTAGTGCGACTGAGAGGACTATCGCGTCTGGTAAGACCACCCTTTGAATAAATGCTTGTTTTTGCTTGCACGGAAATTGACCGTCTGTCCTTTCTCCTTTTTTCGTTTTTATCGCCTAGGCCCCATTCGAATATATAAGACAATTCCTCACAATATCGCCTTCTTGCACTCTGGATCGGCGCTCCGGCCCGTACTTTCGAAGAGCCAGTGCTGGAATGTGGACGGACGTGGCGTGTTTTGCTTGCAAGTTCGGCCTGGGAGTTACTGGAGGCTTGAGATTCTTGAGTTTGTTTATCCGTTTTTAATTTCGTATACCGGTATTAGCACTATACGTGACGACTAATGCTGCTTTGTAGAAATCCGGACGAAGAAGCTGTAAAGGCAATTGAGTTTAAGGGTGTTTTGGTCACAGTACTTGCTTATGAGATCACCACGTGCCCGTTCTTGAGGTCTGGTGGTTGTATCACGGAAGTCAATGCGATTAAGACGTTGGAGCCATCGAAGGTTTGGAGGAGGCCGAGGGCGACGACCTTGGATATTGAGGTTGTAAAGGAGGAGCCGGCTATAGTTGAGGAGATGTCCAAGGGGGCTAGGGAAGTGGAGATGGTGGAGGAGAGTGTAGAAGAGGGGCGTGTTGGGGCTATTAATGGGGATCAGGGGCAGCAGGATAGTGGTAACGAATCGGATACCACAACACTGGTTCATGATAACGGGATGGACCACGATATCTCTTCGATCGACGTAGGTCCATGTGAAGAAGTATTGAAAGAGACCCTCACTGAATTGAAGGAGTGGCACGATTTCTCTCCGCCTCTTAGGAGTCCAAGAGGCAGTATGTTTCTTAGCCGGTCATGCACGGCGCCTCCTCAACTTACTGATACAAACGCATTTTCTACCATCAGTCGACCGTCGTCACGTCCTTCAACGCCTAATTCTAACGTGCCCATTAGCCCGATCAGATGGCATACACCGATACCACAGCTACGGGAGGTTCGTATTTCAAATCGCCGGGATAGAAATCTTTCCGCGGTAGGACTTGATCTTAGTGCAAATTTGGCCCCTGAACCTCCTCAGATTTCGCCTGCCCTTTCTACTCCAACTCTGTGGTCTGGATCAGAATCGGAGGACAATTGGCCTGAGCTTGCTACACCACAGCGCCCATCGTTGTACCAGAATACAGACTCTACTATGGTTCCACATTCGCCCACCCTCTCACGTTCAGCTTCATCTCTTGCGCTGTCCAAGACTGCAGGGTTTGTCGGAGCTACTGCTAATCTTATGGTTGTGAAGCCATCATCATATATTGCTGGCATGATGTTTTCGATCGCTAGCAGGATTGCAACGAGGGCAGTGTCGGGAGCAGCATATACCCTTGCCGGGAGGTACGGTCCAGCAGATTTCCTCGATTCAGAAGAGGAGTTCGATTACGAAGATGACTTTGGTGTCCGCCTTCGACCTGGAAGGAAAGATCCTTGGGACAAGGATGTATGGGGTCCTGAGAATGTTTAGATACATTTTTCGCAGGCAACAATAGCCTTTGTACAAAATATAACATTCTCTTTCCTTCTTTTCTATTTTCGGCTTTCATTGTTTTATCACAGGGCGCCACAATCGGTTACACTTGGCACATGCTTTTTCCTAGTTTCCGCTCATTCTCTTTTTGCTGCATTCTTTTGGTTTTCTTTTTTCTTTTTTCTTTTACTGGAGAAGGTGGAGTTTGCTATTGTGCATTTTAGCATTTTCTCTCTTCATTTCTATGTTTAAATTCTTCCTTGGGCCCGCACCAACACTTCTAGGTCGTGATACTGCGGGGTTGGTGGGTTAGCTGGTTAGGCATCGGTGTGTTGGGAAGTTTAGGTTTGGTCGATCTGTTGGTTTTGGAAGGGGCTTGCAGGCTATGAGCGCCTTCAGGAAGTCAATAAGGGCAGTCCAGTCAAGTGAAATATTGTCTTTTTAGATTTTGTGATTGTGGTCCTGAGTTATGGAGTTCTGTTGGGTCGGCAGCTAGGTGGCTAGTGCTACCGGTAGTGGTAGCGGCAGTGGTCGGATCATATTGTGTCACTCGTGTCACAGGGAATCACTCCGTGGCTCGACAGCCAGTGAGAGTAACATAGTATTACTCTGGGGCTTGCACGTTTTTCCATCAACTCCTAGTTGTCATGCATGATGACCCACAGCCCTGAATTGCTGCTAGTTACCCTCCAACTATCTTGCGGTAGATAGGCACCTCCTCTTATTAAGACAGCCCAGTACATATATTCTGCTTCTACACAGTGAAACCCATAGAGGTATTGATGGTCCTAATGTCAATTGGGCTGTTACCTTGAATGAAGGAAAGGACCTAGATGGGGAGGTCAGCTCCTTAGGTTGGTACATACTTGCGCCGATCGTGATGAGTCGCCAAAAAATATCTGCTACTATTAGGCAGTGAGCCACAGGTCTAAATGTGTCCTGTGGCCAGAGCCCCCAAATCCTCTCTAGAGTCTAGTCTCGGTGAACGTCACTTCCTGTCTTGGGGCACCTGGGGTTGTGGGTTTATATTGCCTCCTTAACTTCCTACCGCCATACCTGTAGACATCTGTTAAGCTGTGCAGAATTCAGCACGCATTAATCAGATAAGACAGCTATCAGGCTTCCACGACAGCGATTTGTATATATATACAATTCCTTCAATGTGAGACGGTGCTAACTACCACCCCGTTATTATTTGTTTTAGATTGCTCTCACAGAGGTTACCACACATGCACCTTGCATATGTGGGTATCGGAGGTATCTATAGTATGGCAGAGAGAGAGCCCCATGCTTGCTTTCCTGTTCCCCATTAGTAAACTAGGAAGCGAAAATGACAGCTATAACGTTAGTGGGGATAGGGGATAAAATTGGTATTCGTGGCGACACCCGGCTTTTTCTTTATTTTTTTCCTTTCAGCCCCTTTATGTTGGAACTTAGTGGCTTAGTTAGTTTTACTAGAGGTTGCGGGAGACTTCTTTTTGGGTTTTGAGGGCAACAAGGAAGTAAAAGAGTGGGCATTTGGCTCATGGGATGCATGGAAACTCACTCGGCCGAAGCTGGCTGGGGTCACCGTGTATGGGAAACAAACTTTTGATGTGGTAAAACTGGTTTCTTGGTAAACGGATCAAGTTTTTTTAATTTTTCTTTTCTTTACACCTTTAGTTTTTATCTTCAAAGTGTGCTGTTGTTCTGGTGCGAGGCGGCCATCAATGTAGATCACCATGAAGCGGTGTTCGGTGGTTGTCCCAGCACGCGAGCCTCCTGTCATTTTCCTAATTTCCCCCCAGTATTTAATATAAAGGATCAGCCCCACACAATCATTGCCTCTCTGCACCTCCCAATTCTCTTCCGACGCTGGAGACACTCGGGTTTGGGGGTTTGTTCTGAGGCTGTTCCTAAACACTCCTACACACTAACCCCCCCCTCTTACTTTCTCACCTACACCCCCTACCTTCTCCCACCAGCACACATCGCTAACCAAGGGTTGAATACCCCACATCTTTTCTTCTCCCCCCCCCCTAGGCTTGAGCTCCCAACCTTTGCATTTCCGGCTACCACAGTGCGCTCTTAGCGACCTCATCCCACAACTTGTAAAACTTATTCCTGTTGGCAACTAGCTGATCGGCCGACTGTGCCACAGCCTCGGGAAGGGGTCTAGTCGGACGTCTTCTGTCATCAATCATATCTCACCACCACATCCATCTCCACTGCACGTTCTATTCAACTTCAGCTAACCAACTACTGTTCCACTGCTCCTTTCTGCCAGTGAAATGGCGCAAGAAAAGAGAGTTCTCAGAAGTAGCAAGGAAGTTAATGATGATGTCGCTATCCTGTTTGAGGCTATGGGTGTGGACTGTAAGCCATATCCGGTTGTCACAGCTGGGGCCAAAGACCCATTTCCGGGATGGTTCGGGACCTCTAGGAAGCAGTTCAGTGATGCACCGAAGCCTTGCACAAAAGCGGAGACAGATTCGGACCTCGCGGAGATGCGTCTTCAGGTAGGTAGTATATTCCTAACCACCCTCACCAAACCAGCAATTTTAAGCTTCCCAACCCTATTATGAAGATTAGCCAACATGTGGAGACTACAGATGTCCTTGAGTTTGTCAAGGCTGCTCTTCCCGCAGGCACAAAGCAGCTCAGGATTGTTCTGGGGATACCAGTCTCTAGAACTAGAATCAGAAAAAAAATATCTGCCCCGAAGAAGCCGAAGACTTTCAAGACTCCTAAAACTTCAGTGACGGCCGAAGGTTTCGCGATGCTAGCGACCCCGAATGGTCTGAAGCCGGTCGGAGCTCCGAGGACACTAAGTCTGGATAATACAAAAGTCAGGGTCTCCTAATCACCCGTTGGAAGATCGCCCAGAATCAAGAATCCTCAAGAGGTTTCTTATTGAGAGTCTCTTGATGAGGTTTGCAAGTAGTCATTTTGTTGCATGCATTCTTACATTTCGATTGTGTTTTTCTGTTTTCTGTTTTCTTTTCTTCCTACTTCTTTTGCTTGCGGGGGGCGTACGAGGCGAATGGGCTTTGTCTCTTGGTTTCATTTGTTTTGGGTTCGAGAGAATTTCTCCTAAACATTAACTTTTTTCAAGAGGACAGGGTTGCTTGGCATAAATTTCAGGGTTACAACTGGTGTCTGTGTTAGAGCTTGTACAATTGGTATTTTCAATTTTAGGTGCTTCAGAAATCGGGAGAAAAGCCACTCTGGATTTCACTGACCACTCCTAGGACTTTGCTGCTGTGCCAATCCTAGCCCAGTGGCACTATCCCTGCTTATACGGTTTTTATTGATACAGAGCTGGACAATAAAGTGTGCAAGAAGAACCGAGTCATTGCTCATGACGGGTGATTCTTCGAGCCTTCAGAGCCAGTGTGGGTATTTCAAACTCTAATATTATTTAGACTATTTGCACTTATGATACTTAGTATGAAAAGAGTTTGATCTAGTCACAGACCGAATTAGATCGAAGCAGCGTCCTAAGCCATCCAAGCCAACTTTCGAACTCGTTAGCATGCTCCCCCATTGCTATAGGTAACACCAGGGTGGCGTCAAGAGCAACCTGATACTGTAGCTTAATTCTAGGCACTCGTATCTGCTTTTAGTGCATTTTTATCTCTCTTCGCCATCACCTCCACCCTCCAGAACCAACACCACGGCACCGCATCACAAAAACTGCGGGCCAACGAAGTAGTTCTCCTTTATTCAACCTAAACTTAAGTCTTATATCATACCCTTGGAACCTATTGGCTATTGATACAGCGCTCCAACTTCGAATACTTTGCAAAATTCCTGCCATGTCCGATAACTATATATTCCTTATACCTGTCCCGCAACCCCGTCCATCGAGTTGATTGTTACTTTGAAGTACCGGAATAGACCCGGGGGGACTAATTAGGGATCTGGTAGTTATTTCACTAGTCATTCATACCCGCCCGCACACTGTTGACCACATGAGCAGCCCCACTTGTTCTCACTTGGCACACTCCCACGCGGCGTTGGAGGTCGATACAGAGGACGGGGGGCAGATATCAGCCATCGAATCTGTCTCCCTCGGATTTAGCGGCTGGTTCGGCTCCAAACACCTGCAGGTAAGCCCCAAGGTAGAGGTTAAAACATAAAAAACAATATGTCTTGCCTGTACTGTACTGTAGCAACATTCACTAATAAAGGGTGTTGGGCGAAACCGGGAGACGGCCTTTTAACTCCCTAGCACTTGAGAATAATTCAGTCCTAGAAGTAGCAGAACTACTCGCCCCATCGGTATACCTTACTGGCTCAACTTGAACGTGTTGTGGGGGTGCTAGGAGGAAAGTGCAGCTCAGTTTGTAGCCATGAAAATCTTGGTTCAGGATCAGGCCCTCAGGTAATTCCGCTTTAAGATAAAGCATTAGAATTCCTGTAGGTTAAGAGTTTCACTTGCGGACTATCGGCTGCCCATAAGGCGTAAGACCTCCCCTCCCCTCTAACCCTTCGCACAGCTTCCGGATGTCCCCGTACACGCGCTGCCGGCAGTCGCTGAGGGAGTATGGTTAGGGATCCCTTTCAGATACGGTAGCCTCAATCCTCTCGGATTACGGTACCAATTGACATCGTGACTTTAGATGCTTCCTAAAAGCTAGAATTTGGCACTTGCCCCCCCTCCCCGGGTGCTCCACGGCGGCCGGTTCGGGACGGCACTTGAACGGTTTCTGGGGCGGGAGAGTGGTCCTACGAAACTCGGACTCTTCTACATTGGTAGTACGTTTCCCTCTAAATATCTCTTGTTAACACACTCCACTAATATTGGGAACAGTGCTTTCTATGTGCTGTGTTGACAATTCTATGTTGGTACCGGACCCTGGCCTACGGCCATGTCTGCAGCTGAGGGTCTTGGTTCATTCTGATCGCTATACAACCGCTCTGCAGCAGGAAATATCTTGTGTTACCAATGAGCAACCCCGAATCCTGACTTGAATCTCATGCCTTCCGCGAAACCATTTCTTGGCGACACCACACGTTCAACACGCCCTGATCAGGAGTTTCAGGTACCAGGAAATCTTCACATCCTAGCTCTATAGCAGTTGTATCTTAACTCAAGCCAGCTCATAGACCTCGATCATGCACTCCCGCCATCGCCCAAATGAACGTGGTAAACCTCCCGAAGACACAATCATCACACAGTACAGGAACTTCATCAAGAACTCCCAACGAGACGAAAACGGGAATCGATTCATGGAAACTATCGTTACAATGCCTTCCGGGACCGATTGGACCAGAATCAACCGTCGGAGGCCAACACTCCAGCCTCGCCCTCCGGAGATCATTGACGGGGACGGCTGTGCAATTGGGGCCCCATCCCTGCATGTTCTTGCTCGCCGGACATTGAATAAGCATATCGAGGAGTTCACAGTCGAGATACTAAGAGGCATCCCCTGGGTTATCATGAAGCCTGTCTGGGAGGACACTTTGAATACGTGGGGGCTCCCTATCCCGTCTTCGCCCCGAAATGTTAACTGACTTTCTGCTTTCCCTTCATAGCTCGAGAGATAGCTTTCTCGTGTGGTCTAAATTCGCTTCTGTCTACGGGGTAATTCCTTCTGTCCCGTTGATTTGTTTGTCAGGGTTATCTAATAATAGCGGTTATGCTAGGATGAACCCAACTTTGTGTGCCATTCCAAGACCCAGAGCGGTGGACCAGCCATGGAATGTCTACGGATTGAAAAACTCGCATATACAATTTCCCTTGGATCCCTAATAGACCCCATATCCAATAGCCAAGGGATGTGGATTGTATACTTGAATCTTCTGTATAACAAAGGCTATACCAGGGACGAGCTTTTATGCATACCGGAGATTCCCAACCTTGTGGTTCTAAATTTCCCTTTCACCAGCAGCGGACAGGTTAGCACCCTTGACGACGGTATAATTAGGTCCTGGTCTCGCTCCTCCTCCAGGGACGGGAAGTTATCTAGATTGAAGATACTAATCCTTAGGAACCACGCGAGGATTACCAATAAATCCCCCAACTACCTCAGCTGGATCCAATCCCTAGAAATAATCGAGCTGACTGGCACCAATATCACCTCCGATGCTCCCTACTGGGGCGTTCACTGGGAACACGACAAATCCCAGTTGTGGGAAGATCTGACCACAACCCGCGGGGTCATACACGTCTTTCGCAAGCACCAGACTGAGCCCGAAAAGCTAACCCTTCTCTTGCAAATCGGAGACAACGTTACCAGAAGTAGCGAGGAGCGTCGCAATAATATCTTTATCCTCAAGAGAATCGGAAACCCGGCTATCGCGCAGGTGAAACGCAAAGGTCGTTCTGCTGGCTCCCCGCCTTCTAGCCCATCGTCATCGTCCAGTTGCCAGGCTAAGAAGCGTAAGGGCGTTCGGGGTAGCAAGAAGAAGGACATGGGGGATCTGCTTGCGGAGTTTGGATGTGGGCGTGGGGGCCAGGGGGCGCATGCTTAGCTTGTTTGCTTGCAAGACAAGTGGTCACGAAAAACCAAAACAAAACACTCTGAAAAAAATTAAATTTTTTTTACGGCACCTGGCGATGGGTTTATCGCCGCCCTGGGTGAGCGAACGAGTGGGTTAGATTTCGGTTCGGCCCGCATTAATCTGGTGTTCTGAAATTCGGTTTGGGTAGTATGTACGGTACAGGTTCTTTTTCTAAACAGACGGATACGAGCTAGACACCTCTTTTCCCCCGGCAAGTAGCTTAATAATAATGATGATAGTTTTATCTTATCTTACCGAGATAACAACCTTGAAATGCCTTGTAGTAGTGATGCGGCTACTCCCTATGGCTGCAATACCTAGCTATATTACGATGCGCTTATCGTACACACGCGACGGGAGCCCATGTTGTCACAGTAGGAACCCTGGTACCGGTATACGGTTAGCGTCCGGGTGTCATGGTTATCTCTTATTTCCTTGCAATCATGATAATATCATGGAATAGAGCCTCTTTTTTCTCCCCCATTTTATGGAAACTTTCTGCTATAATATCGAGCCAGATCGCAAGTAATTTATGATGCATGGTAAGGAAGCCACACCAAACCGCGAAATTTAATTACTATAATAGCAACGTCAAATCACCGAGCGACACCGGAATCTCGAAGCCTTACTTTTTTACCTTCCCACCGGCAGGGGAAGGGGGAGCAAAACCATCCCTTGCCGGGTCCCAGTGTCCCGATGCAACGCAAGGCAATGCAACGGAAGAGCACCTACTCGAGTACAACACCAATACCGGTAAGCATCATACAATACACAACTCGCCAGATTCTTGTACTTACTAGACTAGCCAAAATAGCCCCTCATACACACAGTACTCGTACGGTACATATTGGAAGAACACTCCAAATCATGCCTCCTCCTCCCCACACTCGGGGTAGAGAGGGAAGACATGCTTGGGCAGGGTAGAGTATGGTAAGGTAAAGCAAAGCAGAGTCCGGTTTATGCTAGCTATCCCAACCAGTCCTGCGCTCCTTCCTTCCTTCCTACTTCCCCCATCTCCGGCCAGTTCAGCCAATCCATCTAGTCATAATAGCTAGCACATAGCAAAATCCGACTACGGGCTTAGTCTAAGAGAAATCCGGCACCGGTAGGGATTAAGGGAGAATATATGCAAAAAAAAAGACAAGATTAGACAAGAGAAGACGAGACGAGACGAAACAAAAATAGCTGAGGAAGGGAGATTTGGATAGGTAGAGACATGATGTCGGTGTTGAACAGCTGTGCTGCTTTCCTCTTCAACTACGGCACACTTCCCCGGCACGACACCGGAGTTTTGTGATCTTCACTCTTGGGGGTGAGGAATTGTTTTATATTATATCGCCGGTTCCCAAGTCTTCTCCCCCTCTTCCTTACCCTCTCTATCCTTCTTTTTTTCCTACTTTGTCCCCCTTTCCGCTTCACTTCTATAGTTGGGCCTTTCTTCTTTCGTTTCGCTCCTTTCCCTCACTCTAAGCGACAGGTCTCGCGTTACCTTCTCGACGTTCTTTACGTATAGTTTCTGTTAAAGAGAGTGTTGATACCTTCTTTTGCTTGTCCTTCTTCCTGGTGAATAGATAGGTAGACAGATATTGGTAGCAGCCCAGCGGGCATATTATACCAATCCAGTCCTTCTCGAGAAAAATGTACTACGCACTAACAACAACACTCCTCTTCCTCGCTGCGGCCGCGACCAGCGTCTCTGCAAAGACCGGGAACCTTGGTGATGCAAAGATTCACACTGATAATCCAATAGGGAAACAGTGAGTCCCATTCTCTCTCCCTCCCCTCCTTCCCTCCATAGCCTTGAGAAGCAGAACTAACTAGCACCCAATAGGTTCATCGCATCTTTCCACGGCACTGGAGCCCACGGAAGCCTACAATTCAATCTAACAAACTTCAACAATAAAACTGGCGTCTTCGTGAGGCTCGACCTAACAGCATACCGTGGCGACCAGGGCCCGTTCAAGCTATCACTCTACGAGGCACCCGTGAGCGGTAACGGAAAGTGTGACGGAGCCAAGAACGTTCTTGACCCCTTCCAGCGAGGGGACAAGCCTGGATGTGACAAGAAAAGGCCGCAGACATGTCAAGTCGGCGATCTCACTGGCAAGCACGGAGAGATACCGAAGTTCCAGGGCGTGATTTCTGTAAAGCAGAGTTTCCAAGACCTGTATTTGTCCTTCAAGAAGGAGGAAAAATCATTCATCGGGAAGGCTTCCGTGATCGTGAAGAATGTCAAGGGGGATAAGATTGCATGTGGAAATATTATGGAGGTGCAAGGTGCTTCTGGCGCCTGGAAGCCGAAGGGTAATGGTGCTCCACATAAAGGTGGCAAGGGGTCTGGACATGGGCCTAAATTCGGTCATGGAATCGCTCCTCCCCCATGGAGGTCTAGCCCGCCGGGTGGACCTCCTAGGCGACCTCCGCCGCCCATGAAGGACAGCCCTTTCATACCAGAATGGTTTGAGGGTAGTGACAAGCGTTTTAGGCACAAGCCTAAGGAGCATAAATCCTGGTTGGCAAAACTCTTCGGCTTCGATCGCGATGGTGATGACTATTACCGCGGCCGTCACCACAGCAGCCCCTGGGGAAAGGGAAAGAAGTGGGACCGCGATGACTATGAGTATGATGACTATAGGTAGGCTCATACATACATCCATCACCACTATCAGAGCTAGTGGTCCTAACGTACTGCAAGGTAAACCATACTTCAGCAAGAACGACCACGACATCCGGTGTGGGGTGAGAGCCATACTACGGATAGGTATCTGAAAGACTGGCTTCAGTTGGCAACGAGATCGGGGTGCACGTTGCCGGAGACAGTGCTGGAATTGGCAAGTCGACGGAGGTTTATTTCGGTTCCTCATTTTTTGTATTCTTCCTTTTCTTATTTAGAGAATTGGTTTCATCTATGCTCGTACAATTGTTACCCCAGTGATTTTTTTTTTTCATACTCTCCCGAGCCAGTTGTGATTACCTGATCCCTGAGCGATCCCGAAGACCTCCCACCACTGCCTTGCGCGAGCTAGTCACAAGACGACAAGAGATATTAAGAGGCGGCCAAAGAACAGCGATCAGGTCCACTCAAAGGGAGAACGGTAGGAACTAAGTTAGAGGTCAAGTTAGAGGCCAGCGGAGCGAGGATACCCAGTAAAAATGAAATGAGAAGGGGAGGACAAGTTAAGAAAACAAACACTTGGCCTAGACGACTCCACCGGCAAAAAAAAAACCCAGATGGCAAGTACACTATCCACTCCACGGAACCGGTCACACTTTGTGCCTTATTCAATGCAACTGCCGGACGGTTTGAATACATGTTGGGGGCGAATGGCTCTGGGAGCTCTGCAGGTAAAACGGGATCGCTAAGCCGCACCATGGAGGGGTTGGGACCAACACTTGATATCCAGCAGTTCCTGATATACTGGTAGATGTCCAACAGGTACCCAATTCTGCTAGCTCTTGGGTTTCACCAGAAGCAATGCACCAGTATTTATTCCTCGAGGATGGCTTGTCATAATGTACATAAGTCACCGTATTCTAATATTATTATTACCATAGTCCTCACTTATTAAAACCCTCCCGACCCAGGCTGCTTAGCACCTAGATGACTAAGAAAACGGGAGACAAAGACCAGCGTGGGTCAAACCCCACAGCCACTCGCAGAACAAGCACGAGGTACCGTCTCCTTATAGGGTAACGTGCACCAATAAGCTCCTCGCTTACTCCAAGGACGTCTACTCTTAGAATTGTTCTAGAAGTCCTTCCCCCCTCTTATGGTCTAATGAGTCAGATATCAATGATCTTAACTGCAGGTTAGCCCAATCAATCCTGGTGCAGATCATGGGATATTCCGAACTTCCCAGAGCAACACGCAGACGAAAAATTAAATTGGAGGAGATGACATCAGAGGCTGTGAATGAAATTGGACGTCAACAATACGGTAACTATCATACTTCAACTCATTGGCACAGTTTGAGGAAGTCTTAACTTCCATTTTTATGTATTTTTCTCTCCCCGGCTTCAGAAGTGAGCGGCATTATTTACTGCCAGTGCTTCCGCCCGCTGCAGCAGAACGAGATCACCAGGTACGATAAAAGGCTTGACATTTTTTTATCTTTATTTCATTTTTATTTTAACGAGGTCCGCATCGCAAGGCTGGAAATATGATGGCGCGACAAAAGGGTTCGGGTGTTTGAGTGTGCATGAGACTCCACTCCAACCACCACCGCCGCCACCACAAAAGAGGACAGATCTCAGAGCTAGGGGGCAGAGGGGCTTGCCACCTTGGAATATGTTCAATTTGCTCGTGCGCACGAGTACTCGAGTACCGGTGCTATACAGGGGGACAAGGGGATGTGGGATCAATTCCGCAATATTCCATGAGGGTCTTTCGAGCGTTGCTACATCCTGCTTACGAACCCCCCCATACCATCCTGTCAAAGACCCGTCCACTCTCCCCTCCCAACGCCAACGCACCCCTACCCTACTCTGCTCACTCAATCAAAACAAAAACCCCCAGACCAACTCTTTATGAAACATCCCTATTTCTCTTAACTTCTACAAACGACAAAGATGCGAATCAAAATCCGCGCACCCAACGGATCCCAGGTCCTCACATTATCACCAGAGACAACAATATCTTCGTTTCTCTCGGAGATTCGCTCGAAAACATCTTTATCCGGAGATATCGAAATCAAGTATGGCTATCCGCCTAAATCTCTACATCTTAGCGGGTACCCATTGTCAACCCCCCTCAAAGATTTCCCTACCAAACTTGAAGGCGAGCAGTTGATTATATCCGAGAGCGGGGAAGGTGGTGGCGGAGGTGGTGGGGTAATTCGAGGGACTGGGTCTATCACCAGCACTTCCACCGCCAGCAGAAGCGATCCCCCTTCTGCGGCTGCTTACAGTGAGAAGGGGAAGTCTGTCGCAAATTCGAGCGCTCCTTTTTCTTTCTCCGGAGGCACGCAAGGTCCGACTTCACAGCCCGATGCGCCGTTGACGTTAAACCGCTCCCTTAAGTCCAAAATCAACAAAGATGATCCTCCGGATGTCCCCTTAAAGAGTGGGCGTGGAACGATAGTTTTGCGCGTGATGGAAGACGATAATAGTTGTCTTTTCTCGGTTTGTATCTCCAAATTATTCATTCGAGCCCCAAAAATTCTAACATACCTTGTGATTAGGCCATAAGTTACGTCGCTACGGGCTCCCTTTACTCAGCGACCGAGTTACGCCAGCTCGTTGCTACTACAATCCAAGAAAACGCAGACACATACAGCGAAGCGGTTTTGGAGCAAAAGCGAGACGGCTATTGCGAATGGATTCAGATGGAGAGTTCTTGGGGCGGAGGGATTGAGCTAGGCATTTTCGCAAACTTTTTTGATCTCGAGGTTAGTTTTCGTTAACGCGCTGAACCCGGTTCCCCTCTGACAATGTAGATATGCACCATTGATGTCTCTACAAACGAAGTCATCCGATTCAACGAGGGGAAAGTGAACAGAGCTATTGTGGTTTATTCCGGTATTCACTACGACGCAATCGTCTTATCGCCTGCCGGATCCCGAACAAATGATCCCTCCAAGGACAAGCGGATCTTCAGTTCTAGCGACGATGAGGAGCTAGAAGGGGCGTTGGAGCTTTGCAGAGAACTTAAGAAGATAAAGTATTTCACTGATACGAAAAACTTTTCTCTCAAATGCAATATCTGCAAAACCGGTCTCAGGGGCGAGAAGGCAGCTGTGGCGCATGCGAAAAACACAGGGCATAATGATTTTGGGGAGTACTAGAGTGGGGTGTTGGTTTTGCTTCATTAGCGTGGAGAGCAGGATAAATACCAGGTCTTTTGTATCTTTTTATTTCCGTGCTTGTCAAATGTAGAGAGGGGTCGGTAGATAGACTAATCTTACTGGTTCAGAGGCTACAATCCGTGATATAAGAGTGAAAAGATAGGCTAGATCATGACAATACTTGTACGGCGATACGATCAACGAGCTATAATAATATTATGAGGAATATTACCACCAACGCTAGTTTGTGTTGAAAAAAGGCTAACGCCTAGGTCTGCAATGCAGTGCTCGCGGCAAAAAAGTTACCAGCTATCATACAAATAAAAGGTTGGTGTACTTGTATATATGGCTTCGTCATCCATAGCCCGGGTCCACACCACATATTGTATTATAGAAAGGTACGGGTATGATCATTCGAGCTCCATCGAACCGAGCCTCTGGCCTATCTTCTCTTGCTCCTTCTTATCCTCCGAGGTTTGATAAAAGGCTGCCGTTCCAATGCCTGCCGCAGCATCGGCCTCCTTCTGGGAATAAGGCTCCTCCTTCAACAATCGCACTCTGCACCCATGATAAAGTTAGGCAATCCAATTGTGCCAAGAAATCGTGGGAAAAGACCCGGACAAACAGGTTCTGGAATACTTATTACCTCCGCTTATGGTTCTTGCCACGACGGTGCTGGACCATATTCCATTCACTCTCAAAGTACTTTGCACATTCAACACAATGAAATTGACCAAGGCCTGGTTTGTCCTCGTCCGGAACTAACGCCTTAAGTTGAGCAAGCTGTTTTGGGTCGCAGAGGTCGGAATGAACTTGGTCCATATCGCTGTCATCGTCGCCACCAACAGCGAACAAAAGTCAGTGATGGACTCCGCAAACAGCTTTGACCGTATCTGTTCAAAAAATGGTGAAACAAGAAGGGGACCTTTTCTTCCATACCGAGTCCTGCGCTTTGTTTTTGAACGACGAATAGCGCCCATGGTTATTTTGATCTGACTTGTTGTTACTGTGGAGGACTAGATGGTAGTCTAGCGGTATGTAAGCGGTTGGTGGAAACTGGTCTCTATTTTCTTTTCTTTCTCTCTCCCAGGTGCGAGGTCTTGGCAATCAAGTTATGGTACTAATAATTGGATTTTGGGAGGGGGGGAAGTCTTTTGGTTTTGAACTTGTGCCACGGGCCGAGGGTCGGGGAGATGGAAAGATTTTTCCTCCCGTTCCTCTCGTGAGCTTTTTCCTTATCGTCCCTCGTGCAATTTTCACAAATACAACCGGTTTTATTGGATGGCGGATCCTGGGAAGGTCAACTTGAGGCTTTTTAGGGTAGTACGGAGTTCCCCGACCGCGAAATGTTTCGCTCGGCCTTGGAAAAGAAAAGGAAAAAAACCTTCCTTTACAGTGGTGGGGGGGGGGGCTCCTTGGTGCAGGCAGGAAGGAGGGGAATGGTTGTTACTTTCAAGAGTTGAGGGGGGCTAAATCGATACCGCACGAGTACTTTATCGCAGCGCTAAATTAATGTCAATTCCTCACTCTTTTTCTCGGGGGGGGTTTTTTTTTTACCTCCTACCCTCTGCTCTTGACGCAAGTCTATAACTGCCTCCCTTCACTAATAAAAATGCTTCAATAAACTCTTGGCATACTCGTTACAATCCTTTAGTTCCCTTCTTTCCTCACTCCTCTCACCATCTTCCCCCCACCTCTTCTCCCTCACCACCACCTCCTCCTTTTCTCCCCCTCTATAGGATCTACTCCCTCTCTGAAGAGACACACGGTCCTCTCTTCTACTAACTATCGAAGCCAATAGTCTTCCGTACCTATACATAATTGTTTTATCTTAAGAAGCTCTCATAATGCTATCTAGGCACCTTTCCCGGGCCTCTAAGCTCGTAAGTCTCTCTCTCTCTCTCTCTTTTTTTTTTTGCTTTTTGCTTTTGATTCTCCCCTTCCCCCGCAAGCTACCGGATAACGACTGGCTTCATCGCTATCATATGTTCTGGACTTTAGAGGAATAAGCTAATGGAGACTTGGATTACAGACCGCCAACCTCAGGTTTGTAAGTTTTGACTGCCTTTTGTTTACTGGATTTCACTGTTTATACAGGCTAAATCCATAAACCCGGCCGACCGACTTTGTTCTAATAAACCTTCTTCGAATCTCAGGGCCGGGGATGCCGTGGGCTCGCCACTGTTGGCGACGATCCGCTTGGTCGAAAAGTTGAAATGACAAACTGGGAGAAGGTCAGTGACAGCCTCATGATATTCTCACTCGGAATGGCGGCCATGTTAGGCGTACGCCTCGGGAACTAAGTGCTAACCATCTTGTGCTTTCAGGGAAACTACATCAATTATAAGTGTGTCTTCTCCCCCTTCCTCACTCCTTGCTGTTCATTGAAAAAAATTCATTATTTCTGGTTTTCGTTCGACACCATGAGCATTGTCGTTCGGTGTTGGGCGGCATGTCGTCACATGTCAAAGGTCTGTGCTGAGAGACATTTACGTCAAACTGCAGGAAGATGAATGAGAACCTGGCTATCGTCCGCAGTCGTCTCAATCGTCCCCTCACATATGCCGAGAAGATTCTCTACTCTCACTTGGATGATCCGCACGGACAGGATATCCAGCGTGGTGAATCCTACCTCAAGCTTCGGCCCGACCGTGTGGCCTGCCAGGATGCGACTGCGCAGATGGCAATTCTTCAGTTTATGAGTGCGGGAATGCCTTCAGTTGCTACTCCATCGACCGTGCATTGCGACCATTTGATTGAAGCTCAGGTCGGAGGTGCCAAGGATCTTGCCAGAGCAGAAGCCATTAACAAGGAGGTGCGCAGTCACTTGAATCTCTGTTCCCATAAAGTTCAGTTGGCGCTGACTGGATATTAAAGGTTTACGATTTCCTTTCTTCATCTTGTGCCAAGTACAATATTGGTTTCTGGAGGCCTGGGTCTGGTATCATTCACCAGATTCTCTTGGAGAACTATGCTTTCCCTGGTGGCCTTCTCATTGGTACCGACTCTCACACACCCAATGCTGGCGGCTTGGGAATGTGCGCCATCGGCGTCGGCGGTGCCGATGCCGTTGACGTTATGGCCAACCTCCCTTGGGAGTTGAAGGCACCTAAGATGATTGGTGTTAAACTTACTGGACAGCTTAGCGGGTGGACCGCTCCTAAAGGTATTTCCACGACTGTGTGGTTTCTATTTATTGGTCCCCGTTAACAACCCTTGTAGACATTATCTTGAAGGTTGCTGGTATCCTCACCGTCAAGGGCGGTACTGGTGCCATTGTCGAATACCACGGACCTGGCGTCGATTCGCTGTCTTCAACTGGTATGGGTACTATTTGCAATATGGGTGCCGAAATCGGCGCTACTACCTCCGTTTTCCCATATAACGATAGCATGTACGACTACCTCGCTGCCACCAAGCGTAAGGATATCGGAGACTTTGCTCGTGTGTATGCCAAGGAACTTAAGGAGGACCAGGGCGCAGAGTACGATCAATTGATCGAGATTAACTTGAGTGAGCTCGAGCCCCATGTTAATGGACCGTTTACCCCTGACTTGGCTACTCCTATTTCCAAGTTCAAGGCTGCTGTTGAGGAAAATGGATGGCCTGCGGAGTTGAAGGTTGGCTTGATTGGATCATGCACCAATTCCTCTTACGAGGACATGTCTCGTTCGGCCTCAATTGCTCGCGATGCTTTGGACCATGGTGTCAAGGCTAAATCTCTGTTCACTGTTACCCCTGGCTCTGAGCAGATTCGTGCCACCATTGAGCGCGACGGCCAGCTTCAGACTTTTGAGGAGTTTGGCGGTGTTGTTCTCGCCAATGCTTGTGGGCCTTGCATTGGGCAGTGGGACCGCAAGGATGTCAAGAAAGGAGAGGCCAACTCCATTATCTCTTCCTATAACCGCAACTTCACTGGAAGGAATGACGCAAACCCTGCTACCCACGCTTTTGTTACATCACCGGATCTTGTCACAGCCTTCACGATCGCTGGAGATCTTCGATTTAATCCCTTGACTGATACTCTCAAAGACAAGGACGGAAAAGACTTTAGGCTTGCTCCACCGACCGGCGTTGGCCTCCCCGAAAAGGGTTACGACCCTGGCCGTGACACCTATCAAGCTCCTCCGGCTGACCGCAGTGCTGTTGGTGTCATGGTTTCCCCAACCTCTGACCGTCTCCAGATCCTCAGCCCTTTCGAGCCATGGAACGGCAAGGACGCCAACGGTATCCCTATCTTAATCAAGTGCAAGGGCAAAACCACAACTGACCACATCTCGATGGCTGGCCCGTGGTTGAAGTACCGTGGGCACCTTGACAACATCTCTAACAACATGTTGATTGGTGCTATTAATGCTGAGAACGGAGAAGCAAATAAGGTTAAGAATGCTCTCACCGGTGGATACGATGCCGTCCCCGCTACCGCCAGATACTACAAGTCTAAGGGTACCAAGTGGGTTGTTATTGGTGACTGGAACTACGGCGAGGGGTCCTCGCGGGAACATGCTGCCTTGGAGCCTAGGCATTTGGGCGGCTTGGCCATCATCACCCGCTCCTTTGCTCGTATCCACGAGACCAACCTTAAGAAACAAGGAATGCTCCCATTGACTTTTGAGAATCCCGAGGACTACGACAAGATCAACCCTGACGACAAGGTCGATTGTAAGTATTACCTGCCCCATGCAGAATATGCAGAGAGTTAATGATTCTGCAGTGCACGTAACCGACTTGGCTGTTGGCAAGCCAATGAGAATTAAGTTTACCCCAAAGAACGGCGAGCCATGGGAAACGAACTTGCTCCACACTTTCAATGAAGGTAACTGTTTCCCCCCTGGCCTAATCCTCTGTCTAGTCATTCCTAACACGTCAACAGGTCAAATCGGATGGTTTAAAGACGGATCTGCTTTGAATAGTATGGCAAAGAAGGCCAAGGCATAAGTGGTCTATTTTCGGTTTGTTGTTTTTTTCCTTTGGTCGAGATAGCGGTTTAAAAAATGTACAGTACCCCCGACAAATTTTTGTTTCCTTTTTCCTTACACTTTTTTTTCCCACTTGTGAAGGTGACATTCGAGAGTTTTAAGGTGTTGGGCTCAGTTAACAAAAAATGGGCGATGGAGGCATTCTTTGGGTTGCCCCATAGAATTACTGGGCGGCTTTGTTTTTCCGGTTTCTGCCCAATTTCTTTCTCTATTTTCTTCTTTCCTTTTTCTCTTCACCGTGGGCTGTTTGTATTTATGGACGAACATCTCCTTCTGTCTACCATCATATCAAAGCCAACACCATTCATAATTCCCTTGTGAAGCTATTTATTTTGTCGGGTGCCGCGCCATCTGCCCCAAGGACGGAAGTCTAGTGTTGTGATCTAGTATGATATCTATCTATCTGTGCCCTTTTATATAGCAGTTTTCCGGCAATAGCCCTCTACTTCTTGCCAAGCCCCGCAGCCATATTGGTGGCCTCCTGGATAGTCCTCGCAATGGTAGAGCGGACCTTTCCGTCCTCCAAGATGAGCAAACCACAGATTGTGCAGCCAGCTGGAGTCGATACCTGCTCCCTGATGATTGCCGGATGCTGACCAGCCAAAACCATTCTGCCGGCACCTTGCATAGCTACGATAAACCCCCACCCCACCCCATTACATCAGCAAACGAACTAGCGAGTGGATGGGAGATAGAATGGTAATATCTTACTCTGAGCAGCCATCATCTGCGCCTCCGCCCTCGGCAACCCCATCATGACCCCGCCATCGGCCATGGCCTCGACAATAAGAGCGTAGAAAGCGGGACCGGATCCGCACAGGGCGGTGCAAGCGTCCATATGCTTCTCAGCGAGCACTAACGAGCGGCCAATCTGCGAGAAAATCCAAGAAACCAGAGCCTTCTCCTCCGGGGGGATATCGTCCTCCGCCGAAATGACGGTCATGCTTTCGCGGATCTATCCACATCAGCGCCCTTACCCCTCCTCAAAAAAAGAGGAAAAACAATTCCCCAAAGGGCAATAAATAATAGTCGTATCATACCTTAGAAGCAGTGTTAGGCATAGCCCTAACCACTCGAGTACTACTGGGCACCACCTCCCTGAGCGCGGCAATATTGACCCCAGCAAGAATACTGACGAGTAATTTCCCTTCCAGCGCCTCGGGCACGCCCTCCTCGCCCAGCACCTCAGCGTACATCTGCGGCTTGCAGCACAGAATGACCACGTCCGCGCTCCGCACGCCCTCGGCGTTGTTACCCGTGCAGACCTCGACGGGCGTCGTGCCGGTGAACTCCTCGAATGCGCGGCGCACGCGGGAGGCGGACTCGGGGCGCTTGACGCACGCAATGAACCTCGAGGGGAGGCGGGTGGGGGTCTTGCTGGCGTCGTGGAAGCGCGTTGGGAGAAGGGTGGTGGTGGGGGTAGCGGTCCCGGAAGGGCTGGGGAAGCGGAGGCTGGAGAGACTGGACAGGATTCCTGAGAGAATGGCGACCCCCATGGTGCCGCAGCCGAGGACTGTGAGGGTCAGCGATTCGGGGGTTGGCTCCATTTTTTTTATATCTTTTATCTTGTTGTCTTGTTGCGGTGTGGTGTTGCGGTGAGATTGGTTGGCGGGGTTGCGGGGGGGGGGGGGATGGCTTCTAAGTTATCGATACCTGTGGTCTAGTGGTTGCCTACTAGGTACATACAGTAGAGATAGACTAGCGTAACTGGCGAAAAAGTGGGAAAAAGGATTAAAAAGATTTGGGCCTCTTAACGGGTCATGTTAGGGTTAAGTACGAGTATTTTCTCCTCGATACGTGCGTGCCGTATGGTGGCGGGAAGGGAGAAAAAAAGAAAAAGAAAAAGGTGGATTACAGATGGAAAACGGTTCCAGTTCTCGGCTTTTATTATTTCTTTTGGTAATTCTCTGAATCTTTGGGAGGGGGGAGGCACGAATGTGCTTGGGTTGCAATACCGGCAGCTGAGAGCTTGATCTTGAAATGCCCACCACAGGCGGTGTGCACAGGATATCACTCGCAATTTTAAGGCCAGAGGCTAAATTACTGGGTCAGGGTTGTCACAAGCCAGAAAGTAAAACAGGGATGAATTTGTGTGGGTCACGTGAATTTGGCTTGGATTGGGGATGCAGAGTATCCGCCAAATCCTCTCTATTAAATGTCAGTATCTCCCGAGTCTGCCCTTCCCCCAGGCCCTGTAGGGCATCAATTACCCTGGATTTTCTAGAATTTCATACTGGTATTCATCTGTTTTAAGTGCGATAATGAAAACTTGCGCTGTAGTCTACTCTACTCTACGGCTGAAGGGAGAAAAAAAATCTTGTTTGGACTTGGCTCATCTGCTACAGATGCTCCAGTAGCTTAGCTAACTGAAATTGAACCGGATTGGAGTGGGCCCGTGAATTTTGGAACGCGCTGTGAGGTTGCCAGTAACGAACGCCTCACTTGCAGAATCTTTAGCCATCGCTGTTGACCTCCTTTCTTTGCTTCCCTCAGCCAAACTCTCTCTCTCTCTCTGGTTCCGTAACGGTATCGGGGCTACAGACGACCATCGCGGCAAGGCCTTATTACCGTGGAAAAGTTAATTTCCTGTTCCCTTTTTTTCTTTTTTTCTTACCAAACATCGTATACGATAACAACAACCACCCCCTATACATCTATCGGAAAACAGCACCAAAGATGCCGCTACAAACCCCAACTCAGGCCCTATCCGATTCGGCTCATACAGCCTGGAAACAACTAGAAACGTACCTCCTTCGCCTGCCAGTCCTAACACGCATCGTGATACTGCTCATTGCAGTAATCCACATGCTGGAGGTGTGTGGCTTCGGAATGCTGGACTGGATGGCGCTGGATGTCGGGAAGATGGGTTTGGGGCAAAGTTGGACTTTCCTCTGTCTCTTGTCTTATTTGTTTGTTATTGAGTGGAGGGGGGGGGCTAATTGTGAGAGGGGAGGGTGGTAATAGTGCATCGATTGAATACCTACCCGCTCGTGCATGTGGGACTTTTACATGCGCTTTTGAACCTTCTTGCCTTGACCCCACTACTTGAGAGGTTCGAGAGGGAGGTGGGGACTTTGAAGACGTTGTTGTTGGTGCTCGGCCGTAGGTTTTGCTCAATCCCGGTGGGAGGCGGGGGGGGGGCGAGTAGTGGGGCGAAGGGGTGCTGATGGGACGTGGTTGGGGTAGCTCTTGTGACGTTTCCTGGTGGATTGTATCTTGGCATTGAAATTTTCTTGCTCGGTGCTTATGACTCGGTTGCTGGGGCGAGGTAAGTTTTCGCCATCCTAGCACTTGGGAGATAGGAAGTCGTGTTGGGGTGCTGACTGATTGGGTTTTGTGCGAGACAGTGCGTTGGTATTTACCCTTATGGCTAATGAAGCGGTGAAGACGTTTTTGGAGAAGCCAACTTATAAGTACTCGGCCAGTTCTAGCTATATATGGGGGAGTGTGTTGCTAATGAAGATTGTTGCAGTATTGCTGGTTATGGTATACCTTCGTGGATGGCTCCGATCTTCTGGCTGGTGGTTATTTCGATTTTGGTTCCTGGAGCCAGTATTCTCGGACATTTCTGCGGGTTGATAATTGGTTATCTATGTTTGTTACCTACTTACTTACTCTCTGTTGAACATATGCTCACAATACTGCTAGATGCTTGCCACTACCTCCGTCTCATCGAGCCCTCTGAGAATATACTGGGCAAGGTTGAGTCTAAGCTAAACTTTCTTCTCCGCCGTGTGCCGTTCTACATTTCTCTCGAGAACAGGACTGAGATGAGCCACATGGAGCTTCTCCCAACAGCAAACAGCTCAAGAACCCGGTCAACATCGCGTGCAACAACTCCGATCCCTATGGAAGGAGGTTCCGGTTTTGCTGCTGCTGGCCCCGGCAGAGTTCTTGGTTCGTAAGCGGGAGTAAGTGATGATGGTTTGAGGAGAGTAAGGTCAAGGAACGGAAGAGCTTATTTTCGGTGTAGATAGACTTACTCTCATGATGTTCTTCGTCGACAGGTTTTTCGGGTCAAAGGCTGTATTTGAATTTTGTAATAATCTTATTAGCTATAGCTCAGGCGTGATATACGAACGGCAATTGTTTTTCGTTATAGGGCATGTATCTCTGTATGATACCAAATGGTGTAATGATGAGGAAGCGGGTTAGGGTTAGGGTAGTTGAGGCTTAAGATTTATGATATGATAGCCCGTTTTTTTTTCCCTGTGAAGACCGACCCCCGGGGCTTCCGGGGGAGACATCACTCAACCCCCCACCAAGACACCTGGAAAACGAAAAACTCAATTGGCGAAAAATCATGTCGCCCCCCCCCGAGCATAACAGTGCTAATGCTGTGATCATACTACGCATGATAAACAATGTCATTTCAGAGCGTACTTCACCATCCTCTGTCCCTTTTATGATCTCGCAATTATACATGACTCCAGTCCTCGAAACCTGCGCTTCTCTGTCGACGTCTTCGCAGTACACCGGAGACAAGTCAGAGGGGTCTACTCTCCTGCACAGGTTCAAGACAAAGGTCTCCTCCCTCCTACAGAGCAAATTACCGGAGGAGAAATGGATTGGTTTGGCATTGGCAAAGGCGGCAATGGAGAGCAGTTTTGAATGCTTAGCCTCGAATGGTGAGGTTTGGGTTAGGTTGATGGTTCCAATATTGACTGTTCGTCTCTTCCTTAGTTTCTTTCTAGCTACAGTATTTCCGAAGATTGGAGCTGAAGCTGGGGCTGACTACAAATGCAGAAGCCTGAGCCACCTCCAATAACCAACTACGCAATTGCGACACTCACCCGAGTGTTCACCGTCCTAACGGTTGACAAACCAGCCTTAATCCGCCAGATGGTTTCGCCAAATCTTCCGACCACAATTGGGCATATCTTGAACATACTCAAGCCAGTGAATTCACCGGCATCCGATGCGATGCCTTCGGAGGACACGCTTGCGACGGCACTAGAAGCGCTCAAGGACCTTCTGTGCCATAATCCGGTTACATTCCGTCCGTTTACGCAGCGCACACAGGATATTGTGCTTTCGGTGCTATCGCCGCAGTGCGGGCTTAGCAAGCTCGGACGTCTGGCGGGGAATTTGTTTGTCTCATTGCATCTTTCCGGTACTGCGCCCCGCAGCGGCACTGGTGGAATTATGGCCAATGAAGGAGGTGGAAGTTCATCGGGCAACAGAGCTACGGCAGTCGCAGAAGGGTGGACTCGTACCGCCAAGGCGGTGATTTCTGAGATTGATGAGCTGCTTGATGTGATTCTCAGATGTACGGATGAAGGGCATCGCACTGGGATATCACGTAGGAATAGGAGCACGGAGGTCTCCGGTGTGTCAAATATTGGTCTGGATGAGTGGAAGGGGATCTCGAAGGGATTCGACAGAGCGGAAATGTTACTCAGGCTGTTGCCGCGATTCCTCTGTCATCCAACGAGTTCACAGGTTGCCATCCCGCTCGGGCAATTTGTCGGGCTTACTGGTAGGTTGGCCGGGTTATCCCGCGAGGCAGTAGAGAATAATGCGGCGATTGAGCGGCCTGAGCGAGAAACGGTAATGGTTAGACTACCGGGCTTAAAATGCTGCGCGTTGAACCTACTATCTTCTGCAATCGAGCGATTAGGGAGAATATTCGCCCCGTTGGCAAATCTAATCATAGAACAGCTGGTCATTGTATACTCCGAACATCGCTCTGATACGGGAATCCGAACAGCAGTCTACACTCTCCTCACCAGGCTCCTAAACCTCTTCGGCCCAGCTCTAGACAAACAAACTATAACCTCGGTTCACCCGATCTTGTCCTCACTCTACACTGACCTTGTCCTCAACACCGACGAACTTAAAACCGCTCTCCCTACCAAACCTCCTGGAAAGCACGGTAGCAGGAAGACTGGAAAACAGAAGGAAGTCCACGCGGACTCGTTACTTTCATCGTCGCGGCCCAACTCTCGACCGATGTGGCTTCGGGGATTGATCTCTGCCGCGGAGGAACTCTTAGTGTCTGTGCTGGAAAAGCTGCCACCAGCTCATGTCCGCCCTCAGACGAGAAGGTTGCTGGATCGCGCTGCGGTGTTTACAGTGAACGAGAAGGCGATGATGGCGAGTGTTTTGTTCCCCGCAACCGCTCCAGATGGAAATCTGAAGGGCAGGAGCATACTCCCGCACCTGGTCGGCGTGAGTAGGGGAAATTTGGCTGTTGAAGGAATTGTGAGGCCTAGATTACCGGTTCTTTGGATCGGCAAGAAGCGGCCTAACGAAGTTGAGGAGGAGGAGGAGGAGGAAGAGGGAGAAAACGAGGGATCAGAGAGCGAAGAGGAAGATGGTGCGACTGTGGTTCATAAAATAAATGCAATCCAATCAGGTAGTACAACTGAGAAACCGACGGCAAAGCGCAGTGCGTCCAACGACCGAGACGCCGCCCCCTCTCCAAAACGTCGCAAGTCGCATACACCAACACCCCCCCTTCCTTCTCCTCCGGCACTAGGACCGGATTCTGTACCTCAACCCACCCAAGCAGTCTCTACACACACCACCCTAGATTACACATTCATCAAAACCACCCAACAAACGGTCCCTGAAGCCCAGCCTCAGCCTACTCCTACCCCTATTACCACTACTGCCACCGCTGCACCACTATTCGCACCAGCCACAACCACCACAACTCGGTATACCGAGGCGATCCGCGAAAACGCCCGCCTCGAAGCGGCGGATTCGGATGACGAGATGATCATTCCTGAGATAGACATGGGGGAGAGTAGCGGCGACGACGAGTCGGAGGAAATTTAGAAGCCGGGAGAGAGAGGGCTACCAGCATTGGGAGTGTATGATAAACAATGGCTAGCCAGAGAGCTGGAAACTGTCCAAAGTAATTTATTACTCTCATCTAACTAAGGTGTGACATAGTATGAATCTTAGCAGTTGATTTGGCCGCGTGATAGTTTGTGATTCGGTTAGGGATGGGGGGAGTGGGGTATACGGAGGTTACGGCGGGACATTTGAATCCTGTCCTGAACGCTCGCAACGGTCAGCTTTGAACCAGGGTTATTGTCGGGACTTTAATTGTAAACCTTGGCTGGCAGGCTTTGGCGGTGTGCTGTGGTAGTATCTGTAATAGTCTACTACCGGTACTACTATTGTATAATTTATTTCACAAACCTACAGACAATTAAAATATTAATAGAAACAACGTTAATAATTATTTTGTCCTTGCTGGTGTGCATTACCCGGCCGACATGCTTATTATTGTCATTTTACCGGATAATCCTTTTTCCGAGATAGGATATATAGAAAAGTAATCCTAATATCATACTGTACACAGCAAAGCAAGCAACCACCACACAACTCCATTCATTCACGCCCCCCTTCCCTTCCCTTCCCTTCCCACCAAAATGTCAACACCAAAAATAGCCTGCATCGCCCTAATCGGCCGCAACGTACTTTACCCCCCAAAAAAAACCCCAAACCCCCAACCTCTTATTATCCCACCCCACCTTCCAAAGCTAACGACAAAAACAGAACTCCCCCCTCCACCTCCAAACCTTCCCACAAAATTCCACCTCCCCCACCTCCCCCCCCCCCCCCAAAAACCCCAACCCCACCCCCCCGAAAA
>Ga0307509_10000380_pt1 | contig 74877 bp, 63 predicted proteins | sample 10_EM_MG_FD_202245 | JGI IMG/M metagenome (GOLD analysis project Ga0307509, IMG submission 202245) | Populus trichocarpa ectomycorrhiza microbial communities from riparian zone in the Pacific Northwest, United States - 10_EM | ecosystem: Host-associated > Plants > Roots > Unclassified | place...
TCTCGCCGCTCGGGTCGCCGCCATCGTCGGTCGCACACGCCGTGGTCGAGAGCAGAACGCCGAGCGAGACAACTGCGAGGGACTTCATGCCAGACCCCTTGTGCACGCGGTCTGCCAGGTTTACCGACGGGTAACCTACTGTAACTACGTAGCTTATTTAGCCCACCTCCATGCACGCGCCCCGCGCCAGGGTGCACCTGAAACTGTCCAGGGCCGCTCACTATGAGGCGATTTGTCGCCTGTCGACCGTGGCTTCGCGCAGCGCCGCGCGCCCGGTTCTCCGGCCCGTTTCTCGTCTACGCTGGGCTCCACATGGACATGGGCGCCGTTCGGATCGATCTGTTCATCTCGGCGATCGCGCTCGTTTACATGGCCGCGCTGGTGTTCGGCGTACGTGCGCTGTTGCGCCGCCCGGTGGGCCGCGGGCTGCGCTGGGGGTACGCCGGGCCGTGCTGTCGCTCGCCGTACTCGGCGTGGGTTGCTTCGCGTACGGCTGGCGGGTCGAGCCGTATCGCCTCGAGGTCACGCACACGCGCGTTGCCACGGCCAAGCTGACGAGATCGGTCCGCATCGTCCACATCTCCGACGTCCACTCGGATCCCGAGCAGCGGCTCGAAGATCGATTGCCCGACGTGATCGCAGGCGAGCACCCGGATGTGATCGTGTTCACCGGTGATGCGATCAACGAACCGCGCGGGCTCGACAACTTCCGCACCTTGATGAAGCGGCTCGCCGCGATCGCACCGACCTACGCGGTCCGCGGCAACTGGGACGTCTGGTACTGGAGCAAGCTCGACCTGTTCGGCGGAACCGGGGTCGTCGAGCTCACCAACCTCGCAGCCCGCGCTCCGCTCCAGGGGGCGGAGGTGTGGATCGCCGGTGTTCCGGTCGACGACCAGCGCAAGATTCCGCGCGTGCTCGACACCGTACCGGCGGGGGCGGTTTCAGTGCTCCTGTTCCACTATCCCGATGAGATCGAGCAAGCGAGCGCGCTTGGCACCGATCTCTATCTCGCCGGACACACACACGGTGGGCAAGTAGCCCTGCCCTGGTACGGCGCGCTGATCACGTACTCGAGATTCGACAAGCGCTTCGAGGCCGGCCGCTACCAGGTCGGTCCGACGACGCTCTACGTGAGCCGCGGCATTGGCATGGAGGGCGGCCCCGCGCCTCGGATCAGGTTTTGCGCACGGCCGGAGGTGTCCGTGATCGATATCGTGCCGCGCTGACGTCGGTTGCGACGCTCGGCGCAGCCGTTGCCGCGGCCCTCTGACGATCCGCGAGGACCGAATACTACACGTGTAGTTACCAGCGCAAGGTCGTGCGCGGCGTTTGCGCCGAGCATCCGGCGCGCGGCGATGAAATATCGCCCGCGAGGCAGCGGTTGTCGGTCTCGATGTCGCCTCCCACCTCGCTGCTCGCCTGTTTGATGACGGTCACCGCGTGCCACGCCGCCGCGACGACCACGAGCACCGGCGGCGTTGCCGAGGCCAAACGACTCGACTACGAGGTCTACGCCATCCAGTACGGCGGGCTGAAGGACGTCCCGGTCAACGCGCTGGTCCCGGGGGCCGATCCGGCGCGCAAGATCGACACCGCGTTCATGATCTGGCTGATCCGCGGGCACGGACACACGATCCTGGTCGATACGGGCTTCTATCGCGAGCAGTTCATGAACGACTGGCACCCCGTCGACTACGTCAAGCCGTCGCTCGCGATCGCGCGGCTGGGCCTCAAGCCCGAAGACGTCACCGACGTCATCATCACGCACCTGCACTGGGACCACGCGGATGGCGTCGATCTGTTCCCCAACGCGCACGTCTGGATCCAGAAGGACGAGCTGCAGCACTACGCGAGCGAGGCCAAGGACAAGCCATCGAACGCCGGGGTGTTCGCGGACGACGTGCTGCCGCTCGTCGAGCTCGACAAGCAGGGCAAGGTCACGCTGATCGATGGCGACGGCCAGACGATCTTCCCGGGAATCACCGCCTACACCGGCGGCAAGCACACGTTTCAATCGCAGTTCATCGGGGTCAGCACGGCGGCGGGTACGGTGATCCTCGCCAGCGACAACGTCTATCTCTACGAGAACATCGACCACCACGTCGCGATCACGGCGACGCTCGACGCCGAGTCCAACCTGCGGGCACAGGACCGGATGACGCAACTGGTGGCCGATCCGAAGTTCATCATTCCCGGGCACGACGCACAGGTGATGACCCGGTTCCCGCATCCGATTGCCGGCGTCGCCAAGATTCAATGACGGACATCGGGGCGCCGGGACCAGGCTTTCTCGGCAGTTACACCCGCAAAAAAAAACCTTCGAGCTCGATGTCGAGAATCGACGGTCGGCTCCGACCTGGGCATGAACACGCGGCCGCTCCTGGTCGCCCAACCCACCCACCGAAAGCAGCCGAACATGTCCACGATTCAGAAGATCTCCACGTGCCTGTGGTTCGACGGCCAGGCCGAGCAAGCGGCCGCCTTCTACACCTCCATCTTCAAGGGCTCGAAGATCCTGCGCACGGCGCGCTATGGGGACGCCGGTCCCGGCCCCAAGGACAGCGTGATGACCGTCGAGTTCGAGCTCGGCGATCGACACTTCCTCGCGCTGAACGCTGGACCGCAGTTCAAGTTCACCGAGGCGATCTCGCTACAGGTCTATTGCGACACCCAGGGCGAGATCGACGAGCTGTGGACCAAGCTCACCGCCGGCGGTGGCGAGGGGGGGCCGTGCGGCTGGCTGAAGGACCCGTTCGGGCTGTCCTGGCAGGTCACCCCGACCATGCTGCCAAACATGATGGTCGATCCGGATCCGGCGAGAACGAACCGGGTGATGCAGGCGATGATGCAGATGAAGAAGCTCGACATCGCGCGGCTGGAACAGGCGTTCCGCAATCCGTAGTCGCGCCGGCTCACAGCGGTCGACCAGAGCGTGCACCGGATGATCGCGCTTCGCGAGCTTGCGCGCTCGGTCCACGGGTCTGGTCGTGATCGACCCGCGCCTGGCCGCGAGCGATCGCCCGCCGCGCCTCGGCGTTGCGGCCACTGGCGTGGGTCCACGCGTCGAACACGTCGGACACGATCGGGCTGAACGGCGCGTGGGTCTTGCTGTCGCCGAAGTTGTCGTTGATGCCGATGTAGACCTCCTGCGCCAGGATGGTCGCCGGGCCGCCTTGCGCGCCGGCGCCGGTCAGGCGCTTGGCCGCTTCGTCGTATCAGCGCATCGGCGCACGGACCACCATCACCGTGAGGCGCGGCGCTGACAGGCTCACGCTGCCTGTCGTGGTCGGCCGCACGATCGAACCACCCTTGTCGTAGTCGCCGCCAGCGCGGCATACTCGCGCCGGGAAAGGAGCTCCGGTGAAGACGAAGACGTCGCTCGGGTTCGTCGTGATCGTAGTCGGCGGGTTCGTGTTCTGGTGGTTCGCCGGGCGCGAGCCCCCGCCGCCGGCGCCGGTGGTCGCGAAATCTCCGCCGCTGCCTGCGCCCGCCCCGACGCCGCGCAGCCGCACACGCACCGAGGCCGACCTCCGCGCACCCGACCGCGACGTGATCGATGGCCGCGTGCTCGATGCGGTGAACCGGCAGGGCGTGGCGAACGCCGAGCTGACGTTCGCCGGCGATGGCGCGGTCTCGACGTTCTTGACCAGCAGCGATGGCACGTTCGTGCTGACGCCGCCGCCGTCCGGCACGCTCGCGCTGTCGACGATCACCGCGGCCGGGTTCCTGCCGTACGTGCCCGGGCTCGGCGACATCCGCTTGACGCTGGCGCGCGGGGCGGCGATCCACGGCGTCACGCTGGTGCTCCAGCCAGCGATCGACTATCACGGCGTCGTCGTCGACGCGCGCGGCGCGCCGATCGCCGGGGCGCGGATCCGGCTGCTCGGCGACCGCGCAGAGCTCGACGGCCCCGCTGCGTGGACCTCCGGGCGCGATGGCGGGTTCGAGTTCCAGGCCGACGACGACGCGGTGCTCGAAGCCACCAGCCAGCGCGCCCTGCGCGGCTGGGCGCGGCTCGACCGGCTCGCCAGGATCGAGCGCAAGCTCACGATCCGGCTCAGCCGCAGCTCGCCGCGCGATGCGACGATCTCGGGCCACGTCCGCGATCCCGGCGGCGCGCCGATCGCCGAGGCGCGGGTCCGCGCGACCGCGGCGGTGTCGATCGGCAACCCGGCGACCGTGGTCGCGACCACCGGGCCCGACGGCGCGTTCACGCTGAACGGGGTCGATCGCACGTCGTACGAGCTCGCCGCCGCGGCCGACGATCATCTCGACAGCGTGCGCGCGAACGTGCTCGGCGGCAGCCGAGACGTCGAGCTCACCCTCGAGGCGAGCCTGCCGCTCGCCGGCCGGGTCATCGACGACCGCGGCACCCCGGTGCCGGTGTTCACGCTGGTCGTCCGCCGCCGCGTCGGCATGGCGCGATCGACGATCACCACACCGTCGGTGGTCGATCCGGCGGGCGGGTTCGCGGTGCGCGTCCCGCCCGGGGACTACGAGCTGATCGCGTCGGCGGCCGGGTTCGCGCGCGGCGAGCAGACGCCGGCGACCGCGGGCGCGACCGATCTCTTGCTCCGGCTCGGCCGCGGTCGCACGCTGCGCGGCCAGGTGGTCACGAGCGACGGCCACGCGCCGATCGGCGACGTCACGGTGACGTCGAAGCCCGGCGACGCCGGCGGATTGCTACCCGAGCCGCGCGCGACCACCGACGGCAATGGCATGTTCACGCTCGGCGAGCTGCCGGCGTGGCCGCTGACGCTGGGGTTCCACGCGCAGGGCTTCCACGCCAAGATCGAGGCGGTGACGGTGACCGACGCGCCGATCACGATCGAGCTGACCCCGGTCGGCCGCGATGAGGCGCGGCTGGTCGAGCGGACCGGGATCGGCATCCAGATCACCGGGGCCGACGACGGGCTGCGCGTGTTCGGGGTCGTGCCCGGCAGCGGCGCGGCCGACGCCGGCATCGCGCCCGGCGACAAGGTGATCGCCGTCGATGGCGTGGCGGTCGTACCGCTCGGCGTCGAGGCCACGCTCGCGAGGATCCTCGGACCCGTGAACACGACCGTCACGCTGACGCTGGTGCGCGACGGCCGCGTGCTCCAGGTCGCCGCCGTGCGCCACAAGATCTGGTCCTGACGGCGCTCCAGAACAGAGAGACGATAACTCCTGGCAGGGATGCGTCAGCGACAACGATGAACTGGACTTTGTCTCATCGGACCTGAAGCACCAGATCGGCGGCACGCTGGATAGAGATCGCTGGTACCAGAACGAATACTACACGTGTAGTTACCAGCCCAAGCTCGAGCGCGGCGTTTGCGCCGAGCATCCGGCGCACGACGGCCAGGCCGAGCAAGCGGCCGCGCTTCTACACCACCGCTCAGTGCTTGCGCTTCTCGCGCGGCGGGCGAAACCGGCGCGCGTAGTCGTCGATCGTCGTCGGTACATACACGGTGACGTACGCGACGGCCTGGTTCTCCGGGTTCAGATAGATCGTCAGGCCGCGCTTGGCATAGACCAGCTCGCTGGCCGGCATCGCGATGGTGCCGAAGATCCAGTCGAACGCCGCCTCGGGTGTGCCGAGGTCGGCCGACAGCGCCGGCCAGCCGCCGTCGAGTTTCGGGGCCATGGCGTCGAACATCACGACCGCCGCGTCGCGTGCATAGACCAGCGCGCGACCGTAACCTGCGAGCTCGACGAGGTGGGTCCGGGTCTTCTCGAACGACGAGCCGAGCGGCTGAAGGCCCCAGGTATCATCGAGCTTGATGCCGAACACCGCGTCGGGCGCGCAGCCCGCCGGCAAGCCGTGCCAGCCGACGAACCGGCGCGACTCGATGGCGAGCTTCGCCGCACCGCACGGAGTCGAAGCCTCGGTCGGAGGCCGGGCCGGGGGGGCAGCCGGGGGAGGAGACGGGGGGGGAGACTGCGTCATGGCGTCACTTCCTGCGGATCCGGCCCGAGGCACCGGATCGGTCGTGTTTCGAACCGGATCGGGATGATCGGCGCGCGCGCACGCTGCGATCAGCGTGACGAGGGCGAGCCGGCGTGCAGTCACGGAGCGCCCATCAGCTTGGTCTGGCCGCCGAAGTATCCCGCTTGCGCGTTCTTGATGCCGACGATCGAGACCACCTGTTCTGCCTGGGCATGCGACGGATAGACTCCGGACACGTCGGGTGCCGGTGGCTTGCCATTGGCGTACGGGCCTTCGACCTGCGCCGCGATCGCCGCGTCGATCGTCATCGCCTTGCGGACGTTGAGCGTGAAGAAATCGCAGAACCCCTCGATCAGCGTGTTGTAGCGCGTGGCGTCGCCGGCATCCAGGAACGAGTGCGCCCACGCCTGATAGTCCTTGTGGGCGAGCGTGTGAATGTACTCGTGGATGCAGGTCTGGAACAGCCCCCACATCTGGACGCGATTCTCTTCCTTGGCTTTGTCCTTGTCGCCGTTCTGGCTCTTGTAGCGCTGGAGGTACACCACGCCCTCGAGCTGCGCGCCCTCCCAGCCGACGTCGAGCTCGAGCATCGTCTTCACCTTCGTCTTGTCGGACACGAAGCTATCGACGATCGGATCGAGGATGGCCTTCTCCTCGGTGTTCGACGGCACGGCGCCGTGCTTGGTATTGACCACGTCGCAGTTGGAGTTGATCAGGTACTCGACTTTGCTGCGGGCCTTGGCGTACTTCTGCGGATCGCTCAGCAGCGAGTTGCGGCTCTCCTCGTCCTCCCACTGATCGACCAGGTTGCCACCGGCGTTGGTCATCGCCGGGAACGCCGCCGAGCCGCCGTAGTTGGACTCGTACATCGCGTCGGTGACCTGCTTGGAGGCCTTGGGCGGCCCCTCGATCACCTTCCAGTCGTGGAAGTTCTTCGCCGGATCGGCGCGCAGGCCGACCTTGTCGTCATAGAGCTCCTTGTGGAGCGACGCCACGAGGGACGTCAGCGCGGCGCGGATCTCGTCGCCGTAGTCCTTACCGTCGGAGGTGACCCGCGTGAACACCGTGGGCGTGCCGCCGGCTCCGGGTTTGGCGACCATGGCGTCGGTGGCCGCGGCCTTGTCGGCGGCGGACAGCGTCCGCGTTCCGGGCTTGGCCGGATCGGTCTTGGCGGCATCGATGTACGGCTGCCGCGTGTCGTAGAGCGCGTTGAGACGGTCGAGCGTGTCCTTGTCGAGCTTGCCCGTCTTTGGCAGCGTCTGGTCGGTCTGGAACTTGAGCACCGCCGCCTTGGTCTCGCCCTCGAACTTGCCGTCGACCCCGTACTTGGGCAGCTTGTACCCGAGGTCGATCAGCGCCTGCTGCACCTTGGTGACGTCGACCCCGCGACCGCCCTGTTTGACCTCGGCGGTGCCTTTGCTCACGTTGTCGAGCACGACGTCATTGCCGAACCGGGCCGAGTCGTCCTTGGTGGCCGGCGCTTCGGCGGCGCCCTCGGGGTTGGGATCCACGTGCTTGCTCTGGTCGAGCCGACGCACCCCGCTGGCCCCGGCACCGGCGCCGACCAGGTCGGCCGCCGACTCGCCGCGCACCACGCGCGAGGCGACGGCATTGGCGTGGGCCTCGTACGCGTCACCGCCGCCGCCCGCGTAGCGCTGCACCGACCCGGCATCCTGCATCGTGTGAGCGGCCTCATGCGCCGCGACGAACAGGCTCGGGCTCTCGCTGGCGAACCCGACGCGCCCGCCGAACGCGAAGCCTTCCGCGCCGAGCTGCGACGACGCCTGACGCGCGGCGCTGTCGATGTGCGCCGACGCGCTGATCGGGCGCCCGAACAGGCTCTCGATGTTCAGGCGGTGGGGATACGGCGCCGCGGGCCCGGCCACCCCCTTCGACGCGACGGCTTCCTCGGCGGGGCCTGGCGTGGACTCGTGGGGCGCCATGAGCCGGAGCTGCTCGGTCAGCGTGGTCTTGCCTGGTGCCGGCGCCGGGGCCTGCGTGGCGTCGCTATCGCTCGCGTTGCCGACGGTGTCGGACTGCCTCCTCGTCTCCCAAGTCATCGTGACCTCCCATCGGATATCGTACAACGGGCGTCGCCGCGCGTGTACGCGATTGTGCGGGGCCGCTCCTCACGGAGAAAACCCGACGCTCCGCCACAACTTGGCTGGATCGTACGCCTTGCCGGACGCAACGACGACCTGGATCCGGCGGAGCGCGTGGATATCGGCGAGCGGATCACCGTCGACGAGGAGGAAATCGGCGCGCTTGCCGACCTCGATGCTGCCGAGCTCCTTGTCCTTCTTCATGACGCGCGCGGGGACGATCGTGGCGGCTTGGATCGCCTCGAGCGGCGTGAACCCAGCCTCGACATAGAGCTCGAGCTCGCGGTGCAAGCTGTGACCGGGGACCGCCTGATCGGTGCCCGCGACGATCGTCACACCGGCCTTGTGAAGCATGCCGAGCAACGCGAGGAACTTGGCGGAGATTCGCCGCCGCACGGCATCGTCGGGGCTGAGCGTATCGGCGTAGTGGGCGGCGAGCGTGGCCGGCAGCGTGGCGAGGCCGGGCTCCACCTTGAGGAGCTCGGAGCGCGGCAGGATCCCCGCCTCGCGCTGGACCAGCGTCGGGTCGAGCACGACGTGGTGCGCGACGAACCAGGCCGCGAGCTTGTGGGCCGCTGGCGTCGACGGATCGAACGCGTCGATCGCCTGTTCGTACTTGGATCCGCGCTCGGTGAGCGGTAGATCGGCGGCCGCGAATGCCCTCAGCACGAACTGCATGTGATTGATCTGATCGAGACCCGCCTCGACGGCCTTCACCGCGCCGATCCCGATAGGCACGTGGCCGGTCACCGTCATGCCGGCGGCGTGGGCCGCCACCGAGATCGGGTGAATCAACCGCGGATCGATGCTCGAGTAGAGCTTCACCTGCGCGCAGCCGGCGGCCTTGAACTTCTTGATCAGCGCCGGAATCTCCTCGGCGGTCCGCAGCCGCTCGGTGCCGAGCGAGCTCGGCCCGTCGCCATCGACGATGCAGGCGAGCAGGACGCGCGGGCCGATGCCGGTCCCCGCGTCGATGGTGTCGCGCACGGAACGGACGAAGTCGAGCTCGTTGCCGCAGTCGCGAACCGTCGTGACGCCAGCTGCGAGATAGACCGGCCCCCATTCGACCTGCTCGAAGTGGGCGTGCATGTCCCACAGGCCGGGAACGATCGTATTGCCGTGTGCGTCGACGCTGCGCGCGCCGGCCGGCACGGTCACCTTGGCGCGTGGACCGGCGGCGATGATCTTCCCCCCCTCCACGACCACGACGGCATCGGGCACGGCCGGTGCGCCGGTGCCATCGACGAGCCGCGCGTTGACATAGGCCACGGCGCCGTCACCGCCATCGACGCGAAGCCCCTGCGCGGTCTCGGCGAGCGCCGCCAGCCCGTCCTGCGCGGCCCGCGCGATGAACACCGGCAGCGCTTCTTCGAAGCCGCGCCCGGTGGCTTCGAAGTGATCGAACTCGGTATCGACGGCCTTGAGCGCGGCGACCTGTTGCTTGTCGTCGAGCCAGACGATCTCGTGGCCCCATGCCAGGCCGCCGATCGCAAACCGCTCGAGGGTGCGCGGCTGCTTGTCCCGGTCGGTGACGGTGTCCTCGCCGCGCCGCTCGATCGTGACGTCGCCGATCGGATAGACCGGCAGGCTCGCCGGTTTGCCGTGCGCCTTCCAGTAGCGGAGTAGCTCCTGGGTCATCGTCACCGGCGCGTAGGCCGAGCCGACGAAGAACCGCGCCGGCGTGGCCACACTGCGGGTCTCGCCGCGCTGGGTGATCGCGATCTTGGCGCCCTGCACGACCACGCGATCGTCGACCGAGAACGGGCGCGACGTGTTGCCCCACAGCTGGAACCGCACCGGCGTCCCGTCCGTGCTGCGCTCGAACGTGCTCGCGAGCGGCACCGGCGTCGACCGATCGGTGAAGCTGAACGCCGTCCGGATCTCCCGGCCGTCGTCGATCGATCTCTCGACGCCGATCTGATTCTGAAACTTGTACAGCAAGAACTGCTGTTGGGTCGGCGGCTCCGCCTGAGCCAGCAACGAAACCAGTGATGAAGAGAGAACGCAAACCGCGACTGTTACTGCGCGCATTGCGCCGGACGGTAGCACGCCGGCGCGATCGCTCAGAGCGGTTTGGCCCGCCGTGGCTCGGGGCTGGTTCGTCGCGCCGCGGTCTGGCAACTTCCGGGATCTTTCAATACGGCCTGCGCATTCGGCGATAGCGTGTCCCACGGTTGCGCCGCGGTCTGGAACGCAACCCAGGCCGCGTCACCCAGGGTCAGCGCGTAGGCGTCGCAGACGACCTGCTGCTGGCGCGACTGCGACAGTCCGAACAGACGCAGCCTGCTGCCTGCGATGGGCAGTGCGTCCTTGTCGGCGAGATCGATCACCGCGCGCCACACGATGTTGAACCGGGCCGCGGATCCGGCGCGTGATAGCCGATCTTCGAACAGCGCCTTCCAGGGCGCCAGATCGGGTATCGCCGAATATCCCCCCTTGATGTGCGAGGCGAGGCGACTCAGCGCTTGCTCGCGCAGCTGCAGGCTCGGCGCGGTGGCCGCGAGCTTGCTGAGCTGCGCGAAGCTGGTCTCCGCGCCGTAATCGAAGCTGATCAGGAACGACAACCGCGGTGCAAGCACCGGCGTCACCGTGTCGATCACGCTCGCGAGCTCCGCGGTGGTCTCGGGTGAGGCCAGTCCGCACCCCGCGTAGCGCGCCGAGAAACTCTCGACACCCGGGGTCGCGAGGAACACCGGCAGCTGCGCGACCCAGTCGATCCGACCGGCGGGATTCAGCGAGCCGATCATATCGCACACGCGGATCTCCGCGTAGCGCCGGGCCAACGTCGAGTCGAGCCCGGCGTAGAAGGCCGGAAGCTCGGCGGGAGCGAACGGAGGCAATACCGCATAGAACAGCGCGCGCTCCTGATGCCCCGCGGAGCGTTCGTTGAACGCGGCCAGCGCCGCCGGTGCGCTCGGCGCGTACAGCGCGGCAACGCTGGGCCCGCTCGCCTGAGAGGAGATCATCCACGGCGGGTTCAGCTCGATCTCGTCGGGGGCGAGATAGCCACCGGCCGGCACGGTCACGGTGCGGGGTGTGCCGGGGCTCACCTGCTGCGACGTGGCGGCGCCGGCGGCATCGACCACGGTCACGTCGAACGGCGCCAGCAGCTGATGATGGCTATCGCTGAGCGAGAACGTCACCGCCTGATCGCCGCCGGCCGCCGCGACCGAAATACCGAGCGCGGGCGTGTCCTTGAGCTCGAGGGTCGCGATCAGCTGGTCGATCTCGGTGGCGCCGAGCGCCGGCGCGAACCCCTGGATGAACCGCGGCCCGGTCAACGTGCCGAGCGCGTTGTCGGCGAGCATCGCGCGCAGCGAGGCCCAGAACGCGTCGTCCCCGACGCGCGCCCGGATCTGCGTGATCAGCCACGCGGCGCGCTCGTAGGGGCCCGAGGTGTAGCGGTCGAGGCCGTGCAGCCCCAGATCGACGATCGAATCGCTGGCGTTGAAGTTGAAGTCGAGGCCGAACTTGCGGGCGGTGGCACCGCCGCGGCGGCCGCGCGCGCCCTCGGTCGCCAGCACGGTCGCCATGCCCTCCTTGAACCAGACGTCCGGGTAGTCGTGCATCGTCACCCAGTCGCCGAACCACTGATGGCCGAGCTCGTGCGCCTCGATGCTGAGGTTGAGGTCGCCCTGCCCGGTGCTCTCCGCATTGAACGTGATCGTCGCGTTCTCCATGCCACCGCTGAACGGCGCCGGCATCAGGACCACGCTGTAGGACGGCCACGGATAGGGGCCGATCAGCGCCTCGAACCGCGGGATCAGCTCGGCGAGCAGATCGAGGTTGCGCTCGGCGTCGATCAACAGGCCGCGCCGGTACCAGACGCTGAGCGGCGTCGGCCCCGGGCGGTCGACGTGGTCGAGCTGACCGGCGGCGAACGCCATCAAGTAGGTCGGGATCGGCTTGTCGAGCTCGTAGCGGATCACGCGCGATCCGCCGACCTGGTCGTCGCGGGTCCGCGCGCCGTTGGCGATCACGTCCTCGTCGGCGGGCACCGTGAGCTCCACGGCCCAGGTCGCGCGGTCCGACGGATGATGATGGGCGACGAGCCAGCCGCCGCCGCGATCGGGCTCGGAGTCGGTGAACACCACCCGCGATGTCACCGGGTCGTCGTCGCGTCCGCTGGAGGCGATCAGCGTGGCCGACGCGGCCGCGTGATAGTCGACCGTGAGCTTCGTGAGGCCGCCGCCCGAGCTGCCCAGGTCGACCGTCAACCGCCCGGCGCTGCGGTCGTGATCGTAGTGCAACGCCGCGCCGTCCGCGCCGGCGATCCCGTCGATCGCCACCGTGGTGTCGAGCACGATCGACCGCTGCCCGGGGGTGACGTCGAGCGTGATGGTCTCGTGCGCGGTCAGCTGCTGGGTGGTCCAGTCGAACGCGCCGACCAGCTCGTACGCGATCGCGTCGTAGCCGCGCTGCTCCGGCTCGTCCGTGGCGTCGTCGCCGTTGCACGCGAGTAATCCCAGCGAGACTCCGAGCACGATGAGCAGGCGCATGACCCGCAACGTAACAGACGGTGCGGCGGCCCGTCGCTGGCATAGTTTGGCGGCCATTTCTACGCCGCGTTCGTGCTCGGATCGCGAGGCTGCGCCAGACTGGCGCCATGCAGCTCCATCGCGGACGTTTGATCGATCACGTGCACCTCGTGGTCGCCGATCTCCCGGCGAGCCGGCGGTTCTACACCACCGTGTTCGATGTGCTCGGCATCCCGCTCACCACCGCAGACGACGACCACTTCTCGTGCGACGAGCTCTACGTCTCGTCCACGGCGAAATCCGGAACCGGCGAACTGACCGGACGGCATCACCTCGCGTTCCAGGCCCAGGATCACGCGATGGTCGAGGCGTTCCACGCGGCGGCGCTCGCGGCCGGCGGACGCGATCACGGCGCGCCCGGCATGCGGCCCTATCATCCCGGTTACTACGCCGCGTTCGTGCTCGACCCCGACGGCAACAACATCGAGGCCGTCTATCACGGACCGGCGAGCTACTCGGCATCTTCGATCGTGATCAGCTTCTGACCCAGCCCCGCGCCAGGTGAGGCCGATCGACCGCGGTGAGTGCGATCTCGCACGAGGCCCGGCGTCCCAGCTGTCGCACATGCCGCGGCCAGGAAACGACGTTTTGCGTTGAACGAGGCGAACCATGGCGGGGACTCAAAGCGCACCCCGAGCCTGGAGCTGTTCCACGGCCGCGTGCAGGGTCATATGCCGTCATCTGGTCAACGCTCTCGTCTTCGTTCGGGCTCGGTCGCGCGTCGTGCCGGCAGTGCTCGCGTCACCACGCTGCGCCGCTCGCTGGTGGTGCTCGCGTCCCTCGCGCTGCCGACCGCGGTCGCCGCCGCGGCCCAGCCCGGGGCACCTCCGCCCACCGGGTCGACCAGCCCCGGGGCGAAACCACCCACCTCCGACACACCTGGCGACGACCCGGCGAGCAGCCCCGCACCCGCCGGCGATGCCCCGGTCGTCGCGGTCACCGGCCGCGTGATCGACGCGCTCGGCAACCCGGTGGCCAGGGCGCACGTCGGCGTCGAAGGCAACACCGCCGAGGCGACGACCGATCGCGACGGCAGGTTCCAGATCTCGGTGCGGACCGGAACGACCCTGATCGTGGAGCGCGACGGCTACGACGTGGCGCTCGCCAGCGTCACCGGTGAGGCGATCGACGACGTCGTGCTGCTCGCCGCCGGCAGCCACGCCGAGACCATCGAGGTGAGCGGAGAAGCGCCCGCGGCGTCGCCCGGGGCCGCGAAGCTCGACCGCAACGAGCTGCAGCGGATCCCCGGCGCCGGTGGCGACATGGTTCGCGCGCTGACCGCGATGCCCGGCGTCGTGAATCTGCAGATCCCGCTCGGCTACACCGGCGTCGTGATCCGCGGCGCGTCGCCCCAGGACTCGAAGGTCATGATCGACGGCTTCGAGGTCCCGATCCTGTTTCACAACGTCGGGTTCCGCGCGGTGTTGCCGGCGGAGACGATCGAGTCCATGGACTACATCCCCGGCGGCTTCGACGTGTCGTTCGGCCGCGCGTCGTCGGGCATCATCAACCTCACGACGCGGCCGGGCAGCACCGAGCGCACCACCCAGGCCGAGATCTCGCTGATCGACGGCGGGCTGCTCGCCCAGGGCGCGATCGGCGCCCATACGCGCTACATGTTCGGGCTGCGGCGCTCGACGATCGATCTGGTGCTGCCGTCGCTGATCCCCGACAGCGCCGATCTATCGCTGACCACCGTGCCGCGCTACTACGATGGCCAGCTCCGCATCGATCACGACGTGTCGTCGCACTGGCACCTCATGCTGTCGAGCCTGGGCTCCGATGATCTGCTCGAGCTGGTCGCCTCGAAGGACGCCAGCGCGGAGTCCAAGCGGTTCCGCAACCACACGCGGTACCTGCGCGTCACGACCTCGGCGCAGTACCACGACGGGCCGTGGACCGCGAGCTTCGCGCTGTCGGGTCTGGTCCCCCAGTTCAATGCCACCAACGGGTTCTATCAGCGCCTCAAGTTCACCTATCCGTCGGTCACGCCGCGGATCGAGGTGACGCGCACGGCGGCGGCGCTGCCGGGCCTCAGCAACGTGGTGTGGCGGACCGGCGCGGAGGCCCAGGTCACGCGCGTCGACCTCGACGTGGCGATCGGCCAGGAGACCCGCGAGGGCGAGCCACCGGCGGTCCAGGATCCCAAGGACACGACCACCACGTTCAAGGGCGTGATCTGGATGCCGGACGCGGCCGCCTGGACCTCGCTCGCCGCCAACGTCCATCCGCTGCTCCGGTTCACCGCCGGCGTGCGCACCGACGTGTACGGCCGCTCGGGCGAGGTCGCCGTGCAGCCGCGCGCCGAGCTGCAGCTCAAGCTGCCGCACGCGCTGACCGCTCGGCTGTCGGGCGGCCTGTTCAGCCGGCCACCGGAATACCAGTCCGAGCTCCTGACCAGCACGCTGACATCCGAGCGGTCCACCCAGGCGATCGCCGGCCTGCAGTACGAGCCGCGCGACGGCGCGCGCATCCAGACCTCGGTCTACTACACCGACCGCAGCCAGCTGATCACCCGCAACATGGATGACAGTCTGGGCAACGAAGGCCGCGGCGTCACCACCGGCGCCGAGCTGCTCGCGACCTATCGCGGCGGCGACTGGTTCACCTGGCTCAGCTACTCGTACTCGCACTCGACCCGCGTCGATCACCCCGGCATGGAGAGCCGGCTGTTCGACTTCGATCAGCCCCACAGCCTCAACGCGGCGGCCAGCTGGAAGCACGGCCGCTGGCAGCTCGGCGGGCGGTTCCAGCTGTACTCAGGCCTGCCGTTCACACCGGCCACCGGCAGCGTGCTCGACAGCGATCGCAACGTCTACACGCCGATCTACGGCGCGGTGAACTCCGAGCGCGCGCCGATCCACCACCAGCTCGACCTGCGCGTCGACTACTCGTGGAAGTGGGGCCCCACAGCACTGACCACCTTCCTCGATGTCCAGAACGTGTACATGAACGACAGCACCGTCACGTATTTCTACAACTACGATTTCTCGCAGCGCTCGGCATTCAAGTCCTTGCCACTGCTGCCCTCCATCGGTCTACGAGGTATCCTGTGAGAGCTACTTGCATTGCGTTGTCCGCGCTGGTGTCGCTGGTGGTCGGCTGCACCGATGACACCGATCCGCCCTGGCAGCTCGATCACGATCGCATCATCGCGGTCCGCGCGACGCCACCGCGGATCGCCGCTGGCGACCAGGCCGTGCTCGACGCACTGCTCGGCTTTCACGGCGCGCCGGTCGCGGAGCAGTCGCCGGACACCGTCATCGTCGATTCGCCAGCGAGCCTGGCCGGGGCGGTCAGCCACGACGGGGCGCGCTGGATCGTCACCGCGCCCGGCGCCGCGCAGCTCGACGCAGCCCGCGGCGAGCTCGGGCTTGCGGCCGGTGCGCTGGTCCCGCTCGCCGTACGGGTCGGCTATGCCGGCGGCGCGCTGTTCGCGACCAAGACCGTCTGGCTGGGTGGCAGTGGCGACGCCCCCAACCCCGCGATGACCGACGTGACCATCGACCACGGCGACCAGGGCGACGCCGAGATCGTCGTCGACCCGCTGGTCGATGTCCCGCTGTCGATCGGCGTCGATGACGTGAGCTACGACGTCACCTGGCTGTCGTCGTGCGGCACCATGCACGACTTCGATCTGCCGACCGCGTACCTGCGCGTCGAGGCCGACGATCCGACCACCGGACAGCTCGCGCTGGTCCTGCGCGACGCCAGCGGCGGCGTCAGCTGGCGGGTCTGGTCGATCCACACGCGCTGATCGGCCAGCGATCGGCTGGCGGGTCATGGGCGTGGCCCCCTCGCTGAACGCGAGCGGCGAGCTTGGGGCGCGGTGGCGAGCCGACGCTTCGCCTCGGATGTGGCTACGAAGCGGCCAAGGTTCCAGCTACCAGCTGAGCACCACTGTCCACAGGCCGGGCGGTGATCTCCCGAGGTCCGGTGCCGACCGATGACCCCGAAGCCTCGCTGGCCGTGCCCTGCCACCGGCTCGGTTGGCAACCGATGACCACGAAGCCTCGCTGGCCGCGCTCAGGAACCAGGCTCGGATGAGCAGCTCGGCGCGCGACGGGCCACACGGGCGCCGGGCGATGCGCTGGAGCGCGCCAGGCCACGCGCGCGGTCATCCTGGCAGGCGCCCTGGGACCTCGGGAGATCACCACCCGGCCTGTGGACGGTAGCGCGCAGTTGATGGTTCGTCACACCGGCATACGTCCCACCGCCCACAGCCCAGTGCCCTGCATCGACCCTCCGTTCCGGAATTCTCGATATGAAATATCCGGAACCCGGAGAGTGCGCGCGTGCACTGGGCTGTGGGCAGTGGCGACGACGCTGTTGCGCTGGCCTCCGAATCAAACGGTCCAGCTACCAGCTGAGCACCACTGTCCACAGGCCGGGTGGCGATCTCCCGAGGTCCGGTGACGACCGATGGCCCCGAAGCCTCGCTGGCCGTGCCCTGCCACCGGCTCGGTCGGCAACCGATGACCACGAAGCCTCGCTGGCCGCGCTCAGGAACCAGGCTCGGATGATCAGCTCGGCGCGCGACGGGCCACACCGGCGCCGGGCGATGCGCTGGAGCGCGCCAGGCGACGCGCGCGGTCATCCGCTGAAAGGATGAGCAGAACCGATCGGCCAGCGGGGATCCGAGCGCCGTTTGCCCGACCGGCCTTGCTCGAGTCCCGAGGAAAAATCTCGGCGAAATCTAATTGCATGAATGCTCGTCGACGGATACCCAGAAGAGGTGAAGGTGCGCAAACGTTCGAAGTCGGCGCGCGAGCGGCGCCTCGAGCCCGAACAGCTGCTGCTGTTCAAGAAGCGCGGTGGCAAGCGGAGAGGCGCGGGTCGTCCGCCGAAGGGCGCGCGGGCGGGCTCACCTCACAAGGAGCGGCCGTATCTGCACGCGAGGTATCCGGTGCACGTCGTGCTGCGCGCCGTGAGAGCGGTCGGCAGCCTGCGTCGTCGCCGGATCTACCAGGCGATCCGGGAGGCCACGTTGACGACGGCGCGGCGGGAAGACTTTCGGATCGTTCACCTCAGCATCCAGCGCACGCATATCCACTTGCTCGTCGAGGCCGGTGATAAGGCCGCGCTGGCGTCGGGGATGCAGGGCTTTCAGATCTCGGCCGCCAAGCACCTCAACGCGGCGATCAGCAAGGGGCGGCCCGGGCCGAGGCGTCGAGGCGCGGTGTTCCCGGATCGCTATCACGCGGAGATCATCACGACGCCGCGGCAGGCGCGGCACGCGCTCCGGTACGTCATGTTGAACTGGCGAAAGCACGGCGAGGATCGCGTCGCGCCGATGAACGCGTGGTCGATCGACTGGTTCTCGAGCGCGGCGATGTTCCCGGACTGGACCGAGTACGGCGAGGAGGAGGGGTTCTTGTGGCGCGGCCCGCCGACCTACGATCCGCTGCAGGTGTTTCGGGCGCAAACGTGGCTCTTGGCAGAGGGCTGGAAGAAGCACGGCGCGACGATCTCGTGCCGCGATGTGCCCTGGGCGAACCACTAGAACAGGCTCGCCCATTGATCGACAGGGTCTTCAGTCCACCTGCGAGACTCGGCGCGGCGCCACGCGTCCCAGCCGGGCATCAGGCAACTCGGAGATCACCGCCAGCGCGCGGATCGCCGCGCTCGGCGGGATCGACGGACGCGAGCTCTCGCGCTTGGCTGCTGCGACCAGCCGCCCGACGCGGCGCAGCCCGACGCCCCACGTGCCATCGCGGCGCAGCCCCGCGACGCCGTAGCGGAGCACGCCATCGAGCATGCCGCTGATCGACTTGTCGCCCAGCGTCGTCGATGGCAACCCGACCACCGCGACCGGCGCGTCGGCCGCACCGACCAGCCCGGCGGTCAACGCGTGGCGGTGGCCGTGGCAGACCAGCACCTGATTGCGCACGCTGCGCCGGCGATAGGCGCCCAGGATCGCGACCAGCTGGTCGGCGTCAACCACTGTGTTGTACCAGGCATCGGGTTGCAGGAAGTGCGCATCTCGCCACACGTGGTGATGCGAGATGCAGAGCACCGGCCCGCGAACGTCACCGAGGATCCGCGCGAGCTCGGACAGTTGATCGTCGCCGAACCGGCCGACCGCGTTGGACAGGATGTGGGTCGAGCGGTGGCGGCACGAATCGAGCAGCACCAGGGTCACCGGACCGGCGTCGGTGATCAGGGTATCGACCACCGGAAAATCGGCGAGCCGACCGGCGTGCTCCTGATAGGCGCGCTCGCGACCGGCCCGGCGCGATAGCGTGTAGTCGGCGTCGAATGGGCGATTGAAGCAGATATCGTGATTGCCCGGCACCAGCCGATGCGCGAGCCGCGGCACGGCGTTGACCACCGAGCGCCACTGCTGCCACTCCGCCGGCTCTCCGGTGTCGACCTCGTCCCCGCACCAGATCACGGTGTGCGGTCCATGCTTCACGACGTGCTCCAGGACGCGGCGAAGCCCGTCGGCGAGATCGGTATCGCCGGGGACCGCGTGCCACGGCCACTGGCCCGGATCGGAATCGAGCTCGCACAGCCGCGCGCCCGGCGCGATCACGTGGGTATCGGACACCAGCGAACACACCTGCGTGAGCTCGTCGGGATGCGCCAGCAGCGCCGGCAGCCGATGCAGGACCGGCGCGCGGCGCACCTGCAGTCCGATCTGGAACGCCGCCGCGGCGCCTGATCGCGCCCGGATGAGACTGGCACCTAGCTTGCGCAAGCCGCGCTCGGCGGCGAGGCTTGCCCCGGCGCGCCCGACCACGTAGGACGCCGATAGCGCGACCAAGGACGCCGGTGCTCGCAGATGATCACGAAGGGCCACGCGGCGAGCAGACCACCCGCAGGTAACGCGATCGCGTCGCCGCGCGCACGCGGAGGTAGCGTTTGGTGACCGCCCCAGGCGCGCCGCCGCACCGCCACGAAACCGCCACCGAGACCAGACTGTCCGACACGCGGACGGCTTGCCGAGTCAGCCTGCCACACAGGCGAGGCACGCCAGACAGACCTCGACGCACATCCGATTCCGTAGGGCGGTGCTGATCCCGGCTACCCGCGCGCCGGGCCGTCGTACATCGTGCGCAGCTCGCGCTTGAGCACCTTGCCGATCGCGCTCCGCGGCAGCGCGGCGAGCACCACGAGGTCGGCGATGCGCTGCGTCTTGCCCAGCCGCGCATTGGCAAACGCCCGCAGCGCCTCGGGGTCCTCGGCCGCCTCGGCGGTCAGGACGACAAACGCGACCGGCGTCTCGCCCCATCGCGGCGATGGCACGCCGACGACCGCGGCCTCGGCCACCGCCGGATGGGCGATCAGCGCGGTCTCCAGATCGACCGGGTAGATGTTGAATCCGCCCGAGATGATCACGTCCTTGCGGCGACCGACGATCGTGAAGAACCCATCGCCGTCGATCGAGCCCAGATCGCCGGTGCGGATGAACCGCTTCCCGGTGGCGTCGAACCACTCCGCGGCGGCGGTCGCCCGCGGTTGTCCGTGATAGCCGGTCATCATCGCCCCGGGGGAATGGCCGACGATCTCGCCGACCTCGCCGCGCGCCACCTCGCGGCCCTGGTCGTCGATCACCCGCATGTCGTGGCCCTCGGCCGGCGTGCCGACGGTGTGCAGCTTGTCTGGAAACTGGTGTGCGAACAGGACGCAGGTCCCGCCGCCCTCGGTCATCCCGAAGAACTCGACGAGCCCCCCGGGCCAGCGCCTCAGCGTCTCGGCCTTGAGCGCGGCGGAGAATGGCGCGCTGGTACAGAACTTGACCCGGAAGCTCGACAGATCGGTCTGGTCGAAGCTCGCGTGGCGCAGGATCCGCTCGTACTGCACGGGCACGAGCATCGCGTGCGTGACGCGGTGCCGGGCGGCGAGCCGCAGGAACTCGCCGGCGTCGAACCGCGCGACCAGCACGAGCGTTCCACCGAGCGCCAGGGTCGGCAGCACGCTGACCAGCGTGGTGTTCGAGTACAGCGGGGTCGACATCAGCGACACGCACGACGGTCCGTAGCCGAACACATTGCCGCGCCGGACGTGCGACCACCGCATCAGGTGAGACTGGATGATGCCCTTGGGCGTCCCGGTCGTGCCCGACGAGTAGATCAAGTTGAACGGCGCGTCGGGATCCACCGTGACGGCGCGCGCCGGCGTGCCAGCCGGGACCAGCCAGTCGGCGAACGCGCGCCCGGCATCGGAGCCGTCGAGCGCGATGCGCGCGGCGACGGTCGGCCGCGTCGCGGCGCCGAGCGTCCTGGCAACCTCGGCGTCGAGAAACAGCTGCTTGGCCTTCGCGTCGTCGATCATCGCGGCGAGGCTGTCCGCGGTGACGCTGGGCTGCAGCGGCGCCACCGCCACGCCGGCCCGGATCGCCCCGAGGTACGCGGCGAGGTAGGCGATCGACGCCGACGCCGAGATCGCGATCACATCACCGGGCTCGAGGCCGTCGCGTGACAGCGACGCCGCCACCCGATCCATCAGGGCATCGAGGCCGGCATAGTCGAGCTGTTCGTCGCCGGCGATCACCGCCACATGCGCGGGCCGCGTGGTCGCGTGCACGCGAATCAACGCGGGGATCGATCCACAATCCTGGGCAAGCAAGGCAGCGATGGACACGCGCGCAGCATACCCTGGCCCGCAGCGACGGTTCCGTCGTCGTCTGCGTCGTCGCGTCCACGGCGATGACGCACCGCGCAGAGCGCGGCTACCGGGAGCTGTTCACGCTGGCGAAGATCGCGCTGAAGTCGAAGGTCGCCGTGTTGACCCGCGAGCACAGCTCGATCGAATTGCCCGGCGGGCAGATCTGGTCGCGATGGATCGCCCAGAACGACACCAGGCCGAGCTTGTGCTGCCGGGCATGGTCGATCAGCAGGCGCGCGTCGTCGAGGGTGAACGTCTCGTCGTCGTCGTTCTTGCCGATCATCGCGGTCGCCCCGACGAGCCGGTATGCCTCGTCGATCCCGAGGGTCGGATACAGCGCACGAACCTGCTGGGCGATGCCGTCGACCGATCGGATCGGCGTGGTGCTCAGGTCGGTACCGTTGCCGTAGTCCATCGTCATGCCGTTGATGATCGAGATCTCGACCTTGGCGTCGACCACGGCCTGGAGGATGTCGAGGCTCTCTTGCAGGAGGCCCGTGGGCGCGGCCGGCAGCGTGAAGCTGACGCGGACATGCTTGTCGGTTTGCAGCTGCTTGAGCGCCGCGGCGCGCAGGCGGTTGAGCGCGGGAGTGCTCGACTGGGTGTGCTGCTCGAGATCGAAGTCGAGATCGGTGATCCCGGTGTCGTCGACGAACCGGCCGAGCGCCGCGGCGAGCTCGCCGGACGTCGCGCACGCATACTCGAGGTAGGTGCCGGACGCGCCGCCGAAGCTCGCCTTGACGTGCCCGCCGGCCGCGACGTACGACTGGATATCTGCGCGCTGTGCGTGGATATCGGTCGTGGCATCACAGCCGCCGTCCGAGAGCACGAAGGCGAGCGTCACCGCCGACGGGCCGCCCTTCGCCTTCATGTCGACCAGCGACGTGAACGCGTACGACGAGTCGCCCCAGGCCCAGCTGAAGAAGTAGGGCGCAAACTCGGTCGTACCGCCCGACGGTGGGGTGACCACCCCGGCATCGCTCGGATCGGTGACCGCGCCGCAGGCGCTCGCGACCAGCGCCACGAAGCCGCCGAGTAGCGAGGCACCGAACCGCCGATCGGCCGATCGTCGAATCACTTCGAATATACTCGCACGTAGTCGACCGTCAGGGTCGCAGGGAACGGCGTCGAGGCGTCCGGCGGGCCCGGAAAGTTTCCGCCGACGGCGAGGTTGAGCAGCAGGAAGAACGGATGGTCGTAGACCCAGGTCGTTCCGGGCGGCAGATCGGCCGGCGTACGGCGCTCGTACACCGTGCTATCGACGATCCAGCGGACTTCGTTCGGCTCCCACTCGATGGCGAACAGGTGGAAGTCGTCGGCGAAGCTGCCGGACGGCAACCGGAACGTGCCGGTCAGCGGGTTACCGCCCGAGTAGCCCGGCCCGTGGGCGCTGCCGTGGTTGAGGCCGAAGTCACGGACGACCTCCATGATGTCGAGCTCGCCACATTGCGGCCAGCCGACACTGCCGATGTTGTCGCCGAGCGACCAGAACGCCGGCCACAGTCCGTTGCCTGCCGGCAGCTTGATCCGCGCCTCGAACCGACCGTAGCGCTGGGTGAATCGGCCGCCGGTGTTGATCCGGCCCGACGTGAAGCTGCTGCCGTTGAACGACTCCGCGCGCGCGACGATCTCGAGCTGGCCCAGGCCGTTCTGGCGCACGTTGCTGGTGCGGTTGGTGTAGTTCTCGAGCTCGTTGTTGCCCCAGCCACCGGCGCCGGTGTCGAAGCCCCACTTGCTGCCGTCGACGGAGGTGTTGGCAGCGCCGTTGAACTCGTCACTCCATACCAGCCGCCACGGCGAGTTGCCGCCGACCACGAAGGACTCCCAGCCGGACGCCGTGGGCTTGTCGGCGGTGAGGCCGCCGCCGCCGCCGTTCACCGCCGACACGAACAGGCCCGAGACCTTGGTCTGCAGGGCGATCTGATCGCCGTCGTTGATCGCGGTGCCGGTGCCGCCGATCTTGACGACGCGGAACGCCTCCCAGTCCTGCGGATCGGTGCGCGTGGCGTTGACCACGCCGCCGCCGCCATTCTCGGCGCACACGAAGTGGCCGTTCAGCGTGCCCAGGCTGACCAGGTCGCCGCTCTGCAGGGCAGAGCCGTTGAGATCGAACAGCGTGAAGGTCTCCCAGGTGCTCGCGGCATCGCGATTCGCGTTGAGGTCGCCGCCGCCACCGTTCTCGGCGGACACGAACTTGCCGCCGACGGCGGTCCGCAGCGTGATCGATCGCGTGGTGGCGCCCGGGGCAATCACCGCGCTCGTAGCATCCCCGGTTTGCAGGGCTTCGGGATCCGGCTCACCGCCGGACAGGCAGCCGCCGACGCACGCGGCGGCAAGCGCGCCGGTCGACAGCGGCCGGAGTAGTCGGAACGCCAAACTGCACTGCGCGTGAAACATGAGCCCTCCATGGGTGTTGCAGCCCAGGGACGCTCCTCGGAGCTCCCCGTGTTGCAGTGGAGGCGGCTCACGCGCAGATCGGGTCAACGCAATCGACCGACGCGCGCGGTCAAGCTCGCGGCGTGGTCACACAGCGATCGTGGCACGACAACGATCACACCGGATCACACCGGCATCGCCGCTCGGCGCGACGGTCGTCAGCCTTCGAGCTTCTCGATGATCAGCTCGATGAAGTCCTTCGCGGCGAGCTCGCGATACGAGTAGCTCTCCTCGAACCACTGCGAGACCGCGTCGGCCTGGCCTTCCTTCATCTTCTTCGCCACGGAGCCGCGGCTGCTGATCGCCACCAGCCGGCCGATCACCGCGTCGGAGTTGACGTGATCCGAGTAGCGCTTGCGCAGCCACGTGAAGATCAGATAGACGAGGGCCGGGTCGGCGTCTTCGACGAGCGCAAGCGAATCCGCCGCGCTCAGGACGCCTTCCTCGATGCCCTCGAGGATGCGGAGCGCTGCGCGCTGTTCTTGCTCGAGTGCCATGACGATTACGCGAAACCTAGCACCGCTCCCTGGCCACAGCGATGAACTACGCCGACAAAGTCCAGGTCGCTGGCATCGATCTCACGCGGCTCGCAAGTGAGAGGGCGCCGCGGTCCCGGTCGCTCGCTGCCGCCGCGCTCGAAGCAGGTTCGCCGTGCATTTGGGCACAAAAATTCACGGCCCGTCATCCTTGCTCCACGCCGGTCCAAGCCCCCGGTGCGGCGGCGTGAGATCCGCCGCATCGACGCGATCGCCGCTTGACCCGAGCCGGCGAGTCGCAGCGGTCGTGCGGAGGTCGGCGACCTACCCGGCGTGTCACCGGAAGTCCCGTGGCCGCCATCGCGACGACCGGGACCCGCTGGTAGCCTGGCCGCATGTCCAAAGCCGCCGCGTACGCCGCCCTCGATCCGACCTCGCCGCTGGGACCGTTCCAATTCGAGCGCCGCGAGCCCGGCCCGCACGATGTGCAGATCGATATCCTCTATTGCGGTGTTTGCCACTCCGACCTGCACACCGTGAAGAGCGAGTGGCAGGGGACGGTCTATCCATGCATCCCCGGCCACGAGATCGTCGGCCGCGTCAGCAAGATCGGCGCCGCGGTCACCGGGTTCGCGATCGGCGCGCTCGCCGGCGTCGGCGTCATGGTCGACTCGTGCCGGACCTGCGCGAGCTGCGAGGTCGGCCTCGAGCAGTACTGCGATCGCGCTCAGGTCACGTACACCTACAACAGCAAGGACAAGCTCGGCCCCGGGCCCGTGACCTACGGCGGATACTCGAACCAGATCGTCGTCGACGAGAGCTTCTGCCTGCGGATCTCGGACAAGCTGCCGCTCGCCGCCGCCGCGCCGCTCTTGTGCGCCGGCATCACGTGCTGGTCCCCGCTCAAGCACTGGGGGGCCGGACCGGGCAAGAAGGTCGGCGTGGTCGGGCTCGGCGGCCTCGGCCACATGGGCGTCAAGTTCGCGCACGCGTTCGGCGCCCACACGGTGATGTTCACGTCGACCCCGGCCAAGGCCGAGGACGCCCGCCGGCTCGGCGCCGACGAGGTCGTGATCACCAGCGACGCCGCGGCGTTCGCCGCGCATGCGTCGAGCTTCGACCTCATCATCGATACGGTGGCGGTCTCGCACGACCTCGACACCTATACGCAGCTGTTGCGGCGCGACGGAACGCTGACCCTGGTCGGGATCCCGGAGACGCCGCACCCGTCGCCGGCCGTGGGCAAGCTGCTGAGCCGGCGGCGCAGCATCGCGGGCAGCCAGGTCGGCGGCATCGGCGAGACCCAGGAGATGCTCAACTTCTGCGCGGCGCACGGCATCGTGTGCGACATCGAGCTGATCCCGATCCAGCAGATCAACGAAGCCTACGTCCGGATGCTCAAGAGCGACGTGAAGTACCGCTTCGTGATCGACATGGCGTCGCTGACGTAGGCCGGCCCGCCGATCCGCCCGCGCCGGGCGTAGAATCGGGCCATGATCGACGGGCTCCCCGATCGCCGCCCCAGCGCCGGTAGCTTCGATATCCGCGGTGTCCGCGTGCCGAGCTTGCTCTACGGCACGGCCTGGAAGGAAGACGCGACCGAGTCGCTGGTGTTCGGCGCGCTGACCTGCGGCTTCCGCGGCATCGACACCGCCAACCAGCGCAAGCACTACCACGAGGCCGGCGCCGGCCGCGGCATCGCGCGGGCGCTCGAGGCCGGGCTCCGGCGCGATGAGCTCTTCCTGCAGACCAAGTTCACCCATCGCGGTGGTCAGGATCACCGGCTGCCCTACGACGCGGCCGCCCCGGTCGGCGATCAGGTCGCGCAATCGTTCGCCAGCTCGCTCACCCACCTCGGGGTCGACCGCGTCGACAGCCTCGTGCTCCATGGGCCGTCCCAGCGCGATGGCCTCGCGCCCGCCGATTGCGACGCCTGGCGCGCCATCGAGCGGCTCGCCGAGACCGGCCGCGTCGCGCTGATCGGCATCAGCAACGTCACCGAGCGCCAGCTCCGCGAGCTGATCGAGCTCGCCCGGGTGCCGCCCGCGTTCGTCCAGAACCGGTGCTACGCCGAGCGCGGCTGGGATCGTGAGATCCGCGCCGTGTGCGCCGAGCACGGCATCGTCTACCAGGCGTTCTCGTTGCTCACCGCGAACCGCGATGTCGTCGCCCACCGCGCGATCCGCGCGATCGCCACGCGCCACGCCCGGACACCGTCGCAGATCATCTTTCGGTTCGCCCAGCAATCCGGGATGCTGCCGCTGACCGGCACCCGCAGCCCCGAGCACATGCGCGACGACCTCGCGATCGGCGACATCGAGCTCGACACCCAGGAGCTCGCGACCATCGACGCAGCCGGCACGCCGTAGCCCGTGCCGCGCGCCGCTGACTGCGGTATGACGCCGCTGCATGGGCCAACTCGACGAGACTCGATTCGACGCCGCGGTGCAGCCCGGCTGCCCGGCGTGCGGCGGTACCACGCTCGATATCCGCAGCTTCATCGACCGCAAGCTGAGCATCATGCTCGGCGATCCCAACAACGACGGTCGCTGGGTCCACGACGGCGAGAAGTTCGTCGACGGAACGTACCAGATCACGTGCGCGAGCTGCGCCCACGTGGTGTTTGCCGGGGTCGACTGCCCGCGCTGCCACGCCGAGGGCGGCCTGGCGCGTGCGCTGGCCGACGGGAGCCGGCTCGCGGTGCCCAAGCGGTGCCCGGCCTGCAAGGAGACCGAGCTGGTCGCGCTCGCGCTGATCCCGGCGACAGTGCGCTACAGCGGCGGCACCGCGGCGCTGCCCAAGCCGCTCGGTGAGCTCGGCGATCCGGGCTACCATGTCGTGGCGTATGCCTGCGAGTCGTGCGATGCGGCCGTCGTCGCGCAGACCTGCCCGCTGTGCGACGCGCCGGGCCCGCTGCGGCCGCGACCCTAACGGCGGATCGATCCGCTCCGCGTCCGGCCGAGCGCCCCCTCCGCGTCGGGCCGAGCCGAGCCGCGCGCGAACCGCAGATTGACGCCGCTGGGCCACGCGGCTAGCGTGCGTGGCGTGACCGCATCGCTCTCGGGGATCTTGCTCGGCGTGCTCGTCGGTCTCCGGCACGCACTCGAGCCGGATCACCTGACCGCGGTGTCGACGCTGATCAGCGAGGCCAAGGACGGTCGACGCGGTGCGCTGCTCGGTGCGATCTGGGGGCTCGGCCACACGCTGTCGCTGGTGATCGTCGGCATCGTGCTGCTCGCTGTGGGCGCCAGCCTGCCGGCGCACGTCGCGGCTGGCTTCGAGTGCGCGGTCTCGGTGATGCTGATCCTGCTCGGTGTGCGGGCGATCGTCGGCGCGATCCGGGCAGCAGGCGCGGGACCCGTGACGCCCCACCGGCACGGCCAGGTGACGCACGCGCACACCCAGGCGGTCCGGCATATCCACGTCGCCGGACGGGCCGTCGCCTGGCGGCCGCTGATCGTCGGCCTGGTGCATGGGCTCGCTGGCAGCGGCGCGCTCACGGCGCTGGTGTTCGCCAAGCTGCCGACGCCCGCGCTCCGCCTCGCCTACATCACGCTGTTCGGCGTCGGCTCGGTGGCTGGCATGGCGATCGCCTCCGGCATCGCCGGGGCATCGCTCCACGCGGTTGCCCGGCGGCCGAGCACGCGCCGCACGCTCTCGGTGGTCACCGGGGCGCTGTCGATCGTCGTCGGCGTCCTGTGGTCGATCCCGATGGTCGGGATCCTGCTCGGTTGATCGCTCGTCGGCGTTTGCGGGCGCGGCTACGGCGCGGTCGCCGCCAGCGTGAAGAAGAACGTCGCGCCACCCTTGGGCTGTGCGGTGACCGAGATCCGGCCGCCGTGGCGATGCACGATGCGCTGTACGGTCGCGAGGCCGATCCCGGTGCCGGGGAATTCATCGGCGGTGTGCAGGCGCTCGAATGGCGAGAATAGCTTGCCGGCGTGGCCCATGTCGAAGCCGGCCCCGTTGTCGCGCACGAAGAACGTCCGGCCATCGGTGCTGCCCACCGAGATCTGCGGCGATGGCGTCTTGGCCGTGAACTTCCATGCGTTGCCGAGCAGGTTATCGAACACGCTGCGCACCAGGCGGGCATCCGCCATCGCCGTGAGCCCCGGATCGATCGTCACCGTCACGACGCGCTTGGGGTCGCTCGCGGCGAGCTGCGCGATCACCGCCTGGGCAACCGCCGAGAGATCGACCTCCTGGATCTGCAGCGTGCTGCGCGCCAGCCGCGACAGCCCGAGCAGCGCGTCGATCAACACGCCCATCCGCATCGCGTTGCCCTGGATCTTCCTCAGGTGAGCCACGGCTTCGGGCTCGAGCTGGATCGCGTGATCCTCGAGCAAGATCTGCGCGAAGCCGTTCATCGCGCGCAGCGGCGCCCGCAGATCGTGGGCGACCGAGTAGCTGAACGCCTCGAGCGCCCGGTTGGCGTCCTCGAGCTCGTGCGTGCGGAGCTCGAGAGCAGCCTCCACTTGCCGGTGCGCGGCGAGATCCTGCCGTGTGAACTCGTAGGGTTCGGCGAGCAGCGACATCGCGAGCTCCACGATCTCGGTCATCGCGGCGAGCGCCGCGATCAATCGCGACGGCGTCGCCGCGTAGGCGTCCACCAGCGCGGGAACCAGCCGGTGCTGGAACGCGCGGCTGACCAGCGCCCAGCTCGCCAGGCTGCCCCCGAGCTCGGCGGTCTGCACCCCGAGCATGCGGGCGTGGTCGATGAACGGGGCCCAGGCTCCGTCGAGGATCGCCGCACCCAGCAGCGCGCGCCCGCGCTCGGCTTGGCCGATCAGCTCCGCCGCCGTGCGCCCGCGCAGCACCGGGGCCCACGCGGGCGCCGCAAGCGTGCTCTCCAGCGCGGTCTCCGGTGCGTGCGCCATCAATGGCTCGTAGACCGCCCAGAAGTCGAGCAGCCCGGCGCGCTGTTCGACCACGAACGCGGGAAGCTGCGCGTCACGCACCGCGTTCACGATAGTCCAATCCCCGCCGCGATACGCAAAAACCGCAGCACACCGGGGATACAATTTTCTGCGAGCGCGTACGGCGCTGCGAATCTCTCGCGGACGCGGTCATCGGCGGCGGTGTATCGGTTTCACGACGCCGGCTCCGGTCATCGGACACCGCAATTGCGAGCCGCGGCGCACCGCACGAGCGCCCACCCTGGCAGAATCGTTTGACCGCGCCGGAGCTCGGGCGCGTCGTACCGCGATGCAGATCGGTCAGATCTTGGTGGACCAGCGCTGGCTCGAACCGGCGGCGCTGACCCGCGCGCTCGCCGAGCAGCGCCACACCGGCAAGCGGATCTGTTCGCTCCTCATCGCGCGCGGCCTGCTCGATCCAGACAACGCCGCGCGTGCGCTCGCGACCCAGCACCACGTGCCCGGCGTGCTGCAGCGCCACCTCGACAACCGCGACCACACCCTCGTCTCGCTGCTCCCGGCCGAGATCGCGCGGTCATGCTTCGCGCTGCCGATCGGCCGGACCCGCGCGAACGAGCTGATCATCTGCGTGCGCGATCCGCGCCCGGAGCTCCACGGCGTGTTCGCCACCGCCGTGGGCGGGCCGGTCGTGATCGCCGTGGCGCCGGCCTCGCAGCTCGAGCAGCTGATCAAGCAGGCCTACGAGGGCCGGTCGAGCCGGGCCGTGCCGTCTGGCGAGATCAGCTTCGACGTCGATCTGTCGACCCAGCCGATCACGACGATCCTCGAAGACACGGTGGCTAGCGGCGGGCTCGGCGACCTCGGCTCGATGACGCTGGTCGGGCTCGATGACGATCGGGTCGCCAAGGACCCGTCACAGAGCGGCCCGCTGAGCGCCGCGCCGCAGCGCCCGATGACGACGTCGATGACGCCCGCGGTCGCCCGCACGATGACGGCGCCGGCGCCGCCCGGCTCCCCCCGGGCGACCGGCGCAAGCCCCGCGCTGTCGCGGACCACCAGCGGCAGCCCGGCGCTGCCGCGCACCACCTCGTCGAACCCGGCGCTGTCGCGCACCGCGACCCCGCTGCCGCGGATCACCGCCCCACCGTCCGCGCCGCGCGATCCGGGGCTCGATGCCGGGCTTGGCGAGACGATCGGCGAGATCGCGCGCGCGGCGGCGCTCGACGCGGCGCTCGACGCGGCGATGCGCTACGTCGCCGCGTGGTTCGATCACGCCGTGCTGTTCACCATCAGCGAGGGGGCCGCGCTCGGTGATCGCGGTCACGGCGCCCAGCTCACGGCCGAGATGATCCAGGCGATCACGATTCCGCTCAGCGCGCCGTCGATCGTGCAGGTCGCACACGATACCCGCCAGCCGGCCACCGCGCCGCCGTTCAACGCGGGGTTGATCCAGGAGCGCCTCGCGCGCACGCTGGGCAATCCGCGCGCGTTCGCGGCCATCCCGATCGTGGTCGGGGCACGGGTCGCGTACGTCATCGCCGTAGGTGACCGGACCGGCAGCACAGCCACGGCCCCCGGCGAGCTGGAGCAGCTGGGGTTCGCGCTCGGTGCCGCCTGCCAGCGTTTGCCGACCCGGTGATCGCGCCGCGGCTGCGGGATCATCGGAGGGCCGCCGCCGCCACAGGTCGCGATGACCGCTTCCCGGGGTGCTAGGCTTCCGGAGGGTAGCTGTGGAACGGATGGGAGCCATGTCGGAGACGCGCGGTCGGACCTCGATCGAGTCACGGGGCGACACCGTCGCGATCCGCGGGACGATCGACGAGACCGCCGAGCTGCCGGGCCTGATCGACCGCGCCCAGGACGGCCGCCTGGTCCTCGACCTCGGCGGAGTCGTGTTCATCCATGCGCTCGGGGTTCGGGACTGGATCCGGATGCTCACCGCCGCGCGGCGCACCGGGACCGACGTCGAGCTTCGCCGCGTCGCCGAGCCGCTGGTGAACCTGCTGAACATGGTCACCGTGACCCGTGGCGCCGCCCGGGTGACCTCGTTCTTCGCGCCGTACGCCTGCGACGCCTGCGGGCACGAGGCGTCGCTCGTGATCGATGCGGTCGCCCACGCCCTGCAGCTGGTTCACCTCGAGGCCCCGGCCATGGCCTGCCCCTCGTGCCGCGCGCCGATGGCGCTCAACGATTTTCCGGAGCGTTACTTCTCCTTCCTCTCGGTGTAAAAGCTCCCCGTGTTCGAGTCATTCGCCAACTGGGTCCAACAGGTCGTCGCGATCGCCGGATATCCCGGCGTGTTCCTGATGATCACGCTCGAGAGCACGCTGGTACCGATCCCATCGGAGATCGTGATGCCGTTCGCCGGGTTCCTGGCGTTCCAGGGTAAGTTTTCACTACCTGTGATCCTGGTCATCAACAGCGTCGCAGCGCTCGTCGGTTCCGGCCTGTGCTACTTGATCGGCGTCAAAGGCGGTAAGCCGTTCCTCGTGAAGTACGGCAAGTACTTCCTGATCCGCGAGCGCGAGCTCGCGAAGACCGAAGCGTTCTTCGCCAAGCACGGAAAAAAGACGATCTTGATCGGCCGGTTCATCCCGGTCATCCGCCATGTGATCTCGGTCCCTGCCGGGATTGCCAGGATGCCGCTGCCCGCATTCTTTCTTCAGACGTTCCTGGGCTCGACAATCTGGGGTGGCACACTGATTTTGCTCGGCTACTTTATCGGCGCCAACTGGAAGACCTTCTCCGACCAGCTCAAGCATGTGGACCACCTGATCTTCGCCGCGATCCTCGTGCTAGCTCTTGTGGCATTCGGGATTGGGTTCGTGGTACGTCGGCGGCGCAAACGGCCTTGAGAGCAATCAGGTAACCACCCCGTGTCGTATCCCGGTCGCAATCCTACAGAGCCTCCCATGCTCACGACGACGACCGCATCTGCGGCCCCGGTCACGACCGTTTCGCCCAGCGTGCTAGGTTCTCAAGGCATGACGTTGCCGGCCCAAGCTGCACAAGCGCTGGGCGTCAGCGTCCTCGACCGGCACGAGACCGAGCTGATCGAGCAGGCGATGGCCGCGGTCGCGGCGCACTCGCCGAGCGACGCGGTGGTCCTCCAGGGCCTCGTCACGGAGCTCAAGGCCACCTCGGACCTGCTCGACCGCCAGCGCCCGCTGCGCAAGGCGACCGCCCTGGGCGGCGAGGCGCGCACCGAGGCGACGCTGATCGACCACCTGTGCACGATCGACGGCCTGTCGGGCGACCTGGTGTTGCCGCTGAAGGCGACCCAGTCGCGCACCTACCTCCTCACCAAGATCAACTTCCTGCGCGGCTTCGTGAAGGCGACCTCGGTGCTCGGCAACGTGCCGGGATCGGCTCGGATGACGCATGACCTGCGCGAGGAGCTCGCGCAGTCGATCTATACCCTGCTCGCCGAGGAGCTGTTCCTCGCCCTGCTCCGCAAGCCCGACGTGTCGCGCCGCACCAAGCAGCGCGCCGCCGATCAGCTGATCACCGTGTGGGACGACGCCGCCCTCGAGATCGACGACTTCGCGCCGCTGCTCGAGTCGGCCTGGCATGCCCGCAACCGGATCAACAGCGCCTACGGTACGCTGCTGGGCGCGACCGAGACGTTCCGGCTGGTCACCGAGGACTGCAGCCCCGAGGTCCTCGAGTTCTTCGGCCGCGAGGGGATGTCCGCCGACGAGAGCGCCGCGTTCGAAGAGTTCCTGTTCAACATGACGAGCGAGGAGCTCGCCACGCTGCGCCGCGCGATGCAGCAGCAGCACCTGTCGGCCGCCAGCCCCGCCTGGGCCGCCGAGGTCCTCGGCCGGCAGATCGAGGAGCTCGAGCACTCGCACGAGATCGATCCGATGGCGCTCTACCGCAGCTACCAGCGCCGCCAGCTCGCGGCCGACTTCCGCCTGATGTCGAACTCGCCAGGTCCCCGCCGCACCGCCGAGGGCTACCTGATGGTCTACCTGCTCGATCAGCAGTAGACCCGGCCCCCACGGGGTGCGCGGCCCGGGCTCAGCGCCGCTGGCGCAGCACCTGGGCGGTGAACCCAGATCGTGCTCAGACGGTCGCCGCGGGCTGCTGCGGCAGGGCTGCGATGCGCTTCTCGATCATCGCGGCGAGCGCCGGGATCGCCTCGATCACGTTCTGCTTCGCACCCTCGCGCATCCGGCCGTACATCTTCTTGGCCGTCGTGTGCGACGTGTGCGCCGCGCGAGCGTCGGTCACCGAGAGCAGGTCCTCGGCCACCACGTCGCCGCGGGCGACCACGTAGTCCGAGAACGTCGACTGCTTGGTCACCGACCACTTGTCGTAGTGCGGCTGCAGCTTGCCGAGCCACTCGTCGAGCATGCTGTCGACGACCTCGGGCACGAACTGCTTCTTGATCGCCTTGATCGTCGCGTAGGCACTCTTGATGATGAAGCCCTTCTGCTTCACCTGATTGTCGATCAGCTCCACGCAATCGACGATCATCAGCGGCCGAACCGGAGGTTTGGAGAGTTTCTCGACGAGACTAGACATCATGCATCCTTCCTAAGCGATATCCGTACCATAGTGCGAGGCCCCACATGCGTCCAGCGCCTGCGCCGCCCGCACACCTCGCCGGTCGTGCGATGCCGCGAGCCCGCGAGTTGTTCATGCCCGCCAGGAGATCGTTTTCCATCCGGTCCCCGTGGCATCGCGCGCCACGCGCCGCGCTCAGCCCTCCGACGAACACGGCTCGCGCCCGCTCGGCTAGGGAAACGCAATCCCGGAACGCGCGCAGCGGATCTTCATCTGCGCCTGATCGACCGGCGGCAGCTTCGGGTAGTACGCCTGCGCCCCGGGGCCGTCACCGTCCATGCATGCCGCCGACACCATGATCCGCAGCATGCGCACGTTGGTGGGAAACCGCGCGAGCACGCGACCGGCGATCTGCTTGGCCTCGTCGTACTCGCTGCGATCGTAGGCCCGGTTGGCCTCGTCCATCACCGCGTCGAGCCGGGGGCCGACGACCAGCGGATCGTCCTGCGCGGATCCGGCGGCGACGACGCCAGCCCCGGGCACCGGTGGCCGGGCGGGGCTCGCGGGGCTCGGCCGCTCGATCGCGGCCGGCGGCGTGGGCGACCCCGGCGTGGGCGACCCCGGCGTGGATGGATGCGGCGTGGCCGGCGTGGCCGGCGTGGATGGATGCGGCGCAACCAGGGACGGCCGCGACGCGCGATCGATCGGCGGTGGCGCGGGCTGCGCGCGCACCTCGATGAACAGGTACACCCCGAGGCCGAGCACGAGGATGGCCCCGATAGGTAGAACGGCGTGACGAAGGGTCACCAGCTACCGAATAGCACGTGACAGCCGACGCGGCGGAGCCGATATTGCGCCCGCATGACGTGTCACGAACAGGTCGTGGGGTTGGCCGCCGTGATCGCGATGGCGGCGGCCTGCGGTGATAACGGCGATCGATGCGGCACCGGGACCGTCGAGCTCGACGGGGTGTGCACCGCAGGGCCCGCCGCCGCGTGCGGGGATGGCACCAAGCTCGAGAACGGGCTCTGTGTGATCGACCCGCGAACGTGCCAGGCCGGGACCGTCCTGATCGCGGGCCAGTGCGTCGATCCGACCACCGCGCTGACCGTCGATCTCGAGGAGAGCGCCGAACCCAACGGGCGAGCGATCGCCGCCGGCGTCGAGGTCAGCGAAGCGCCGGCCGGCACGATCACGCTGCGGCCGCTCGGCACCGCGTTCATCGTCCACGGCCAGCTCGTGCCGTTTCGCGACAGCGACGGCGACGGCCAGCTCGATCCCGATATCGACACGTACCTGGTGCCGGTCACGGGGCCGACCCTGCTCGAGATCTCGGTCGATGGCGTCGGCGGCGCACAGGGCGGGTTCTACATGGTCGGCGATCCCGACGGCGCGGTCCCCACGTACGAGCGCTACGGCCTGAACCTCACCGGCGATACCTCTCGCCGCTCGGTGTTTTTGCCCGCCGGTGGGACCTACCTGCTCGCCATCGCGGACACGCGGTCGCTAGCGATCGGTCAGAATCCACCGCGGCCGACCGGCGCCGGCGGCACCGCCGGCGTCTCCGGCGCCGAGTACTACGCATCGATCACGGCCCGGGAGCTCCCGACCCCGTCTGCGCTCACCGTTACCGGCTCGGTAGCCACCCAGACCGGCACGCTGGCGACTGACGAGGTGAAGCTGTTCAGCGCCGCGCTCGGGGCCGGCGGGCCGATCAACGTCCACGACACGATGACGGGCGCCGCGGCGGCGTCGCTCGCGGTGATCAACGCCGGCCAATTCGTGGGCTACGCCGACGAGATTCCCGCCACGACGTCCGCGCCGGCGGCCGAGGCCGAGGTCTCGCTGTCCAGCGCGCCCGGCGACACGGCGCTGATCGCCGTCGACGCGGTCTATAATTTCGGTCCCGCGCCCGAGCCGTTCACGCTGACGGTCACGGTCACGCAGGCTGCCGCTGCCGTGCCCTGACCGGCACGGTCCTGCCATCGCTTGCGACCTGCGGCGGCACGAAACGGCGCGATCGGCCGCATCCGGCCCGCATCCGGCCCGCATCCGGCCCGCATCCGGCCCGCATCTACTCGCCTCCGGTCGCGTCGGGTCGCATCGGGCGGCATCCGACCGCATCCGACGGCATCCGGGAAGCCCGCCGCCGGTTTCGGGGTACCATTCTCGAAACATGGCGACAGCTCCGAAGGCGCCCAGGGCGTCCGAGGCGTCACCGCTTGCTGTCAAGATCGGTGACGTGGTCCTCGAGCGCTATCGCGTCGTCGAGCAGATCGCGTGCGGCGGCCACAGCGTGGTGTTCCTCGGGCAAGACGAGCGACTGGCGCGGCCGGTGTGCATCAAGGTCTTCTCGGGCCTCGGCGGCAACTCGGGCGTCGGGCGCACCAGCTACGAGCACTTCGTGCAGGAGGCGTTCGCGCTGTCGCGGTTGACCCACCCAAACACGCTGCGGATCTATGACTTCGGTCACCTCGGCGCCAAGGACGCCGAGGGTATGCCGTTCCAGGTCTGCGAGTTCATGAACGGCGGAACGCTGTCGCAGATCATCCGCGAGCAGGGCAAGCAGTCGCTCGCGGAGACCGGCCGGGTCGTCACGGCGATGTGCCTGGCCCTGGGTGAGGCCCACGCGCTCGGCATCGTCCATCGCGACATCAAGCCGCAAAACATCCTGTTCGGCACCGTCGGGGCCAACAAGCTCCCCAAGCTCGCCGACTTCGGCATCGCAAAGTGGAGCGCCGATGACGACCATAACGATCAGCGCGCCGAGGACACCGCGATCGTGGCGGGCCAGAAGCTCGCGATGTACTCGCCGAGCTGGGCCGCCCCCGAGCAACTCGCTGGCCAGCCGGTCAGCCCGGCGACCGATATCTACTCGCTCGCCTGCGTCGCGGCGTACATGCTGTCGGGCAAGGCGATCTTCGCGGACGAGGATGTCTATGCCGGTTACCGCAAGCGCCGGCAGGGCGACAAGCTCCTGCGCGACGCGCTCGAGCCGCTCGACACCCCGGAGCCGGTGATCTTGCTGCTGGCCAGGGCTCTCGCGTTCGATCCCAAGCAGCGGATCAGCAACGTGGAGACGCTGGCCAGCGCGCTCGCGGTCGCGCTCGAGCCCGAGGTCCCCGAACCGGAGACCGACGAGCTGCCGGCGCTGCCACCGCCGGATCGGAGCGCGACGCGCGGTTCGGTGCCCACCCCGATCGTGGGTGGGCTGCCGCCGCACGCCGCCGTGACCGCGCAGGTGGCCGCGCAGACCGTCGAGCCGCCGCCGCCGCCGCCTTACGCATCACCGGCAGCGCCGGCAGCACCGGCACCGTTCGCGCGCGCGCCGATGCCAACGGCCGCACCGAGCTGGGCCCCGCCACCCGCCGTCCTGCCGTGGATGACCACCGCCGTCGCCCCCAAGGGACCGGGGCGCCGACTGCCGATGTCCGATTCGCCGCTGCTGGTCGGCGATCGCCGTGTTCATTACGTGCACGCCGCCAATTGCGTCGCCGATCTGATCGGCCCGCACAACAGCAAGATCCGCGTGACGTTTCAAGCCGGCCCAGGCGGCGCGCGCGTGCTCCACCTCAAGGGCATGACGTGCTTCGTCGCCCGGCTGGGCGGCCGACCGTCGCCGGCGGTGCAGCTCGAGCGTGCCGGCGATGTTGCGCTCGTCACGCCGCGCGCCCAGGAGCTCGGCCATCTTCGGATCGCGAGCGGCACCGCCCTGCCCGGTCAAACCACGTTCCCGGTCGGCGCGGAGCTGGTTGCCATTGCGGCCGACGACTGCATCGACGCGATCCTGTTCGACTTTGGGCCAGGATCGGAAGCGTATTTCGTTTACACTCGGGGTCGGCCGATTCCCAAGCTGCGTCGAGGCTAATTCCGCACATGTCCCAGACTCCACCCACGAGCCCACCCGGCAGCCCGCAGCGCGGGCCGTCCCCCTCGGGAGCGGGGCCCATGCGCGAGGACTTCGGGGCCGACTACGAAGTGGATCCGACGTCGATCAATCAGATCCCGCAGCCGCGCGACCATGCCCAGGGCCAGGGCGTTCCGCCCATGGTGCGCGAAGGCCCGCCGCCCCATCGCCACCCGCCCACCGGCAGTCCGCCGCCGTCGCGCGACACGAGCCAGCCGATCCTGCGCCCGCCGGGCGGTCTGCATCCGCCGCCTGGGTCGCAGCCGATGCAGAACCACTTCGCATCGCCCTCGCCGATGCTGTCGCACATCGGCACGCCGCAGCAGCCCTATGGCCCGCCGAATCCGCTGACCGGCGTCGGCCCAGGCCCGCTGTCTGCGGGCCATTCGCACATGGCGATGCCGGGTCCGCCGATGTCCCAGGTCTCCGGGGTGATCGCGCCGCAGCCCACGCCGTACGTCTCGCGCAGCCGGATCTACGCGTTCGTGGTCGACGAGAACGGCCTGCCGATCGAGCTGGGCTCGGGCCGGTTCGCCAAGTGCTATCTCGGCGAGGAGCGCTGGGTCGAGTCCAAGACCACGCTGCGCCGGCCGGTCGCGATCAAGGCGCTGCAGCGCGGGGTGTCGGCCGAGGACCAGATGCGGTTCCAGATGGAGAAGGAGATCCTGGAGCGCGTCCAGGGTCACCCCAACATCGTCGAGTTGCTCGGCTCGGGCGAGAGCGACAGCGTCGGCTTCATCCCGCCGATCATCCGCGACCGCGTCGAGAACGACTTCATGATCCTCGAGCTGCTCGACATGTCGCTCGAGGAACGGCTCAAGGGCGCGCGGCAGAAGCGCCGGCGCGATGACCTGCTGGCGATCCCGCTGCGCGAGCGGATCTTCCGCGTGCTCGAGTACATCATCCCGGTCGCCACCGCGGTCGAGTTCTCGCACCTGGTCCGCGATACCTGCCACCGCGACATCAAGCCGGCCAACATCCTCGTCAAGCTTCCCGATCCGAACCTGCGCGGCTCGCAGATGCGGATCAAGCTCGCCGATTTCAATGTCGGCAAGGTCGCCGATCCGGATCTCGACGTCTCGATGACCCGGTTCCAGGCCGTCCCCGGCACGCTGTACTTCCAGAGCCCCGAGCAGGAGACCAACACGTTCGAGCTGCTGGTCAACTGCACGCAGGGCTCGCCGGAAGTCGAGTTCTTCGAGGACTTCTACATCGACATCTACGAGAACGACTCGTTCGCGCTGTTCAACCGCAACGAGATGTACACGATCGCCGCCGCCGATCGCGCGCGCAAGAAGCTGCTGCTCAACCGGCCGTTCGCCGAGCCAACCGAGGTCAACGTGCGCGGCCGCGTGGTCAAAAGCGTGGGCCGGCCGGCCGACATCTACTCGCTCGGCGCGGTGTTCTACTATCTGATCTCGGGCGCCTACGCCAACCCCAAGAACCTGTTCGACGCGTTCCGCAAGTTCGTCGAGTACGAGAAGCGCGACGAGAACAACTCGATCTCCGCGTACATCGAGCACGAGTACCGCACGATCACGAACATGCGGGCCCCCAAGGCCGAGGGCCAGGGCGCCCCCGAGCTCGCGCCCGAGGATCGGTTCTTCAGCTACAAGCACTACCTCGACGGCAACGGCGAGCTGATCGATCCGATGATCCTGATGATCATCGCCAAGGCGATGATCCGCAACAAGCCGGACAGCTACTGCCTGTCGTACGACCTGCGGACCACCGGCATCTCGGCGATGGTGCACGACCTGCTGTCGCTCTACGTCGCCTACGGCATCGACCCGTCCGCCCGCATCACGTACTCCAACGACGGCTACCAGGCGCCCAAGAAGAGCGGCGCGGTCCGCCGTGCGTTCGACAAGTTCTTCGGGAAGTAGCGAGCCGGCTCAGGCGGTCACTTCGGGCCGCAGCAGCGCCAGCACCGACGCGACCGTTCCCACGACGATCGCCGCCACCGCCAGGGTGGTGTGCAGCCCCGCCCCGATCAGGTGCGGCAGCGCCTCCCAGATGCGGAACCGCACCACGCCCAGCACGAAGCCCGCCAGCGCCACGCCGCCCTGCCACGCCAGCATCGGCGGCCGGGCCAGCGCCAGCGCGCCCATCGCCAGCGGCAGGACGAAGATCGCCGCGCAGACCACCGCCTCCAGCGTGTCGAGCTCGAACATCCCCTTGAGCAGCGACCCACCGCCGATCGGCAAGGCGATCACCAGCAGGCCGACCGCGGCGGACAAGACGATCACGAGTTTCAGGTGCTTCACTGCGTACCCCCCGGCCCCTACATCATTGCCGGTTTCCGCGTTGGAGCCACCCAAACTTTGCCGTAGCCTCGCGTCATGGAGCGATTGACCCCGGCCCTGGCGGACGAGCTACTCGATGGGTTGCCGCTGATCCCGGCGATGGCCGGCTCGATCCCCGAGATGAAGGCCCTCCGCGATCGCTGCCTGGCCGCCGGTATCCCCGCCGTGATCGGCTGCCCGCCCGGCGCCGGCAAGGGTTGAGGTAGCAAGACGCACCTCCTGGTCGAGGAGGACGAGCTACCGAACCTGGCGCAGCTGCTGCGCGACGACTGGCGGGAGGGCCTGGCGCGCGAGGGCCTGGCGCCGGTCGCGGTCGCTGCCGTGGCGGACGACGCCGAGCACCTGCCGTGCCCGGCCTGCGGCACGGCGGCGCCGCTGGTCGAAGGCGCTTGCTCGGACTGCGGGCTGCAGCTGGAGTAGCGGGCGCCCTACAGCGGGTTCGGCGCGATGACCAGGCTGGTGATGCTCGAGAGGCGCGCGACGAGGTAGTGACCATCCCCGGAGATAGTGGGCCCGACCCAGTTGCCCGAGCCTGGGGGTGACACCACGTCGCCCTTGAGCCGATCGACGAGCAACACGCTGCTGGTCATTGCGTAGCGGCCGTCGCGGGACAGCTGAGCCGACTGGACGCCGTTGAGGCTCCCCGGCCAGGTCGTGATCTGGCTCTGGAGATCACGAACGAACAGCTGAAACGTCCTCGTCGCTCCTGGCACCAGGTTCGTGGCGCTCGAGCTGAACGAGACAAAGCGACCATCTCGGGAGATCGATGGCGTCATGCTGTCCCGGTTGGACTCGCCGCCGGTCGTGCTGATGCTGATCCGCGTCGTCGTACCGCCCACGCGATCGCGCAAGAACACATCGCTCACGCCGTTGGCGTCGACTGACACCAGGTTCGTCGCACTCGATGCGAATGCCACGAACCGGCCGTCGCCGCTGATCGCCGGGCTGATCGATGCTAGATCAACGTCCCCTCCGGAGGTGCTGACGCTGATCCGTGTCGTGGTCCCGGCCGTCACGTCGCGGACGAAGATGTCCGAGACGCCATTGCCGTCGCCGTCGACCAGCTCGAACGAGGTCGAAGCGAACGCCACCAAGTTCCCGTCATCGGAGATGCGCGAGTCCGTGGTTTCGCCACTGCCTTGGCCGCCCCCGGTCGCCACGCTGATTCGCACGGTCTCGCCGGTCACGCGGTCATGGCGGAACACATCGGTCGCTGCGTTGGTGTCGCCCACGACCAGGTTCGTCGCTGCCGACTCGAAGACCACATAGCGACCATCGGCCGACAGCTGTGGACGCGTGCTCGCTCCAGTGGCCTGGCTGCCGTCGCTGGTCACGCTGGCGCGCGTCAATGCATGCGTGCCGCGATCGTAGAGATAGATATCCTCGAAGCCGTTGGTATCGCTGGCAACCAGGGAGGCTCTGGTGCTGAGTGCAATGAACCGTCCATTGCTGCAGATCGCCAGCGTCTGCGGCGCGACGTTGGCGGAGCTTCCCACCGGGATCGCCTCGGACGGGGCCCCCGCCGGGAACTCACCGACGCCCATGTGCACGTGTCCGGTCGCCACGGCGTCGTGACCGTCGAGCACGATGTAGTCGAAGACCTCTGTTCCGGTGAACCCCGGCGCGGGCGTGTAGACCAGCTGGTTGTTCTCGATCATCTCGATCGTCCCGTGTGCCGGAGCCGCGGGCGCGTCGAGCCGCAGAACATCACCATCGACGTCGGTGTCGTTGGTCAGCACGCTGAACGTGATCGGCGTCCCCGGATCGGTCGCCACGTAGTCGTCGTGTGCGGTCGGTGGATCGTTCATCGGGAGGATCGAGATGTTGACCGTCGCGGCCACAGAGCTCGCGTGGTCGTCGATCGCGACGAACCTCAAGGTCCGCGAGCCGGTCGCGTTCAGCGCCGGCACATAGGTGACCGTTGCCCCGTTCAGGGTCGCGGTGCCGTCACTGGGAAAGCTGATGATCGAGAACCGCAGCGAGGGGCTGTCGAGGTCAGTGCCGCGAAGGACGAACGAGACCGGCGTCTCCTCGTTGGTCGTCACCGAGTCAGGAGTCGCCACCGGCGGATCGTCCACCGGCGTCACGGTCAGCGACACCATGGCGGGTTCCGACGTGACGCCTGCACTCGATACTGTATACGTGAACGAGTCCGGCCCGTTGTAGTCGGCGTCGGGTGTGTAGGCCAGGACCGGGGCGGAACCGCTCAGCGTGCCGTGCGCCGGTGGCGTCGTGATGGCATAGGTGAGCGGATCGCCATCGTTATCGCTGCCGCGCAGAAACACGAAGCTTGGCGTATCCTCCGCGAGTGTGACCGGCACCGGGCTCGCCACCGGTGGATCATCGACCGCAGCGACATCGATCGCGACCGTGGCTGTGAGTGAGTGGCTGGTGCCGTCGGACACCGAGAAGCTGAAGCTGTCAGGGCCGTGATAGTCGGCTCCCGGCGTGTAGGTCCAGCTCCGTCCGGAGCCGGTCAAGACGCCATGATGCGGCACATCCCAGATCGAGAACGTCAGCGGGTCGCCGTCGCCGTCGCTGGCGTCCAGCGTGATCGGCATGGCGGTGTCCTCGGCCGCCGCGATCGTCTGGGGGACGGCGACCGGTGTGTCGGCGACCGAGAGCACGGTGACCGTGATCGTGGCGGTGTTTGACTCCACGTAGCCATCATTGACCGAGAACTCGAACGAATCGACGCCATGGAAATCGCGTGTTGGCGTGTACGTGAGGATCGGTGCCGTGCCGCTCAATGTCCCATGTAGAGGCGATGTCACGATCGTGAAAGTCCGTGGATCCACATCGGGATCTGTCGAGGAAAGAAAGATGAGCTGCGCGACGTCTTCCAGGGTCGAGACCTCATCCGGGAGCGCAACTGGCGCCGTGCCCGGCGTGACATGAAGCAGGACCGTGGCCGGCTCCGACGTCGCTTTACCATCGCGTACCACATACCTGATCTGATCATCGCCGACGAAACCCTGCTCTGGCGCATAGAAGATCTTCGGCGCATCGCCCTGGATCGCTCCATGTAGTGGCTGCTCGACGATCTCGTAGGTCAGCGCGTCGTGCTCGGCGTCCTCGCCGCCGAGCACGATCGGCGTGCCGCCGTGCACCGTCATCGTGGCGGCCAGTCCGTGCGGCGCGTCGTTGATGGCGCGAACGGTGACGGTCAGGCGACCATTGACCGCGGCGCCCTCATCGCTGACGACGTAGCTGACATTGAACGTGCCGTTGAAGTCGTGCTTCGGCGTCACCTTGAGGCGCGTGCCGCCCAGCAGCTCGACGGTGTGCTGCGCGGCGACCGCCGAGGTCACGGTCAGCGTATCGCCGTTCGATTGGTAGACCGCGTCGAGGACATCGATCTCGACCGGCCCATCCTCGTCCGTGGTGACGTACAAGTCGTTCAGCGTGACGGTCTTTTCGGCGCTGTCACTGCAGGCACTGCCGTGCATTGCGGCGAGCAGCGCCACCCAGACAACGCCCGCCCTGTTCGTACGATTCGACATCACAAACCTCTCTCGCGCAACAATGTTCTATCGTGCACGGCCGTCATGGCCGCGCGACATCACCTGTGACCAGCCGATCACAAGATCAGATCAAGTAGATCGTCGAAATCCTCGGTCTCGATGACGGCCGGATCCCCGTCATCCTCGTCGTAGCCGCCAGCAACGAGGCCCCCCGGGAGCGCCGCGCCGATACACACGATCTGGCGCGGCGGCGCGCCGACGCCGTCGTGATCCCGGTCAGGATAGCCGACCGCGAAGCGGGTGAGATCGGGATCGTCATCGTTACAATCGTTGCCGCTACCGCTGGCTAGATACGGCGGCGGCAAACTGCCATCGGTACACAGCTGGCCGGTGGCAGGCACCGTCACGCCATCGTCATCGCGATCGATCGCGCCGTAGGTCAGCAACACCGAGATCGAGGGATCCGTGTCGTCGCAGTCATTGCCATGCTCGCTGGCCAGAAACGGCGCCGGCAGCGTCCCCGGCGTACACAGCTGGCCGGACGCCGGTACGGTGACGCCGTCATGGTCATTGTCGATCGCGCGAAACGCAAGCTGCACCCAGTTGGCGGCATCGCGGTCGTTGCAATCGTTGCCAACGGCCGTGGCGTAATACGGTGGCGCCAGCGCGCCGGCGGTGCACTGCGTGCCCATCGAGGGCGTCGTGAAGCCATCGCGGTCGTCGTCAATCGCCGTGTACAGGAGCGACACCCACACGGTGCCGTCCGCGTCGTCGCAATCGGCGCCGACCGCGACGAAGCCCGCCGGCGGCACCCCGTCGGTGCATGCGAGCTCGCCCGGACCGGTGCCGAACCCATCGTGATCGCCGTCCGGAAAGATCGTGAGCGCCACGGCCACGTCGGGGTTGGCGTCGTTGCAGTCGAGCGGCCGGTTCGGGGGCGCCGCCGCGAGATAGCTCAGCGGCAGCGCGGCCCCGCTGCAGACGGTACCGGTCTCCGCGACCGCGGCGCCATCGCCGTCGACGTCGCGGAAGCTGTACGCGCGATCGGTCCAGCGGCCGGGATCGAGCGGGGCGCAGTCGTTGTCGACCGGTGCGTAGCCGTCCGGCAAGCTGCCGGCGTTGCAGAACGTCACCAACGAGCCGTCGCCCAGCCCGTCGCCATCGATGTCGATGAAGCCGGCGATCGTCGTGAACGCGGCCGGATCTGCATCGTCGCAGTCGGGCTGGCCCGCCTTCGCCAGGTAGCCCACCGGCAGGCTCGCGCCGCTGCAGATCGTGCCGGCGGCAGGGACGGTGTGCTGATCGCCGTCGACGTCGCGAAAGCTGTACGGCAGGCTCTGCCAGACGTCGGGGTTAGTGTCGTCGCAGTCGGCCTCCGCCGGATGGCCGTCGTGGTCGGCGTCGATCGCCGGGGGAGCGTCGGGCGCCGCGTCCGGGCGCCCGGCATCCGCGGCTGCGTCCGGCGTTGCGGCATCTGGCCGTGCATCCAGCGGCGCGTCGGCCGGGGTGTCGCACGCGGCAGCGCACGCGAGGAGCGTGGCGACCACGACCGGTGAGAATAGCGGCTTCATCGATGCGTCCTGACGCCGAATCAGGGTGTGCGAGCGATGAGTCTGCAATTGTATCCATCGTCGCCTTGGACCAATACGACTGCAAACTGAAACTTGCCTGGCTTCGACATCGCGAGCAGAGCAAAACGTTCACATCGTGCGAGCAGATCGGAGCCGCCGCTATACTCTGCTCCTACGATATAGTAGGCGCTGGTACTCGGAGCACCTTGCCCAGCGACAACGCCTGTTACGCTAATATGATACCGGTTGTTCGTTTCGACTGCATCCACGGTATCATAAGCTATTACCGAATCAGCAACCGCAGGCGTCGATGCGGCAAGAATAAAAACAACGATAACGAGGCAGGCGGCAAGGCTACGAGTCATAGAGTTTCACCTGTCGGCAGATAGCATGAAGCTAGGCGCCAGATACCTTTTTTTTGATAGATCGACTCAGCAGGCTCACAGCGTCCGAGCGACGAGCTTACAGCTGAACACCGCGCTGCCACCGCCGAGCAAGCTGACCGTAAGGTTGAACAGGAACTTGCCTGGCCTGCTCATCGCGAGCAATGCGAGTCGGTCGCAACGCGATGCCGCGGCTTCGCTAGCAGGCTGCCCGGCGCCGGCGATCTTGAACCCCAAACGAGCTGGCGCTATGTCCCCAACGAGGATGCCCGTGACGGTGATCCAGACACCTTCAACCTCGACGGCATCGACCGTCTCGTACGTTACACTGGAAGTGGTCGGCAGAGGCCCCACGGCATCGGCTCGCAGCGCAACAGACGACAAGGCAACAAAGGCCGCGCAGGCAATCAGCGTACGACTCATACCTTCTCCTTGGTGCGCATGCTCATCCGGTAGCGCGCGCCGCTCGACGCCGGCTGGCGCACGATGAACAGCTCGAACGTCGTGGTGCGCGAGATTCCCACCGAAGACGCCGGCTCGGCACGCGGCACCGCCCGCTCTGATCTCTTCCGCTTCATCCCACCGCTCCTACGTGCTGGTTCGGCGGAACCTATCAGCGCACGCCAACATCTGCAATCGCCGGACGCAGGTTCTCCGGACTCATCTGGCAAACAGCACGCAGGGCCGCATCGCTCCGCCATCACCCACCCCCGAACAACATGCCTTCGATCCGGTTCTGCGGAACCGCCGGCTCCGACGCCGCTTCCCGCGCGTAACACACCGGCTCCAGCTCGCGTAGCCGCTGCCGGGTGAACGTCTCGAAGTGCCCCGGCACATAGCGGTTCTCGAGCTGGAACTCGTAACGAGTCACCATCCGGCTTTGCAACTCGGAGCTACAACTAGTCTCGGTCACCATCTCGGAGCGCATGCGAGACACCGGGACCGACCTACATTCATAGGAGCTCTGGTAGTCGGTGTAGTACTCTGTGTGCGGCGTCGATGTCGAGGAGTGGGTCAGGCTGTTGTAGCTCGACGAGTAGGTCGTCCGCGATCGCTGGACCGGCGGAAGCTCCCGCGCGGCACCGCCTCTGGGTTGATACGCGTACGACTGCGCCACACAGCCGGCCCAGAGCGCTCCGAGCGCCATCACCAAGCCGTACCGGCGCGCGGCGATCACGAACGACGAAGCGAGGTGACGAGCCATGGATTCCCCGTGGGCCATAGACGCAACCACGGGGGCGACGTCGCGTCCCTGGAGCCAACAAGCATTCGGCCACGCCGGCTCGACGGGCGGGCGCAACCGCTCCCCGAGTCGCCGAGGTTCTCACGCGCGGTTGCTGCCGTCACCAAAGCGGCCGCACTCCCCCACGTGGGGGCCAAGCTACCGGGTTTGGAGTACGGCGCCGCCTCCGGTGGCGATCGGCCGACGACACCGTCCACCGTCTATTTGTATGGACGATCGCCCCTCTGCCGCGGAGGACCGGGCTCCGCGGCCCGGCTACCGAACGCCGACCGCGTCGCGCTCGTGATCCAGGACCTCGTAGGCGATCGGTCCAGGACTACCACCGTTGCAGAGCGTCGCGGAGCATGCCGCCATGCCGATCGCCAAGTCCATCTCTGCGCGCAGCCAGATCGCGTCACCCGCCCGGGACCGCGGCGGTGCGATCACCAGGCGACCGTCGGGGTCGACGGCCACGTTCATGAACACGTTGAACGGCGTCGGCACGAGGTGCGGAAGCATGCCGTGGTCGACCAGCGCACGAGCGAGGTTGTCGAGGCAGTTCGGGTGGTAGTCTGTCTTGCCGTACTGGATGCGGAACATCTCGTTGCTGCATGCGGTGTACAGGAAGTCGTGACGCCCGACGTCGTCGCTGACGATCGTGAGCATCGGGTTGCTCCGGTTGGAGTACAGGACGTCGCCGGTCGAGAAGTAGATCTTTCCGGCGTAGTCAAAGCTCCTGCCGTTGGACAGCCATTCGGTCGGATCGCCGGCGCGAACGGCGGTGAGGTCGCCGGTTTGCCCGCCCCTCGGATCGACGACCCGCAGGATCTGCCCCCGGTGCAGCTGGACGCCGGCGCCGCTATAGGCGGCAATGGTTGCTAACGTCATTGCTTGGTTTGCCAGCTTGACCGAGCGCGTGCAAGGGATCAGTTCGCCGTCAGGCACGCCGCGAGCAGCACCGTCAGCGTATCGCCGTTCGCGTTGGTGAGCACGAAGTCGAGCATTCCGTCGCCGTTGAGGTCTTCCACGACCAGCCCGATCGGGCTCATGCCTGAGGCGTACGAGCGGGCCGATCGCAGCGACCCGTCGCCGTTGCCGAGCCTCAGCTCCACGGTGCCGGCGATGGTCGTCGCGACGAGATCCGTCACACCGTCGCGGTCGACGTCCGCGATGGCGACGGATGTCACCTGATGAGTGGCATCGGTCGGATAGTACTCGACACCAGCCACGAATCTACCACCGCCGTTGCCGAGGAAGACACTGACCGTGTTGCCGGCGAGGTTGGCGACCACGAGATCGCGCGTGCCATCGCCATTGACATCTGCAACGGCAACCGACGCAGGGTTGGCCCCGGTGGCGTAGCGAGCGCTGGCGGTAACCGTGCCCGAACCGAGCAGCACATCGCTTAGCTGTCCGCTTGCCACGACATCGAGCTTGCCGTCGCCGTCGAGGTCAGCCACGGCAACCGCACGAGGCTGCTGCCCGACCAGATGGTCGATCTTGTCCCGGAAGGTGCCGTCCCCGTTTCCAACCAGTACGCTCACGGTGTCATCGCCAGCGTTGGCCACCACCACGTCGAGCTTGCCGTCGCCGTTGAAGTCCACGAGGCTCGATCCGAGCGGCGTCCGCCCGGTCGCGTAATCGATCTTCGCCTGGAACGTCCCGTTGCCATGCCATGGCCGGCGAGATCGATCGTCACGACCTGGTGGCTTGCGGCGAAGTGGCCGCGCTGGGCATCCCACCAGCGCACGTTGCCGAGCCAGCCGTGAACGAACACCAGCGCCGGCGCACCGCGACCGGTCGTCTCGAAGTGGATCGCCGTACCATCGGACGACAACCCCTGGGGATCGAGCGTCATTGCTCCTGCTCATAGCGCTTCGGCGGGTCATGCGCCGGGGCAAATCGCTCGACGGCGGGCGACGAGCGTCACGGCGCCACGTCGCGAGGTTGCGCACCCCGGTCACACACCGTAGATTGCGCCGTCATGTCGACGCCCGAGCTACCAGCGCAGATCGCGAAGCGGCGTACGTTCGCGATCATCGCGCACCCCGACGCCGGCAAGACCACGCTCACCGAGAAGCTGCTGCTGTTCGGCGGCGCCATCCAGCTCGCCGGGGCGGTCAAGGCGCGCGGCGATCGGCGGCGCGCCCGCAGCGACTGGATGAAGGTCGAGCGTGAGCGCGGCATCTCGGTGACGACGTCGGTGATGACGTTTGACTTCGAGGACTGCACGTTCAACCTGCTCGACACGCCCGGCCACGAGGACTTCAGCGAGGACACCTATCGCACCCTTACCGCGGTCGACTCCGCGGTCATGGTGATCGACGCGGCGAAGGGCATCGAGGCCCAGACCCGCAAGCTGTTCGAGGTCTGCCGGCTGCGCGACGTGCCGATCACCACGTTCATCAACAAGATGGACCGCGAAGGCCGCGATCCGTTCGAGCTGCTCGACGAGATCTCGCATGATCTGCAGCTCGAGATCTCGCCGGCGAGCTGGCCGATCGGCATGGGTCGCGAGTTCCGCGGCTGCTACGATCTGTTCGCCGATCAGCTGATCATGATGGAGCGGACCCGCGGCGAGTACCTCCAGGAGGGCATCACGGTCTCCGGGCTCACCGATCCCAAGCTCGATCAGCTGCTGCCCGAGTCCGCGGTCGCCAAGCTGCGCGAGGACGTGGCGATGGTCCGCGGGCTATGCCCGCCGTTCGACCTCGAGTCGTACCGCGCCGGCCACCTGACCCCGGTGTTCTTCGGCAGCGCGGTCAATAACTTCGGTGTCCGCGAGCTACTCGACGGGCTCGCCAAGCTCGCGCCGCCGCCGCGCTCGCAGCCGGCCCGCGAGCACCCGGTGCTGCCCACCGATCCCAACGTCGCCGGCTTCGTGTTCAAGATCCAGGCGAACATGGATCCCAAGCACCGCGACCGGATCGCGTTCGTCCGCCTCGCCTCGGGGCACTTCACGCGCGGCATGAAGCTCACCGTCCCGCGCACCGGCAAGTCGCTCGGCGTCCACAACGCGATGATATTCCAGGCCAACGAGCGCGAGCTCGCCGAGGAGGCCTGGGCCGGCGACATCATCGGCATCCCCAACCACGGCACGCTGCGGATCGGCGACGCGCTCACCGAGGGCGAGATCCTGCATTTCACCGGCATCCCGAGCTTCGCCCCGGAGTTTCTCCGCCGGGTCCGCGCCGATGATCCGATGAAGGCCAAGCACCTCGGCCGCGCGCTCGAGCAGATCGCCGAGGAGGGCGGCGCGCAGGTGTTCAAGATGTTCCTCGGCTCCGACTTCATCGTCGGCGTGGTGGGCGCGCTGCAGTTCGAGGTGCTCGCCGACCGGATCCGCTCGGAATACGACCTGCCGTGCCACTTCGAGTCGACGTCGTTCGAGGTCGCCCGCTGGGTCGACTCCGAGGACGCCAAGCTGATCAAGCGGTTCGCGGACGCCAACCGCGACAACATCGCCGAGGATCACTCGGGTGCCACGGTGTTCCTCGCGCGCAACGAGTGGCAGCTCAACCGCGCCAAGCAGGACTATCCGCAGCTCCAGTTCCTGCAGAACCGCGAGCAGGCCCCGCTGACGCAAGCCGCGACCTGAGGGCAGCCGACGCAACGAGCCTCAGTCGAGATCTTCGCCCCACCCACCCGTGCAGCCGCCGTTGTCGGGCGGCAGCGCGATCGTCAGGTCGTTGGCCGATTCACCGGCCGCCAGCTCGACCGACGACCAGACGTCGTGACCGACTGCATGGACCCGCATCTTCTGCCGGCCCTCGAGCCCGCGCATCGAGACGAACACCGCGAAGCTGCCGTCGCGGCGGGTCCGCGTGGTGACGGGTCGTGAGTGGAGAATAGCAGGCGGCCAGTCCGCGGACCGCTTGGCGCCAGGCAACGGCGCGGCGGCGGCTCGCGGGCGGAGAACAACCGTCGCCCACTCCGCAGACACCTTGGCGTCAGGCAACGGCGCACCGCTCTGCAGCACGTGGCCGCGGATCCAGACGCCGGTGGGATCGGCGAGGCTGGGGGCGCCGATCCACTCGAAGTCGCGCGTGCCACTGCCAGGCAGCCGCACGGTCAACTGCACGCGGCCGGGCAACGGCAGCGGAAAGATCGTCGGTCGCTCCGGCGAGCGCCCTTCGTACTGCGTGAACTCGCCGGGATACGTCGCCTCGTAGACCGTGGTTCCACGAAACACCCGGATCCCACACAGCCGCCGCCTGCCAGCGAATGTGAACTGGCCCTCTGCGTCCGTGGTGACCACGACAGACGACTCGACGCACTTGTACTGCATGGTATCGCTCCACAGCCGCCAGATCGGCTGGACGCCGACCTCGGCTGCGCGCGAGCCATCGATGTCGAGGACCACGCCCGACGACACGGACTCAGGGGACAGCATGCCGCGCTCGCTGGCGGGCGAATATTCGACCGAGTGCGGAAACCAACCGATGGTCTCGTAGCCGGGAGCCCGGATCTGCAGCTCCGTGTACTTCATCGCGCACACGCCGACGTGCCCGCTGGCGTCGCTTGTGCCGAGCACGGCGCCGGCGAGCTCCAGGTTGACGCCTGCCGCGGGCACATCGCCGGAGCGGCTGCCTCGGTGAAACGTCTGCTCGAACGCGCGGCACGGATACATGAACAACTCGATGTCGTCCGCGGGGGCTCGCGTGGTGTCGATCGGCGTCAGCCGCGACATCAGGGGGCCGCCGGACGCGACGAGCAGGTACTTCCCCGGGCGCATCGGGCCGAAGTCGAACGAGCCATCGGGCGCGACCGTCGTGGTCCGGCCGGTCCAGATCCCCGGATCGGGCACGTCGATCGCGAGCCGAACCTGGGTTATCGGCGATCCGCTGAACACCTTGCCGGCGATCCGGACCGGGCCGGCGGCCGCGTCGCCAAACCACCGCGGCATGTCGATGGAGCCCCCGCGCGGCACCGGGGACACGTCAAGCACATCGTGTCTCCGCCCCGAGCCTGGCGGCGGCGGCGGGGTCGGCGGGTCCGGCGGGTTCAGTGGCTCGAGCGGCGAGAACGGCAGGCGCAGATCCGGCGGGAACGGCGGATGGCGTCGCCGCTCGATGGCTCGGCCGCCCGCGACGAGCAGCCCCGCCGCGACGGCCAGTCCACCAACCCAACCCACACTCGTGGCGAGGCGCATGTCTCCACTACGCCCGATCGGCCCGCCGAACACAAGGCACAGCCAGCCGGCTGCGCATCGCCCTGAATCCGCGCCGCGGCATGAGCCGGATACAGCCACCCACAGCCACGGGTCGATGCCCACCCGTCCGTGTTAGCGTCACCACGCTTCGCCGTTGCTGTTTCGTCCCAGGAGTTCTCATGCGCTTGACCGCTCTGTTCGTCGCCGCGCTCGGCGCCACCGCCGCCACCGCTCTCGGAGGCGCTGCCACCGCCTCCGCCAAGACCGTGGTCGTCACCGCTGACAAGCTGGTCGACGTCGCCACCGGCAAGGCGCTCGACAAGCCGCTGGTGATCATCGTCGATGGCCGGATCACCCAGGTCGGCAAGCAGGGCGACGCCGTCCCCGCCGGCGCGACCCGCGTCGATCTGCCGGGGGTGACGCTGTTGCCCGGCCTGATCGACATGCACACCCACCTGACGTCGTCGCCGCTGTTCTCCGGCTACAACTCGCTGCTGTTCACCGATTCGTTCTGGCCGGTGATCGCGACCAACCACGCCAGGGTCACGCTGGAGGCGGGCTTCACCACCGTCCGCAACGTCGGCTCCCAGGACTACGACGACGTCGGCCTGCGGCAGGCGATCGAAGGCGGCTTTGTCGTGGGCCCGCGCATGGTGACCGCGACCTACGCGATCGGCTCGACCGGCGGCCACTGCGACTCCACGTTCTTCCCGCCATCGATGGCGCAGAAGAGCCCGGCGGTGATCGACAATCCCGAGGCCGGCCGCCAGATGGTCCGCCAGCTCCACAAATACGGTGCCCAGATCATCAAGATCTGCGCGACCGGTGGGGTGTTCTCGCACGGCGATACGCCCGGCGCGCAGCAGCTCACGCTCGAGGAGGTCAAGGCGATCGTCGACGAGGCCCACATGACCGGCCTCAAGGTCGCGGCGCACGCCCACGGCGCGTCGGGCATCAGGGTTGCGATCCTCGGCGGGGTCGACACCATCGAGCACGCCAGCCTGGTCGACGACGAAGGGATCCGGCTCGCGATCCAGAAGGGTGTGTATTTTGGTATGGATATCTACAATACCGACTACACGCAGGCCGAGGGCAAGAAGAATGGCGTCCTCGAGGACAATCTGCAGAAAGATCGCGATATCGCCCTGATCCAGCGGCAGAATTATCAGAAGGCGCTCCGGGCCGGCGTGAAGATGATCTATTCAACCGACGCGGGGGTCTATCCGCACGGAGCCAACGCCAAGCAGCTCGCGACCATGGTGAAGTGGGGTGCCACGCCGCTGCAGGCGATCCAGTCGGCGACCATCACCGCCGCCAAGGCGCTCGGCCAGACCGCCGATGTCGGTCAGGTCAAGGCCGGCGCCTACGGCGACCTCGTCGGTGTCACCGGCGATCCGCTGAGAGACGTCACCGTGCTCGAGCATCCGGTGTTCGTGATGAAGGGTGGCGAGCCAGTCAAGCGGCCCTGAGGCGGCCGTGATCGCTCGGCTACCGCATCCGGCGCAGCGCCACTTCGGCGTCGGAGCTCGACATCGAGCGCTGTGATCCGGGCCGCCAGTTCTTCGAATCCGTCGGCTCGTCGAACAGATGCCGCTCGCTGCCAGCAGCCGGAAGCGTCACGATCTGCGGCAGCTCGAACCGCAGCAGGTCATAGCGCGCGTCGTGCATCGTCGCGCCGCGCAGCACGCGGAAGCCGCACAGCGGCGTGGCGCCGTTGTACACGAACCGCCCCGCGGCGTCGGTCGTGACCACCACCGACGCCGGCCGGCATCCCCGATGGTCCATGTCGCCGGTCTGCCAGATCGGCTGCACGCCGACGTTCAGCGCCGGCGAGCCATCCGCGCGATGCACGATGCCCACCGACAGATGCTCCGGCCACAGCAGGTAGCGGCCCTGCAAGTCGGCGCGATAGCCGGCGGGCGGGTCCGCGAACCCGGGGACCCGGAGCTTCGCCTCGTCGCGCAGCTCGGGGACGCAGACATGGTACGCGCCGGTCGCGTCGGTCGTTCCGAGGATCCAGCCCGACAGCTCGACACCGACGCCGGCCGCCGGGATCGCGTCTCTGCTATCGCGGTCCGAGGTCTTCCAGAACCAGCCGTGCACCGGATGACAGGCATCGACGATCAGCTCCGCGTTGCCGCCGTTGCCCCGTGTCGTGTCGATCGGTGTCACGCGCGACATCGGCTGGGTGCCGAACGCCAGCAGCAAGTAGCGCCCGGCCGGCATCGACCCGAAGTCGAAGGTTCCGTCGTCCGCGACGGCGACCTCGCGCCCGGACCACACCCCCGGATCGGGCACGTCGATCGCGAGCCGGACCGTCATGCCAGGTTGCGCGCCGACCACCTTGCCGCAGATCCGCACGGGCGCCTCGGCGGCGTTGCCGAACCACGGGGGAAGCTGCAGGTACACCGGGCGCGCGGAAGAAGCTGCCACGGCGCTGGCGTCCCGCGGCACGGCTGCGTTCGGCTCGTGGCACGGCCGCCGATGCGCCAACCAACCGCCGAGGAGCAATGCCAGCGACCCTACGACGAAGCCAGCCCGACTCACACTACTTGCGATTCGCATACCTCGAGTAGGCCGCATCCCGGTGCCGAAGAGAAGCGCAATCCGCCCGGTCCTGCGCCCCGGAAACCGCGATCCTGGGGGCGTGGCTCGGTGAGCGCACCGGTGCCCGGCGGAGCGTAACTGCTGAGTAAAACAAGCGGATCCGCGCCCGATGCCGACATCGCTCGGTCCCGGCTGCGAGGCCGCGCGCCCGGCACCGCGGGCCCGAGCCCCATCGAACATACGTTCGACGATACGCACCTATACCTCTTATCGATCGCTTGCCGGCGCAGACGCTGGCTGGGCCTCCTACGCAGGCGATCGCAGGCGCAGGGGACTCGCGACTTCCGAGGACCAATGCCGCACCGACATTTTCGACGCCTCAGGGATGCCAGTCCGCGCTGACCATCACAGTGCCGTGCTTGGCATCGTGCTGCGGGCCGAGCAGGCCGAACCAGCCGCCTTCGACGCCGAGGTCGATGGCGGGGGTGACTCGCGCGGTCACGCTCACGCTGAGCGGGCCATGCCAACCGTCACGGAGCACGACAAAATCCGAGAGGTACCCGGTGTGCAGCGCGATCGCCCAGCCGCGGGCGGGCTGCACCGTGAACCAGATCGGCACGACCAGCTCGGCGCGGTTGCCCAGGCTGTGGTTGGCGAGCGGAAGCCGCGTGTACGGATCACCCGCGATCGCGAACCGGCCATGCGTCCAGCGCACCAGCGCACCGAGCGTGAGCGCCGGCTTGAACGGATCGAGATCGCGGATCAACAGGCGCGCCCGCGGCGCCAGGGCGAGATGCCCCGCCAGCGCGCTGAACCGCACGTCAACCCCGCTGCCGCGGTACAGCTGGTGGCACGCGGCGCTATCATTCTGCCGGACGCAGAACGTGGCACCCGACTCGAACCGATCTACGCTGGCGCTGCTGTGAATCATCCCGATCGTCCAGCGAGGCGAGATACCCCACCATGCGTCGGGCGCCAACGACAGCGGCCGGCCGACGGCGTCTCGCTCCACGTTGATCTCGGCGGTCAGCCGAAGCTCGAGCGCGCCCTCGTCGAGCACCAGCGGCCGCGCGATGAGATCGTCGGGTGCAGCGTGCGCACGCGCAGCGGCGAGAGTGGCCGCGATCAGGATCGCGGTCGCAAGCATGAATCGCACGCGCGCAAGCTAGCACGCGCGGTCGCGCTGTCCGCGATCGCGGCCGCGATCGGCTGCCAGCAAGAAGTGGCAGATCTCGACGGCGCGTTCTACGATGGCGACAACCGCCTCGTGCATTGCGGCGTCAACCTCGACACCAGCGCGAGGAACAGCATCGACAGCGTGGACTCCGGCCTCGACCGCGCCCTCGATCGCGACGAGGTCGTCGAGCTGTACGCCCATCACCCCGGCGTCACCGTACCGCTCGACAAGCTCGAGCACGTGCTCGCCGGTGCGCGCGACCGCGGCCTCGCGTTCGTCACCTACGCCGACTTCGCGAGCGGGACCTACGCGTCGCCCGGCCTGGCGCTGTCGTTCGACGATACGTTCGTCGAGTCGTGGGTCGCGCTGCGACCGATGCTCCAGCAGTACCAGGCGCGGGTCACGTTCTTCGTCAGCCGGTACCACACGCTCGACGACGACGGCCGCGCCGGCCTCAAGCTCCTGCAGGCCGACGGTCACGACATCGAGGCCCACAGCGTCAACCACGTGCGCGCGCCCGACTACGTCGAGAACTACGGCATGGACGCCTACCTCCGGACCGAGCTCGATCCGTCGATCGAGATCATGCGCAACGACGGCTTCGAGATCCAGGCGTTCGCCTATCCGTTCGGCGCACGCACCAGCGAGCTCGACCGCGCGATCGGCAAGCGCGTCTCCGTGATCCGCTCGGTCTCGTTCGCCTACACCATCGTCCAGAGCCCCTGTCCGCGGTAGCCGCGACGTCGCGTCCACCGCGGGGCGCCCACCGCGGCGTTTGACCCGGCGTTGCCAACCCGGGTCCTGCGTCCGTGCCGCTGTCCATGGTACCCTGGCTCGCGATGCGGAGCGTCGTGGTCGTCGTGGTCGCGCTGGCCGGCTGCCACCCCGGAGCCCAGCCCGGCACGCTCGCCACCCTGCGCCGCGCCTGCCCCGACGCCTCCTACTGGAACGGGACCGCCTGCAAGCCGCGCGGCAGCGCCGCTGCCAACGTCGCCGCCGGAAAGCTTGCCCTCGCCAAGCTCGATGTCGACGTCGCCAAGGCCGCGCTCGACGCCGCCGACCACGGCGGACCGCTCGACCACGACACCAACGTCACGCTGTGGGAACAGCGCGGCATCGCCGCCGCCTACGTCGACGACGAGCGCACCGCCAGCGCCGCGTTCGACATGCTGCTCGCCCTCGATCCGAGCCACTTCCTCAGCTACACGCTGTCTCCCAAGGCCACCTTCGTGTTCGAGAAGGTCCGCAACGACCGCCGCAACGCCCCTGGGGCCCGTGGCGTGCCCGCCCTCGACGTCACCTGGCCGCGCGGTCAGCGCGTCGGCGAAGGCGTTCCGCTCGACCTCGAGGTCGTCGCCGATCCCAAGCAGTTCCTGCGCCGCGCCACCGTGTTCGTCCGCACCCACGGCGAGCCCGACTGGCGCGCCGCTGACGTCACGCTCGCGAACGCCGGCGACCGCCACCTCGTGCTCCCCGCGGTCCAGGCCACCAAGCCGGTCTCCCTCGAGCTCTACCTGCGCGCCTACGACGAGCGCGGCAACGAAGTCCTGACCTGGGCCGATCCGGCCCACCCCCGCGAGATCCCGCTGCGCTACGATCCACCCGTACCGTGGTACCGGCGCACCTGGTTCTATGCCGCCGTGGGTGGCGTGGTCGCCGCGAGCGTCGGCATCACGGTCTACGAGCTCACCATCGCCCCGCCCGACAAGGTCTCGGGCGGCGTGTCGGTTCGCTGACCAGACATGATCCTTGCGGCACGGTGAAGCGCTGCACGATCCACTGTGACGCCATACAGTGGCGTGCCCAACGCGGCCGCCGGAACGGGGGCGCGTTCACGGCGGGCTGAGCCGGACCCGATCATTGGCATTCAGTTGATCGACCGGCAGATAGATCTTTCCGACGGTCAGTGATTTATCGACGCGGATCACCTCGATCTCTCCGCCCACGACCGGCTCGCCGGTATCGCCGCGCAGGAGGCTTGCGGTCCAGCCGCGCTGAATGCCCGCGTTGGTGCCGACGGTGATCACCACGACGACCCAGTTACCCACGGCGGTCTTTGCGATGACCCGGCCGATCACCGGAGCTGGCGGCGCAGGCGCAGGCACGGCCACCGCTCGGCAACGCCGGATCAGGCGATTGGGTGGATTGGGACATGGCATCGTGGCCCAGCACGCCGGCACGTTGACGCTGGGCGGCGTCGGACAGCTGCCGGGTAGCGACGACACGCGGACCGGAGGTGGAGGTGGCGCCGGCGCTGGTGGAGGCGGGAGGCTCCGCGGATCCGGCGCGGGTGGCAGGCGCACCGGATCCGGGATCCACGCGGGCTCGACGTGTTCGGCGGCATCGTGCTTGGCCGTGAACTCGACCGCGAGCCGATAGGTCCCCGCATCGCCGCGACGGACCGCGTACACGCGCACGTAGTAGCTGCGCTGAGCGTTCGCGATGGATGCGCTATGGACCTCGACGTCGCGAGGCTTGTTGCGCCAGGTCTCGACCGGCACCGACGTCGCGATCGCGTGGCCCCCATCGTCGAACACATCGAACGCGAGCCGGAGCCCCGGCCGCGGCGGCGTCCACGATAACCGCAGCTCGAGCGTGCCGCGTTGATCGACCGGGAGCTCGATCTGCTTCCAGTCGACGCGATCACCGCCCGGGTAGGTGACGATGCCCGACGACGTGCCCTGGCCGTTCTGGAGCTTGATGACCTTCGCGCCCATGACGTCGCCATCGCGACCCGACGCGGCGTCCTGGTCGATGCGATGCGCACACGACCACCCGGAGATCACGAGCGCGACGAGGCCGGCGCGGTTGCCCAGCACGTTCCCGATCATCCGTTCGATGGTGTCCCGATCGCCGAGCGATCGCAATCGATCACGCCGGCGCGGCGCCGCCACACCGGCGAGGGGCCGCCCGGCCCGTGGTGATAAGCCCGCGGGTCACGGCTCGACGACGGTCACCGAGCCGCCGTCGACGATGGTCACCGTTCGCTGGACCACGACCCGGCTGGTCTTGGGATCGACCAGCTCGATGACATGGCGCCCCGCCGCGATCTGCTTGCCGAACATCGGCGTGGGCCCGATGATGCGGCCGTCGAGGGTCACGCTCAGGTAGGTCTCGCCCTTGGTCTTGGCGGTGAGCTTGCCGAACCCCTGCCCGGGCGGTTCGGGCACGCTGGCGGCTTCGATCGCCGCGTCGCGACCGACGAGGCGGCCCGCATCGGCCGAGATCCGGACGGTCCGGCGATGCCCCGCGTCGATCGGCGGGACCGGCGTCGCCGCGTCCTCGACCGTGACGACGATCGTGGCGGCGTCGATCACGACCGCGTCGACCGCCGCGGCGTCGGCCACCGGCACGACGATGCTGGCGTCGGGCCGGGCCGGCTCGCTCGCGTGGCGGGTCAGGAAGATCCCACCGCCGACGCCCAGCAGCACCAGCACGCCGAACAGGATCGGCACCGCGAGGCTGCGGCGCGGCGGGCGGTCGAGATCATCGCCGGTGGCCGCGGCCAGGTGCGTCGAGACCGCTGGATCGGGCGGCGGCTCCGACGCCGGCAGCGCGGCCGGCGCGACCGGTGCCAGCGCCGTCGGTGCCTTGCCCTGGGCAGGGGAGACCGCGGTGACCGCGCCGGTCGGGCGGCCGATCGGCCGCGGCGCATCGCGACCCGCGACGATGCCCGCCAGCCATGCGCGGTGCGCCTGGCGCGGCGCCGCGAGCGCGCGCTCGGCCCACGCCTCGAGCGTCTCGTCGCCCGCGGTCTGGATCACCTCCTCGAGCTGCTCGGCGAACGCGGCGGCGGTCGGGGTGCGGCGCCCGGCGTCGCGATCGAGCGCGTTCATCACCGCGGCGTCGAGCCCGAGCGGCAGCGGCGCGCCGAGCACCTGCGAGGGCGGCACGATGTCCTGGTGCTCGACCGCGCGCGCGATCGCATAGATCGAGTCGCCATCGAACAGGCTGCGCCCGGTGAGCAGCTCCCAGAGCACCACGGCGAGCGAGAACACGTCGCTGCGGCGATCGATCGCCTCGTTCTTGATCTGCTCGGGCGACATGTACGGTGGCTTGCCCTTCACCGTGCCGAACTCGGTGACCGGCGCCTGCCGGTTCTTGACCAGCGCGATGCCGAAGTCGATCACCTTGATGTGGCCGTCGAACCCGAACATCAGGTTGTCGGGGCTGATATCGCGGTGGACGACGCCAAGCAGGTTGCCCGCGAGATCGTGGAGCTCGTGCGCCGCGTGGACGCCGCGACACGCCAAAGCGATCGCGCGCGCCGCCACCGCGGGCGGCAGGCCGTGCTCCATCACGTCGCGAAACGCGATGCCGGCGACGTACTCCATCACCATGTAGAGCGTGCCGCCGTCCTCCCCGAAGTCGTGGACCGTCGCGATCGCCGGGTGGCTCAGCCGCGCGAGGATCGCCGCCTCGTCGAGGAACATCGCGCGGACCGCCGCGGTCTGGGCGTATTCGGCGCGAATCGTCTTGATCGCGACGAGCTGCTCGAACGCGCCGGGGCCACGCCGTCGACCGAGCAGCACGGCGCCCATGCCACCGGTCTTGAGCTCGTAGAGGATCTCGTAGGCGCCGAATCGCGTGACCACGGGTTTGCGCCCCACGATACCCCAACCGGTGATCCGGCGTCAGTCAGCGTCGGCGTCGTCGGTCGGGCGCTCGACAATGCCGTGCTTGTACAACAGCTCGCGGAAGTGCCGGCGCGACAGCCCCGCGTGGTCGGCCGCGCGCGTGACGTTGTTGGCGTTCGTCGTGAACACCATCGCGACGTAGCGGCGCTCGAAGTGATCGTTCCAGCGCTCCTTGGCTTCCTTGAACGGCAGCGCGGTGTCGACGACCTCGGACAGCTGCGGCGCGGCGGCGTTGGGATCGAGCCACAGCCGGAGCTCGCGAAACGTCGCGTTGGGGCCCGACAGCGCCCACGCGCGTTCGAGCACGTTGCGAAGCTCGCGGACGTTGCCGGGCCAAGCGTGCCGGCGCATCCGCTCGAGGTTATCGCCGTCGATCGGGCCGGCCTCGAGGGCGGCGCCGGTCCGTGCGGCCCGGGCTGCATAGAACGTCGCGATCAGGTGCGGCAGATCCTCGAGCCGCTCGCGCAGCGGCGGCAGCGCGACGTGCACGACCGCGAGCCGGTAGAACAGATCGAACCGGAACTCCTTTGCCGCGACCATGCGCGACAGCTCGCGATGCGTGGCCGCGACGACGCGCGTATCGACCTGGACCGGGCGATCGGCGCCGACCGGCTGCACGGTCTGGGCCTCCAGCACGCGCAGCAGCTTGGCCTGCGCCGCGAGCGGCAGCTCGCCGAGCTCGTCGAGGAACAGCGTGCCACCGCTCGCCTCGACGAACGCGCCCTTGCGCTCGCGATCGGCGCCGGTGAACGCGCCGCGGACGTGGCCGAACAGGTGCGAGTCGAACAGGCTCTCGGTGATCGCGCTGCAATCGACGACGACGAACGGCTGGCTCGCCCGCGCGCTCGCCTCGTGGATCGCGCGCGCCGCCAGCTCCTTGCCGGTGCCGGACTCGCCCTCGATCAACACGGTGGCCTCGGTCGGCGCCGCCATCTCGAGCACCGCAAACAGCTCGCGCATCCCGACGCTCTTGCCCGCCATCGCGCCGAAGTGATCGCGCTCGCTGGGCGGCAGCGACATCGCCTCGGCGGCCGAGATCCGGACCGGGGTGCCGCCGAATTGCACCGTGGCACCTGAAGGGACCACCACCTCGCCTACCTTGGTGCCCTGCCACCACGTCCCGTTGGTCGATCCGAGGTCCTTGATCCGGATCCCCTCGGGCACCACCGACAGCTCTGCATGCCGGCGAGATACCTGCGGATCCACGAGCACCAGATCACACCCTGCGTGGGCCCCGACCACCACCGGCCGAGCCCCCAGCGCCACGGTCGCACCACCATGGCCCAGGACTTGAAGATTGTACGAGCGGGCCGCGGTGCGCCCCCGGGTCGTGCTCGTCGCGAGCCCGGCCTGGATCACCGTGCGTCGATCGAGACTCACATGCCGAGCTTACCCTGCACCGTCCCCCGCCGCGTCCCACCGGACACGAATGATCATGCCTGCCGTAAGTGATACGGTTCCGCGGATGCAGAGGTGTCGAAACATGCCGTTGCGGCATCGTTCGATACCCCGGCGACAAGCCGACGTCAGCGTGGTTCGGCGCGTCGTCTTGTCGTGCGGGCCGCTGCTGCTCGTCCTGTGCGGCGCCTGCAGCGGGGGTCCCACGCTCGAGATCTCGGTCCATCACCCTGCGAGCTTCGCGGTCGCGCAGACCGTCGTCAGCGTGTATTTCGGAGACGCCATCGCGTGCGAACAGATCGCGCTCGGCGACCGCACCGATGTCGAGCTCGCGGCGATCCGGGTCGACGAGGTCGATGTCACCGATGGTGGTAGCGTGGAGGTCAGCCGGCTCGGCGGTAAGTCGATCGTCGCGCGCGGGTTCGACAGCCAGCACCGGTTCGTCACCGCGGGCTGCAAGGACGTCGGAGAGATCACCGGTACCACGAGGGTCCAGATCGACACCGAGGCGACCGCGGCCGTGGCGATCGACCCGTCGCAACCCGATCGGCCGTTCGCCGAGCGCACGATCCTGGTCAACATGACCGACGTCAACGGCGCGCCGCTCGACGGCACGGTGTCGTGGCTGCTGTCCGGACCGGCCGGCGCGGTCGACCCACTCCCGTCGGACGGGGTCGCGACCATCGACGGCAACGCCACGATCCAGGTCGACGATCTCGGGACGCCGGGCCCCGAGGGCCTGCGGATCCGCGTGCCGTGGGCGACGTCGCCGCTGCCGCTGGTCACCGGCTTCGACCTCTCGCACGCGACCTCGATCCCGCTCGGCGGCGGCGGGTTCACCAGCCATCCGTCGTGCGACCTGCGCGGCCACGCCGGCAAGCCGCCGACGCTGGTCTGCCTGACCCAGGCCGACCTCCAGGCGCACCGCGACGCCGTCGAGATCGCCTGGGTGACCGATCACTACGTGTCGACCCCGATCCCGATCTCGGGCGCCAACCAGTTCGCCGTGGTCGTCGATCACGACGGCAGCGCCGACGAGCCGGTCTACGTGCTCGGTGCCAGCCTGGGCGGCAACGGGTCGTGGACCAAGCTGCTCCCCGAGCCGGCGACCAATTCTCTCACGTCGTTCGGCGATGTGCTGCAGAACGTCGTCTACGTGCCCCGGTGCGACGGGATCACGAACCCGGCGCTGGTCGGGGTCCAGACCGGAACGCTGGTGAGCAACATCCAGTTCTTCACGCCGGCGGGCATGGCGGTCACGACGCGACAGATCGGCGAGGTGTTCTCCGGCGGCTGCATCGCCGACGTCGATGGCCACGAGCACCAGGCAGTCGTGGTCGCGGGCCTGATCGGCGACGCGGGGCTGGTGCTGATCAACGGCGGCAGCCAGACCGCGATCGCAGGCGCGAAGCTCACCGGCTCGGGGTTCGTCGAGGCCGAGAACCAGGGCAAGATCGAGAAGCGGTTCGCGGGCACGCGGGTCCAGGCGTCGGGCACGGTCGTGTTCGAGGCCGTGCTGGCGCCCGACGGCAGCTCGTTCAAGCTGGTCGAGCGCAGCGAGGTCGAGGCCGCGGCGCCACCGACGAAGATCGTGAGCGGCCAGCTCGATCAGGACGGCGACACCGACCTCATGTGGGACATGGCGGTCGGGGCGCGACGGCGGATCTTCCAGGTCTCGCTCGCCAAGCAAGTCCGCGGCGCGGCGTTGACCGCCATCACCAGCGGCCCTGTGACGGCCAATGCGGTGGTCGAGACCGACTTTCTGGTCGGCGATCTCGACGGCCAGCACACCGACGAGATGGTGCTGTTCACCCAGAGCACCGTCACGATCTACTCGCCTGAGTAGCGATGCGGGTCGCGGCGGCGACCGTCCCGCGGTACGCTGGCGCCATGGTCGAACCGGTGCGCCGCCCACGTACGTTCGAGGAGCTGTACGCGGAGATCGAGCGTCTCCCGGAGGGGAAGACTGGTGAGATCCTCGAGGACGATGTCGTGCGTGTCATGTCCCGTCCGGGCAGGCCGCACCGCCTGTCAGCCATGGCGTGTCTCGATGCACTGTCCGGTGCCAATGCCAATTTGCGCGGGACCGGTTGGTGGATCGAGGTCGAGACCGAGATCCGCTTCCCGTCCGGCCGCCTCGCGGTTCCCGATCTGGCGGGCTGGCGCACCGCGCGAGTGCCCAAGCTCCCCGACGAGAATCCGTTGACCATGGTTCCTGACTGGTGTTGCGAGATCCTCTCGCCGACGACCGCACGCGATGACAAGCGACTGAAGCTGCCGCTGTTCGCACGATCTGACGTTCCGTGGAGCTGGCTCGTCGACCCCGGCCTGCGGCTCATCGAGGTCTATCAGACCGTGACCGGCTTGCCGGCGCTGGTGACCACGGCGCAGGACGACGAACGCGTCGTGCTCCCGCCGTTCGAGCACGAGATCTCGCTCGAGGGCTGGTGGCTGCCGACCGAGTAGCCGCTGGCCAGCGCCCCGCCGGCGTGCAACGGTCAACGAGATGTTGCGCGCGACGTGGATCGTGGCGGCGATCGCCGGCTGCAGTGGCAAGGCGCCGCCAGCCATGCAACCCGCGGCGGCGCCCCGGGCGGCGGTGACCATGGATGCAGCCGCGCCCGAGCCCACGGGGCTCGAGCAGGATCTACCGCGGCTCGTCGAGCGCTCGCTGATCATGCAGCAGGACGTCGCCGCTGCGCTGGCCGCGGCTGGTGACGACTGCGCCGCCGCGACCGCGAAGCTCGGCCAGCTCACCGGCATCTACCGCGACGTCGTCGTGGCCAACGCCAGGGTGGTGCGCGACGGCAGGGCCGGGGAGCTGCACGCCGCGATCGATCCGCACGCCGACGCGTTCGATCGCGCGGCCGCGGACATCATGAAGTCGCCGACGACCGCGAAGTGCGTCCAGGATCCGGCGTTCGCCAGGGCGTTCGAGGGGCTGTTCGAGCCGCCGCCGTGACGCCCGCGCGCCGCAGCACGACTGACCACCTGACTGCGCAACATGCGGTCAGCGCCGCAAGGAATCGGCGCTCGAAGACTCGCGGCTTTCGAGGTATCGAACAATGCCTGCAACGGAATTTTCGCCAGCTCTTTACTCGGCTTCGAGCTCGGCCCGGACGCGCGCCAGCTCGGCGATCTCGCGGTCCGGAAGCTTCGGATACTCGAGCTCCAGTCGCTTCAGCGTTCCGACGATGATCTCGGCGACCGTGGTCCGCATGTAGTGCTTCGAGTCGGCGGGGATCGCGTACCAGGGTGCCCACGGCTTGCTCGTCTTCGACAGCGCATCCTGGTACGCCGACATGTAGTCGTCCCACTTCTTGCTCTCGGACATGTCGCTCGAATTGAACTTCCAGTAGTGCTCCGGATCGGTGACGCGCTCGAGGAACCGCTTGTGCTGCTCCTTCTGCGACACGTTGAGGAAGAACTTGAGGATGACGCAGCCATTGCGCGCCCAGTGCTTCTCGGCGGCGATGATCGACTCGTAGCGCTCGCTCCACAGATCGTCGAGATCGCGCGGCCGGTGCGGCATCCGCTGGTTGTCGAGATACGTGGGATTGACGCGCACCACCAGGACTTCCTCGTAATGGCTACGATTCCAGATCCCGATCCGCCCGCGCTCCGGCAGGGCGCGAGTCACGCGCCACAGGAAGTCGTGATCGAGCTCCTCGGAGTTCGGCGACTTGAACGCGTAGACCTGGCACCCCTGCGGGTTGATCCCGGTCATGACGGAACGGATCGTGCCGTCCTTGCCGGCGGCATCCATCGCCTGAAACACCAGCAACACGCTGTAGCGATCGTGGGCGTACAGCTTGTCCTGCAGCTTCGACAGCTTCTCGATCGCGTGACCCAGCGCGGCGACGTTGGCCTCCCTGCCTGGGTTATCGCCGGGATCCGTCTTGAGTTTTGACAGCTTGAACGAGTCGTCGAACGGGACCAGGTACGGGCTCTCCACGGGATCGAACAAGATCGGATGCGCCATGGGCGCGCACGATACCCCAGCGCTGTGTGACATTTTGGATAGATTCAGACGAATTCATGATGACGTTGCCGCGCACCGGACGCGACATTGTATGGTTTCTGTCCGATGACGATGACGACGGAACCCAAGCCTTCCCTGTCCTATCCCGAGCACGACAAACTCGGACCTCTCGGCATCAAGGCCTCGGTCATCGACGATCCGGCCGCGCTGCGCGACGCGTTGATCCGCGCATTCGAAGCCGCGGCTCACGGTGCGCGCGATGCCGTCGGCGCGGTGGACAACGGCGCCGAGGCCGCGGTCCACGAGTCGCGCAAGTCGTTGCGCCGCGCGCGCGCCATCCTCGGGCTGATCGGCACCGCGCTGCCCAAGAGCGAGCGCCGCGCGTTGACGACCGCGTTGCAGGAGGCGCGCCGCGCGCTGTCGACCGTGCGCGATCACGCGGTCGCTCCCGAGACCTTGACCCTGCTCGCGCTCGACGATGAGGACCGCGCGGTCGCCAAGCGCGTGCTCGAGAACGCCGCGGCCGCGATGCCGGCCACCGCCGAGATCAAGCAGCTGCTCGCCGAGAGCGCCGCCCGCGCCGCCGCGCAGGCCGAGGCGCTGCAGGCCGCGCTGCCCCACGACGTCGACTGGGACACCGTCGTCGGCGGCCTGCGATCCACCTACGGCGCGGCACGCCGCGGCAGCCGCGCCGCGAACCGCTCGAAGGCGTGGTTCCACACCTGGCGGCGCCGCAGCAAGGAGCTGGTGTATCAGCTCGAGCTGCTCGCGACGCACGCCGGACCGCGCGTCGCCGCGATCCACAGCACGCTGTCCGACGTGACCGACACGCTCGGACCCGCGGTCGATCTGATCATGGTGCGCGACTTCGTCGCAACGTACGACCAGGGCATCGCCCCCGAGGCCATCGCGCGCCTGCGCGCGTCGATCAAACGTCAGCTCGGCGAGCGGATGAGCTTGGCCTGCAGCGGCGCCCGCGAGGCGTTTCGCAAGAAGCCCAAGAAGCTCCAGAAGCGCGTCACCAAGTCGGTTCGACGCGACCTGGCACCGCCGGACGACGGGCACGACGGCGATGATGGCGCAACGGGTGCAGCGGGCGCAGCGGGCGACGGCAAGGAGCGTAAGGACGCTCTGCCGCAGTAATTGCCGGCAGTTGAGTGGGTCAACTTAACCGAGATTGCTAGTCGCTTCGACACGCGGTCTTGTTACGCTGGCTGGATGGGAGCGGGAGATAAACGAAGCCATCCGCGATTCGCGAAGCTCGTCAGTCGCGACCTCGCGCGCCGCGCCGCCGGCGCCGTTGGGCCCGCCCGGACTGGCGCTGCCGAGCCCCGCACGCCCGAGGCCAAGGCTCGCGACCTGGCCGCAGGCACGCAGGAAGTGCCGAGCGCGCCGCTGATGTCGCGGACCGCGACGCTCGACGATCCGCTGACCACCAGCCTGCTCGCCGAGGTGGCCCGGCGGACCAAGACCATCGAGGTCTCGGCCGACCAGATCGATGAAGCCAAGGACATCGAGCTCGGCGATGCGGATCCGCCGGCAGAACCGGCGCCCCGCCCGCGGCGCTGAACCGCGTGCAAAGATCCCGAAACCCGGCCGCAACCGGTACCCCCAGGCGGCCACCCCCGTGTGCTAGCTTGCGCCCCCTATGTCGAAGGTCCTCATCATCGGCGCGGGCGGCGTGGGCGGCGTGGTCGCGCACAAGTGCGCGATGGATCGCCACACGTTCACCGACGTCATGCTCGCCAGCCGCCGGATCGCCAGCTGCGACAAGCTCGCAGCCGAGATCGAGCAGCTCCACGGCCGCACGATCCGCACCGCGCAGGTCGATGCGGATGACGTCGCCGCGACCACCAGGCTACTCAACGACTACCGCCCCGCGGTCGTGATCAACGTCGCGCTGCCGTATCAAGATCTCCACATCATGGAGGCCTGTCTCGCGGCCGGGGTCGACTACCTCGACACCGCGAACTACGAGCCGCCCGATGTCGCGAAGTTCGAATACAAGTGGCAGTGGGCGTACCAGGAGCGGTTCGCCAAGGCCGGGCGCATGGCGGTGCTCGGCTCGGGCTTCGATCCCGGCATGACCAACGTGTTCTGCGCCCACATCCAGCGCCACCTGCTCGACGAGGTCCACTACGTCGACATCGTCGATTGCAACGGCGGCTCCCACGGCAAGGCGTTCGCCACCAACTTCAACCCCGAGATCAACATCCGCGAGATCACCGCGCGCGGCCGCTACTGGGAAGACGGCGAGTGGAAGGAGACCGATCCGCTCAGCGTCTCGAAGATGTTCGACTACCCCGGCGTCGGCGAGCGCAAGAGCTTCTTGCTCTATCACGAGGAGCTCGAGTCGCTCGCGCAGAACCTCAAGGGGCTGCGCCGGATCCGGTTCTGGATGACGTTCGGCGAGTCCTACCTCAAGCACCTCGAGGTGCTCCAGAACGTCGGCATGACCCGGATCGACGAGGTCGAGTTCGAGGGCCAGAAGATCGTGCCGATCAAGTTCCTGCGGGCGTTACTGCCGGACCCGGCGTCGCTCGCCGCCAACTACACCGGCAAGACGTCGATCGGCTGCCTCTGCGAGGGCATCAAGAACGGCAAGCGCAAGCGCTACTTCATCTACAACATCTGCGACCACGCCGAGACCTACCGCGAGGTCCGCGCCCAGGCGGTGTCGTACACGACCGGCGTCCCGGCGGTGACCGGAGCGGCGATGATGGTGACCGGCAAATGGAAGGCCGCCGGTGTGTTCAACATCGAACAGCTCGATCCCGATCCGTTCCTTGCCGACGTCGCCCAGCGCGGCCTGCCGTGGCACGTCGAGGAGCGCTAGCGTGAGCGCCGGGGCCGCGCTCGGCGCCGACGTCGCCCGCGCGATCGATGTCAGCCAGCTCGAGACGCCGTGCTTCGTGACCGATCTGGGTGCGCTCGAGGCCAACCTCAAGATCCTGGCCGACGTCCAGCAGCGCGCCGGCTGCACGATCCTGCTCGCGCTCAAGGGGTTCGCGCAGTGGTCGACGTTCCCGGTGGTGCGGCGCTACCTCGCCGGGGCGACCTCGAGCTCGGTCGCCGAAGCGCGGCTGGCGCGCGAGGAGCTGGGCGGCGAGGTCCACGCCTACGCGCCGGCCTACAGCGACGACGAGATGCGCGAGCTCGTCACGCTCGCCGATCACATCGTGCTCAACTCGCCGGGCCAGTGGCGGCGTCACCGCGCGGCGATCAGCGAATGCCGCCGCCATGGCCGGGCGATCTCGTGCGGCCTGCGCGTCAACCACGAGCACCAGGAGGTCGAGGTCGCGCTCTACGATCCGGCCGGCCCGTGCTCGCGGCTCGGTACCACGCGCGCCAACCTCACCCCCGGCGATCTCGACGGGCTCGACGGCCTGCACTTCCACACGCTGTGTCAGGTCAACAGCGACGCGCTCGAGCGCGCCGTCGCCGCGTTCGAGCGCAAGTTCGGCGAATTCATCCCGCAGATGAAGTGGGTCAACTTCGGCGGCGGACACCACATCACCCGCCCCGACTACGACCGCGATCGCCTGGTCCGCGTGGTTCGCGAGTTCCGCGCGCGCTGGAACGTCCAGGTCTATCTCGAGCCCGGCGAGGCGATCGCGCTCGGCACCGGCGTGCTGGTGACCACCGTGCAGGACGTCATCCACAACGGCATGGACATCGCGATCCTCGACACCTCGGCGACCGCGCACATGCCCGACGTCCTGGAGATGCCCTACCGGCCCGTCATCATCGACGCCGGCGAGCCCGGCGCGAAGCCGCACACCTACCGGCTCGGCGGCATGACCTGCCTGGCCGGCGACGTGGTCGGCGACTACAGCTTCGATCGCCCGCTCGCGATCGGCGACAAGCTGGTATTCCTCGACATGGCGCACTACACGATGGTCAAGACCACCACGTTCAACGGCGTCCGGCTGCCGTCGATCGCGACCCACGATCCGGCGACCAAGCAGATCACCGTGCACCGCCGGTTCGGTTATCAGGACTACCGTAACCGCCTGTCGTAGCCCGAAGGGTTCACCCGGCGACGGCTGCTACCGGGTACGGCCGGTGAGCGCCGCGCCATCCGAGCTCGCCATCGAGCTCCTCAGCGAGTGGGACAGAGCGTCTGGCGATTGGTACGCCTCGCCCCATCGCCGCATGAAGTCGAGCGTCGCTCGACAACACAAAACAGACACCGTCCCCATCAAGCGCTTGGATTCATTCGCCCGCGCTGTCCGGAAACGAGACAAAAGAGACACCGTCCCCAACATCGATTAGAAAGATGATCTTATCAAGGGATGTTGATACGGCCACTCTTTCGACTGCCAGGCGGACTGGTCGAATCTCGATCTGATCGCCGAGCCGTCAGCGCTGCGCCGACGGCTCGGCCTGGGCCGCCGACCGGCGTGTGCGCAATTTCACCGCACCAGGACCGGGCGGTGCGAGCTGCATAGTCGGCACCATGACTCGAGCGCTCACCGCTACGTTCGTTGTGCTGATCGCGTGCGGCGACGCCGCCGATCGCGCCGGCCCCGACGCCGCCCCGGCGATCGACGCCGGCGTCGACGCCCCGGCCGGTCCGCTGGATATCCGGATCCAGTTTGCGCCCAAGGTGGGCGCCGCGGCGTTTGCGTGCGGCCAGCGCTACGCCGCGATGGGCGACGAAGCCACCGCGATCACGCCGCGCGACTTCCGGATCTATGTTCATGACGTCCAGCTGATCCGCGAGGACGCCGTCCGGGTGCCGCTCGTGCTGGTCCAGGACGGCACATGGCAGTACCAGAACGTCGCGCTGCTCGACTTCGAGGACTTCACGGGAGGCTGCGCCGACGGAACGCCGGAGACCAACACCGTGATCCACGGCAGCGCCCCGGCGGCTCGCTACACGGGCCTCGCGTTCAACGTCGGCGTGCCGGAGGCGATGAACCACGTCGATCTGACCGCGCAGCCGGCGCCGCTCAACCTGACCAGCCTCTGGTGGAGCTGGGGCCTCGGGCATATCCATCTCGCGATCGTCACGCACACCGAGATCACCGTGCCCGAGCCCGCCACCAACGACCACTACATCCACCTCGGCAGCCTCGATTGCGTCGGGGCGCCGCAGAACGGCGAGACCGTGGCGTGCGCGCGGCCGAACCGGCCCTACATCGAGCTGAGGGGGTTCGATCCCACGAGCCATCCGATCGTCGCCGACTTCGGCGCGGTGATCGCGAGATCGAAGCTTACGACCTCCGCGGGCTGCCACTCGTTCACCGAGGACACCTGTGCCTACCCGTTCGACTTTGTCGGGCTCAACTGGTTCACAGGATCGCAGACCCCGACCACGCAGCGGCTGTTCCGGATCGATCCGTGAGCCGCGAGATGTTGATCGCCGGGTCGCTGGCCTGGGGCGCTTGCGGCGACGCGAGCAGCGCTGTCAGCGCCGATGCGTCCATCGCCGACGACGCACCGCTCGCGATCGACGGCGGGCTGCCGTACGTGTGGGATCTGCCGCCCGGATTTCCCGAGCCGCTGGTCCCGGCGAACAATCCGATGTCGGCCGCCAAGGTCGAGCTCGGCCGGCGGCTGTTCTACGAGACCCGGATGTCCGCGAACCGGACATATTCGTGCGCGTCGTGCCACGACCAGGCGCGCGCGTTCACCGACGGCCTCGCCCGTGCGATCGGATCGACCGGACAGCTGCATCCGCGGAGCTCGATGAGCCTGGCGAACGTGGGATACCTCGGGCGGTTCGCGTGGGGCAATCCGCTGCTCACCGAGCTCGAGACCCAGGCCGTGGTGCCGATCTTCGGCTCGGAGCCGGTCGAGCTCGGCCTCATGAACCTCGAAGCGGAGCTGGTCGTCCGGCTGCGCGGCGAGCCGCGCTATCCACCGCTGTTTGCGACTGTGTTCCCCGACGTGACCGATCCGATCACCGTCGAGAACGTCGTCAAGGCGATCGCATCGTTCGAGCGGGTGCTGATCTCGGGGCGCGCGCCGTTCGATCGCTACCGCAACGGCGACCCGACGGCGATCTCCGACGCCGCGAAGCGCGGCTACGACCTGTTCAACTCCGAGAAGCTCGAGTGCTTCCACTGCCACGGCGGCTTCAACTTCCAGGACGTCAACAAGTACGTCGGCCACCCGACCGTCGAGGCGCGGTTTCACAACACCGGGCTCTACAACCTCGGCGGCACTGGCGCGTACCCGGCGGGCGGCGAAGGCGTCTACGAGCTGACCGGGATCGCCAGCGACATGGGGCGGTTTCGCGCCCCCACCTTGCGCAACATCGCGGTCACCGCGCCGTACTTTCACGACGGCAGCGCCGCCACGCTCGACGACGTGCTCGATCACTACGCCGCGGCAGGCCGCACGATCGCGACCGGACCCGACGCCGGCAACGGCGCGCTGAATCCCTACAAGGACAGTCTGATCGTCGGGTTCACGCTGACCGCCGACGAGCGCGCCGCACTCCACGCATTCTTCGACAGCCTCACCGACGACAGCTTCCTCACCGATCCGAGGTTCACGGACCCATGGCGACCCTGACCCTCCCCGCTGCGGCCGCCGTGGCGCTCGCCACCGGCTGTGCCGGCGAACATCCTGCGGCCATCGACGCAATGCCGCGCCAGGTCGTGACCGAAGCCAAGCTGATCTTCACCCACGAAGCCGTCGAGGCGGTGCTCTCCGGAGGGCCCGACGATCGCGCGATCATCCGGCTGACCGCGCCCACCGCGACGCTCGACTGGGGCATCCACGCCCATGCCGACGGCCACACCCAGAACGTCGTGAACGAGACCGCACGCAGCGCGGTCGACTACGAGTTCGCACCGCCACTATCCGCGCGGTGGTTTCTGCGCCTGCAAAACCAGGGCGATGCGGCGCTATCCGTCGATGTCCAGATCGAGCTATTCGGAGCGATCACCTGGGACGACTGGCAATGATCAGCGGCCGCCGAGCCTGATCAGTGACACGGCGCTCTCGGCGAGATCGCAGGACGTCGACCAGACGTTCGCGATCAGCGCGACGATCACGTTCCACGCGGACCTCACGGCGGATCTGACGTTGAACGGCACCGAGCACGTCATCATCGCCCTGACGACCGGCTCGTTCAAGCGCGGCGCTGCACGTGCTCAAAGAAGCTGGCGAATGTCGAGCTCGTCCGGTGCCGTCGACCAGCGCTCGGCGCCGCGCGCCGTCATGCGCTCGCAGTGTGGGCCTCGCGCTGGCGTCGGCGTCGTGGGCGCTCCCGCCGGGCTCGCGCAAGCTGCCTGGCTCTGCGATTTTGCCCCGAGCGCTGCCGAGCAACGCTGAGGCGTGCTCCTGGCCTCCAAGGAGCTCTCCGAGCTGTCGCCCGCGCCTGAGCTGTCGCCCGCGCCACTCCTCGCCGAGCTCGCGACCTGGGCGTCTACGTCGCGTCGGAGGCGGCCATGTATCGGCTGCTCCGCGCGTTGTCGTGAAGCCGAAGGAGCTCGTCGAGCTGCCGCCGGCCGGTTCGCCGCGCGGCGCGCGGCGCGCGGCGCTGGGCATACGGCCTGCCGCGAGGACGACGCTCGATCGGCGACTCCGTCGCACAAACCGCTGGATCACCGTGACCACACGTGGTCGCCGTCCATCGTCCACCGGGCCAGCGCGCCGCCTGGCCTGACGCGGTCTGGGCTTGCGACATCACGTACGGGCCGGCCGGTGTGCGGCACCTTCCGGTACCGGGCACTCGGCCATCGACGTGTGGAGTCGAACGATCACCATATCGGTCGCCGTGACTACAATCGCAATCGACCGATGTCAGAGCTACGTGCTATTCAGCATTCATGACTGGAGAGGTCGAGCAGTTGGGAGAACGGATCGCCGAGCTGGCCGCACACCTCGATGCGGCCACGCACCGGCTACTCACGGATCTACGTGAGTTCGATGCACGAGGCGGCTGGCATACACAAGGCGCGCAATCGTGCGCGCACTGGCTCGCGTGGCGAGTGGGCTGGGATCTGGCGACTGCACGCGACCGTGTTCGGGTTGCGCGCCGGCTCGGTGAGTGCGCGGCGACTGACGACGCGCTTCGCCGCGGACAGCTGTCGTATTCCAAGGTGCGCGCGATCGTCCGCGTCGCCACGCCCGAGAACGAACCGCTCCTGCTCAACTACGCACTGTTCATGACCGGCTCGCAACTGGACAACCTGTGTCGCAAGTACGCGCTCGTGCGCCGTCACGGTGACGACGCGCGGCCGCGTGACGACGAGCAGCGCCGCTACGTGCGCCGACGAGATACGGACGACGGCATGGTCAAGGTCGAAGCCGTGCTTCATCCCGAAGAGGCCGAGCTGGTGTGGGCGATGCTCAACGATGCTGCCAGGCGGTGCCAGGCGGCACCGGATCGCGAAGCAGCGACGCCGATCGACGCCGCTTGCGCCATCACTGCCAGCGGTGACGTCTCCGCGGAACCACAGCGCCCATCCGTCAGCGCTATTGTAGAGGACCCGGCTGCCAACGTCTCCGCGGACGCACGGAGCCCATCCTCTGGCGCTGTGACAAAGGATGCGGCCGCCGACGTTTCCGCGGAAACACAGAGCCCATCCTCTGGCGCTGTGACAAAGGATGCGGCCGCCGACGTTTCCGCGGAAACACAGAGCCCAGCGGTTCCGAGCGGCGGTGTGACGCGCGCGGCCGCCGACGTTTCCGCGGAAACACAGAGCCCAGCGGTTCCGAGCGGCGGTGTGACGCGCGCGCCCGCCGACGTTTCCGTGGACGCGCAGAGCCCAGCGGATTCGCCGGGCGTCATCACCTGCGCTCCGGCCGACGTCTCCGCGGAAGCACAAAGCCCAGCGGATTCGCCGGGCGTCATCACCTGCGCTCCGGCCGACGTCTCCGCGGAAGCACAAAGCCCAGCGGATTCGCCGGGCGTCATCACCTGCGCTCCGGCCGACGTCTCCGCGGAAGCACAGAACCCAGCGGCTAGGCCGGGCGCGGTGGCGCACGCGCGCGCCGACGTTTCCGCGGAAACACAGTCCCCAACCGCCTCGCACCGCGCAGTGACCAAACCGCGTCACGACGCTTCTTCAGGGTCGTTGACGGCTCCCCCGCCCAGCGTCCTGCACCAGCGAGAGTCCGCCGCGAAGCGCGCGTTCGATCGCGCCGATGCGCTGGTATCGGTTGCACAGGCCTACGTTCGCGGTGATCAGCCGAATCGCGCGCCGCTCGAGGTGATCTTGACGGTCCCCGCCAGCAGCTTGCACGAGCAGTCGGCCGAAGCCGCCGATCCGCTGGATGCGGCCTGCATGGGCGAGTCCTGCCTGTCTGTGGAGACCGCGCGGCGGCTCAGCTGCGATGCCGCCGTGGTCGATGTCGTCGAGGACGAGCACGGCGTTCCACGGTCGGTCGGCCGCAAGCGCCGCACGATCGCGGGCTCGATCAAGCGTTCACTGCTCAAGCGCGACACGGCCTGCACGTTCCCTGGATGCACGAACCGCATTTTCCTGGAAGGTCACCATATCCAGCACTGGGCCGATGGCGGTGAGACCAAGCTGACAAACCTGGCTCTGCTGTGCAGTTTATGCCGCGCGCGGCATAATGAACATTATGCCGCGTACCGGGTTATGCCGCGTAGCCCAGTGGTTCTCGTCGAAGACGCAATTTCTTACGCGGCATAATCCGGACGCGTGATCCTCGGCTCCTACG
>Ga0307509_10000381_pt1 | contig 74827 bp, 93 predicted proteins | sample 10_EM_MG_FD_202245 | JGI IMG/M metagenome (GOLD analysis project Ga0307509, IMG submission 202245) | Populus trichocarpa ectomycorrhiza microbial communities from riparian zone in the Pacific Northwest, United States - 10_EM | ecosystem: Host-associated > Plants > Roots > Unclassified | place...
GGGATGACGTTTGCTTATAGGTTTTTTATCTCCATAGCTAGCGCTGCATGAGTCTTTTGTACCTTTAAACATAATAACGATTTGATTACAAAAAAAAAAACGACCAAGAGATAGGATCTTCACGCAACCATCTAAGTACTTTTCTATACTTAAGATATTGCAATACGATCACGCTTGACTCTCTTTACATACACCGCTACTCTACGAGAGCCTACGCTCTAAGAACCTGGCGACTATTGTGATAGTCTCGACAGGTCGCCCGAACATAGGACTATTGTGATAGTTCTATCAAGCACGACAATCCACCCATCTTACTATCTGAAGAGATAGTACCTCTCACGGAATAACCAAGACAAGCAAGCCAGTTCCGTACTATCTGAAGAGATAGTACATTCCTACTCCTTGGTGCAGAAAATCGAGACTCGCTTACGAAAGAAACGACGCTCGTTGCCTGTTGCATACGTGCTCAACAATAGGATTGTTACAACCGGGTGCATTCGTTGTCCGATTTTCACTTGTTGACAAGTTTCTGATCAACGCTCCCGTGGGCCTCTGCCCACACTGTCTGCTTAACCTCCCCCGCTTGTGCCACTGACCCTTCCTTTTTTATCCTTCTTTCCCCAGCCTTCCTCACCTTATAGTGCACCCTTTCTTTAAACGAGTATTCCTTTTTTACTCGTTTGGCGGTTGCCCTCGGCTTCGAATCCTGGAATTTCCTTTTTTCGCCCCTTGTTGCAACCGAGGGACCGCCCCCTTGAAGACTCTTTCGTTCTCTAAAATCTTCCTCCGCTCTGGTAACGGTTCTGAATGCTTCCACTCATTCCCCATCCTCAATATACTCTCGTAATGAGTGTCGTCGTAATGCATCTTCGGGGATTAGGTCTTCAATCATTTTTCTCCAGACTATTCTGGTGACACTTGCATGGATGTTGAGGTTTTCCATTTCTGCCAAGAATTTGGCGATGTCACAGTGGTATTTGAGAAAGCCCATTTGGGTAAGGGACTTGTCGGCCTCATGGGTAGGGCCAAATCGTCGCCCCGCTTGTTCTGCAACGACATGCGTGTGCTCGTATCGCGCTTGCCTGGTATAACCTTATTCTCCAGTCATTTGCCGCCGGTGTGTTAACGCGAATGGTGTAACTTCTTTCCCTTTCACTCGGCTTATGTCGTATCCGATTCGTTGTCTCTCGTCTTCCCATTGCCAACTGTTTTGGCCCAAATAATTCCTGCATGTCAAAAGCCACCTGTGTATATCTTGGTGCTTTTCATTTCTGAACAGGGCTGGGGGTTCCGCTGGGACTCTAGTACGTGGTCCTAAGCTGTCGGCCAAGACTCGAGAAAACACGTTTAACTGTTTGTCGTTCTCGGCGTCATAGTTGTCTTCTAGCTGGGCTACGGGTCTCTCGTCCATCTTCCTTTCCAACTCTCATCTGGCCTCCTTCCAGATCCTTCTCCTTCATCATCGGGGTCTCCTCCACCTCCTGAAGCCCCTGCTGGCCCGCGTCTTGGTGGGGGTGGTCTTCCTCCCCCCGCCCCTGAAGCCTCTGGTGTCGGATCTGACACCTTCCCCTTTCCCTTGACCTGCCCCAACAATCGTTCCACCAGAGCTTTAATTACCGAGATCTCACCATCTTGGGCTTGTCGAGACTCCTGGTGTTGTCGTAGCTCGTTTCTCATGAGATTAATGCTTGCCTCATGACTTTCGAGTTCCCGTCTATGTTGCTCGTTTATCCGAACGATTTCTTGGTCTAAGAGTAGGTCTCGGTGCATGAACTGTTGGTCCGTTGCTTGCACTGCTTCACATAGCTGGGCTGTGACCGCCTCATCTCTGGCTTGTTGTTCATCGCTCTTGTCAAGTCGCTCCGCCACTTCGGGAGCGAAGCTTTCTTCCACCTTCTGAGATTCCAAGTCTAAAGGTTGCACTTGTTCATCTATTGGGGCGAGCTCTCGACCGACTAACTAGACCCCCGATTTTAACTGTTTCTTAACCTTTAACAGTTCTTGGGCAATCAAGAATATGTCTGTCGGTAGGGAAATCAATGCAAGATGTTGCCTATCTAGACTCCCCCTCAGCTTTGGGTCAAATTGGGCTAGAATTGGGTCTAGTCTTTGGATCCGAATGGTCATAAGGGACTTGCAGGAGGGCACAGGGGTTCGCCGACCGTGTCCGCCTCTGCTTCAATATTGGGCGGGGAAGCCTACTGCGGCAGCAGGGGAGCGTGGTCCCTGGTCCGCTGAGTGCATCCTGGACAGATGGGTGACGGTTGTTTCCACGCCCGAGGCTGACGCTCGCCACAGTTCGTCTCAAAATGCTGACTGGAGCTTTGTCTACTGTCTGGGTACTGGGTGTACCATACGGAGTTTGAACTCTCCGAAAGGGTATGGTAGATAAAGTTTTCGCCATACCACTATTGATATAGTGCGGCGATATCTTTGAGCATAACGATGTTTTCTGGGTTTATCCTCCAAAAATATGAGTCGCGATAGGGCCCTTGCGACCCTTTCTCAGGTATGATGGTAGAGGGTAAGACTTGGTTAATTGAGATAGTACTCAATGGTCTTGGTTCGAAAAGGATATGGGGTTTGGGAGTATAAGTGTCTCTGCCAAAGATTCGTTTCGGTAACGATGAGAAGTATCAAGATACTGTTAGGTGGTAGCTTCGGCGTGAGGTATTCCGACAGCTAGGACCTGAGTCGTTATTATATCGGAGAACTCGTTAAGGAGACACAAGTAATGTAGGCTAGATATAAAGGTTACTTCAGTATAGATCGTCGAAGTGTTGGTAACGATAAGATGAAAACTTCTTATATTGATAACATCTCTTCTCGATGCTTGTTGTTTTGTAGTAGCAGCGAAGAGGCTTTGATATTTATATTCCGTGTCTGAGCAATCGCGGTATACATGCTCTCTCTATACTAACTAAGTATCTTGTTCACATTTCAGCGAACCTCACCTGAGTGCTAACACTCGTAGACCCTGAAAACTCTCTACCACACATTTTGCTCCCATGGCCAACTTATCGGTCTGCGCTTCTTTTATTCCTGATGGGGTGGAGACCACCTCAGATGGCAGTTCATCCATTTATCCGTTGACAGCGATGGTTTCGGATTATCTTGCCCTCGTGCTCACCAAGGGTAGTCTTAACTCGCTGGACAGAAAATGGCCAATCTTCTTTGGTTGGTTCAGTGGAGAATTCGGCATGCACCCGCATGTCGTATTCTGGTCTTCCGGCATTACACGACTTGTTCTCGGGATCGTACCTATAAGCTTTTTCCCTCGGACTCCGTCTTGTACCAACTGGTCCTTTGTGGATGCACCCAATCCACTTACTGGACATAGTTACCTCCTTCATAGACTACACGTATGTGTAGGCACGAGGGGACTAACTTGCGTGCAAAACGTCCCATTACCTTAGACTGCCTCTTCCGACTGTCTGTCTTCAAGTCTCTGTAACCTTATGCGCCGTGGCCTGATTCACCTGCTTCGACCTGCATAAGGTGCCCGAAGGTCTCCCCTCATATACCCTGCGAACGGGACCCGGTCAGACGGACGGCCGCGACGTATACTGTGTTATAAGATGTGTTCCATTCATAGTGGTCTTTGGTGTTGGGACGCAACTACCCAGGTGGCCAGTGATGACGCACCATCCCAACGCCGGAGTTCGAGGGGAGTGTTATCTGTTTCCTTCAAAGTTCGTACGTGTCAAGTTAGGGTAACTCTGCCCTGTAAATCCTTACGGGGAGTCTGTGTGCCTAAAAGAACTACAATATACCTCACATGTTTACATTCGCTACAGGCATCTGATCGGCAGATGGAAATCTCAGTTAGATTCCCCTCATCGATAGCATTCATTTCAGCTGTTAATCGTCCCATTTGCACTATTTCCAAGGTCTCTTCTTTACACTTTTACACTTGGGCGGATTTTTCAACAACTGAATATCTCATATGTTTACGTAGGGTACAGGAATGCGATCGCCACGCCGATACCTGGTTTTGATTGCCATCATGGATAGCATCCGATGGAGTCCATCCGGGCCTCTAAACACCCTATTAGGACCCCCTTCAAGGTCTATTCATTACACTTTTACACCAGGGCAGATTTTTAAACTGCTGACTATCTCCTATGCTTACTTAGGCGACAGGCATGTGATCATCAAGTGGATACCCGGGCTAGATCCCCCTCTTCGATAGCATTCACTTGACTGATTAAACTTCCTATTTGGTCCATTTTCAAGGTGCATTCTTTCCACTGTTACAGTTGGGCGGACTTTTGAACATCTAACTCTCTCATATTCTTGCTTAGGCTACAGGCATCCAATCGGCAAGTGGATACCTGGGTTAAATTCGCCTCATCAATAGCATCCATTGGAGCCATTAAACGTCTTATTTGCCGTGTTTCCAAGGTCACCTCTTTACACTTTTACACTTGGGCGGACTTTTGAACCTGTGACTATCTCATATGTTTACTTAGGCTACAGGAATGCGATCACCAACCGGATGCCTGGGTTGGATGCTGCTCATCGAGAGCATTCATTTGAGACTTTGAACGTGCTATTTGTACCATTTCTAGGCCTTCTAGCTTCGATCTCTCATTTACTAGTATTACTTCAAGTTGTAGTTTAGTTTACCACTCGTTTAATATACAGAAACATAAATTAAAAATTATACAAGCTTATGAATATGATATAATACTAGCCTGATTAAGTAATTTCGATACAATATTGTAACGTGAAACATGTCTTACAACGCTTTCCTCTTGGTCAAACCTAGTGACCTGATAGTATATGGTAGCTTCGGCATGAGGAAGTCCGACAGCTAGGACATGAATGGTTATTTATCGGAGAACTTGTTAAGAAGACATGAGTAATGTAGTCTAGATTTAATGGGTGATTTCGGTATAGATTGTGGAAGTGTTGGTAATGATACAGTAGAAAAACTTAGTATATTGATAAGAGCTCTTCTCCGTACTAGTTGTGTCTAATAGCACCGAAGATGATCCGATATTTATATTCCGCGTGTGAGCAATCGCGGTATTCATGTAATCTCTATAATAACTAAGGCTCTCGCTAATCATTCTGCGAACACTTTCCCAGTGCGAACACTGGTAGACCCTAAAAACTCTCTACCACAGCTTGTTTGCTCCTATGGGCAACTGATCGGACTGCACTCCCGTTATACCTGCTGGTGTGAAGACCACATTAGGTATCAGCTTATCCGTTTATCTGTTGGCAGCAATGATTACCAATTATCTGGCCCCCATGCTTTACGAAGGTAGTCGAACTAGCCAGATACAAGGTGGCCATTCTTCTTTGGTTGGCTCCGTAGACAATTAGACTTGCGACCGTATGTGGTATTCTTGTCTTCTGGCATTACATGACTTGTCCTCTGGATCGCACCCTTGCATTTTGTGGCACAGACTCCATCCTTTGCGAAGCCATCCTTTCTGGAGTTACCGGCTCCAGTTACTGGGGATAGTTATCTCCTGCATGCCTGACGCGTCTTTGTAGGCAAGAGGGGTCTAAGTTGTATGCAAAACGTCCCGTTACCTTTGACCCACTCTCGTGACTGTATTTCTTCAAGTGTCTGTAACCTTATGCACCGTCACCTGGTTCACCTGCCTTCACTTCCATCTGGGGTGCTGAGGTCTCCCCTCGTATAGCCTGCGAACAGGACCCGGTCTGACACACGGACGCGACCTATACGGTGTTATAAGGTGTCTTCCACAGATAGTCGTCTTTGGTGTTGGTACGCAACTACCCATTTGGCCTGTGATGATGCTCAGTCCCAACGCTGGGGCTGGAGGTGGGTGTTATCCATTTTTATTGAAGTTGGTGCGCATCACGGTAGGGTAACTCTGGCCAAGAAGTCCTGCCGGAGTGTCCGTGCGTCTAACACAAGCTTTACTCTTCGAAGAGTTCGTCCCGAATACTCCATGTCGAGTATAGAATCTAACCTCTGACTCAAGCTCCTCCCAGTAGGTGTAAAAACCACGGGGGTTTGCTTGTCCACCGATAGAAAACCTTTCTATGTTGCTCGACCTCTCCTGGGTCTGGCATCGCCGGGTTTTCTGTACGAAACCTTTCCACCTCTTCCTGCCATTGAGGATTCGTCATTCCCTTCCGCCGTTCCCATCTATTCTCATCCTCCGCGCAGCCTATCCACTTCACAAAATACCGTAGCTCTTTCCGCGCTTTATTCCTCCCTCGAACCTTTCCCCTGTCACAAATGATCTCACTTTTGACGAGCCTTGCTACCTCACACTCTATGTCACCCTCAATCTCTTCGGGTCTCGTGGTGGTTGTTTGCGATTAGCTCGGTTCGAGGCTCGATAGGTGTCCAATAGGGAAACCTGAAATAGAGGATGAATCTTCCAACGTGGCGACATTTTCAACTTTTGTGCCCGACTTCCTTTCTTTTCTAATACTTTGAAAGGGCCATACAGTTTCAGACTCAACTTCTTCGATGGTTGTTTGGTACGTATGTTCTTCGCATTTAACATTACCAAGTCGTGGACCTCGATGGTGCGTTGTTCTGTCGCCTTTTGGACGTAATATTTCTTCATCGATTCTCATGTATTTTCTGGCGTTTCTTTCGCTTGTCAGTGTATGTCCTGCCTCCAGTGAATATACATCCTCGCCACGGGATTATGAGTCTCTCTTTCGTTCATCCACTCTGTCTTTGGGGGAAAGCCATAGTTGGCGAACAATGGGGTCATCTTGTGTGCCTTAATTGCCGAGTTATTGTAAGTATGTTCAGCTAACGCCAGTAGTTAGTACCAGTCGTTCTGATTGTAATTTACAAATGTTAGTATGTAAACTTCCAGCACTTGGCTGGTCCTTTCAGTTTGTCCGTCATTTTGAGGGTAGTACGCGTTTGACCTGTGTCCTCTAAGTCCTAGCATCTTGCACAATCATTCTCAAAATCGGGAAAACTTGGCCTCCATATCCGATATGATTTCGGTCAGTAATCGGTGAAGTTTCCAAACTTCCCCAAGGTAGGTGTCCGCAACGTGTTTTCCGGTCGCATTTTCGTGGAGGCCGCTTAAATTGCTCATCTTTGTGAACAGGTCTACTAATAGCATTATCTAGATCTTTCCTTGAGATTCCAGTGGTTGCATGATAAAGTCTGTCGAACTGGAGCTTCAGCCGGCATACTGTACTTCCTCAGGTTGAAGTAGACTGTATTTCGCATGCCGTGGGGATTTACTGTATTGACACTTGTCGCAGGATGGTACATAGTCTCTGATTCACTCGGCGAGCCCTTTCTAGTAAAAGTCCCTCGGTACTATCTCGGTTATCTTTTCTTGTCTGAAATGCCCCACCATCAAGGTGTCGTGACAGCCTTGGGCTATCGCTGTCTGTGGGGATTCCTTTTCAGAGATATATAACCAATTTTTGTAATATAGTAACCCGTCCTTTTCTTTCCATTCATTCGGCATTTTCTTTCTGCTTTCTCTTAACCTGCCCAGTTCACCGCCTCGTTCCTGCCACTTTTCATCTTCCTTCCCAGCCATTCTAACTTTCTCTAGAAATGAGTTATTCATCATCTACACCATGGCTGCATTGACATAGGCTCGTGATAACATTTCTCTTTCCTTCATCAATCCAGGGTGATGTCCGATATCGGCTCCGCTAAAGAATTTGTTGTAGCCTGTATCTGAGTGAAGGAAACATATTTTGATCCCTTCTTCGTTAGCTGTGATGGGTCGCTTGAGGTTTAGATCGCTTGACCCAAAACCCCTTTTTCCCCTCTCGGTCGTCCCTAGATCATCTACCTCCATGGCGTCGTTATCGCCAATTTTTTCTACTATGAGTAGACCTATCCGATCCGCTGCTGTAAATGAGCCGGCTGCCTGGCCATGATTCCGAAGGATGACCTTGACTTCTCTGGTGTAATCCGCATGTATTACACCACTGCCGACTGCTATTCCCATCTTGCTAGTCATACCACTTCTGGCGTCTATTCTCACATAGGTTCCTTCCGGCAATCCTATCGCAATACCCGTTTACACCATTGCTTGACCTTTTACTGGTACAGCTCCCTGTGTCAAGGCATAGATGTCATGACCGGCTACGAATCATGATCCTTTTGTCGGAACTATAGCCTTGTCCCAAAGTTTCATTATCCTGAGGCTTGTGTATTGGTGTTTTTCTGGGGTGAGGGCCGTCTTCGCGCTTCGCTTTTGGTGAATTACAGAAATTTCAAAGCGTTTGGTTTTCAAAATTGATTCAGTATGACTAGCTCCCTCCTCAGGACCTTACTTGAGCCGTCTGCTTAGTGCATCAGGCTTCCCACCTGTGATTCCCGGTTTGTAGACTATTTTGAAGTTGTAATTTGTCAACTCCTGTGCCCATTGAATTTGACGCTAGTTCCATATGGTTTTGGTCAAGAAGGACTGGAGGTTTTGATGGTCGGTGTATACCGTGACCGGCTCTTCTACGCCCATGAGGTATCGCCTGCATTTACTCAACGCTTCCATTATTGCCAGTCACTTCTTATCATGTCTCTCGTAATTTCTTTCGGTACTGTTTAATTTTTGAGAATAGAATGCCAGCGGGTGAAGCTGTCATCCGTGGTATTGAGACAATATGCATCCGAGTGCACAGTCGCTGGCGTCTATCTCTACTGCCGTTTTCCTTCCTGGGTAAAAATGCAACAAAATTGGTGCCATTGTAAACCTTCTCTTCAACGCCTCAAATGCCTCCTCCTGCTCTCTTCCCCATTGAAAATCTTTTTGCTTCCCTTTTAATGTCTCAGTTAAAGGCCTGCAAACCTTTGAGAAATCTTTGATGAATCGTCGATAAAACTTCGCGAATCCAATGAAAATTTGAACTTGTTTAACCGACTTGGGGTGAGCCCAATTTTGAACGGTTTTCCCTTTCCTATCCGCCATGGTGACTCCGCTTGTCTTGACAATATACCTTAGGAATTCGACTTCTTCCTGGTGGCACACTGACCTTTGCAAGGAGACTGCTAGGTCGTGTTGTTCGTTTCTCTCAGGGACCTGTTGGACCAGTTTGATATGGTCTTCCATATGTTTGGAGTATATCAGAATATCATCTAGGTAGACAACTACCCCATGGTCCAAGAATTCCCTTAGGATTTTGTTCAGCATTGTCTGAAAGGTTGCGGGAGTGTTTCTGAGTCTGAACGGCATAATCTGGCATTTGTACTGTCGGTCTCTTGTACGAAAGGCTGTGTTATGTTCATTGCCTTTCCTTATTCGGATAAGGTGGTATCCATCCTCTAGGTCGAGCTTCGTAAACACTTTACCTCCACCAGCACAGTCTCGCAGTTCATCCATGAGCAGTAGTGGGTATTTATTCAAGATCGTCAGCTTGTTGAGGTTCCTATAGCCTACGCATAGTCGTAGACTCCCATCGGGTTTCGGAACCTGGAGAATTGGGGCTCCATTGGGGGATTCGCTATCCACCATGTTGCCCTGTGCCAGCATTTTCTTAATGTATTTGTCCTGCTTGTTCAGCTGTTGTGCCGACAATTGGTAAATTGGACCCAACACGGTTTCTGCCCCTTCCTTAAGGTTCAGAGAGTGGACCTTCGATGTGCCAGCATCTCCACTTTTTTCTCTTCCAAAAGCTCCTTATACTGCCAGTATGGTTTTGGCAGGGTTTCTAACTGTACTTTCCCTTCTTCTCGTCCTATCCTTCCCAAATACTGTGCTTCTTCATCGTAAGCCACAGTTTCGTCCCACTCAAACAAATAGGCCACTGCCTCATCTTCAACATGAGTATGGCACTTTGCTGCTTGAAAGTCCTATTTCTTTGGGTCTGGGATATTTTTAAGGGGGTGTTCATCATGCCCCCACCCAAAGGCCATGATTAAATCATATTTTTGTGCGTTGGCGATCTTGCAGGATATCATGCTCCTGTGACCGTTGGCAACGATTTCCAATAGAATAGAATCGGTATAGAATGTCCCTCCGGTAGGGGCTGTACGGACAAAGAGTCGCCCAGTGAGCGAGAGAAATCACAGGTACCACTTCCTTGATCCTGAAGGTAGAGATTGTTGCCGGTCAAGAGCACAAATGAGGACAAAGAAACAAGAGTACCGGTATGGGCAAACACCGCTCACACTACCGGGTGTCTCGCTTCCTTGAGTAAAATCAACCGAAGTCACGTAGATAGAAAGAAACCAAAAGGTTCACGATTACTAAAGGTCCTTAGTGGCTGAGGTTGTAGTTGTCTTCGTCTTCTTCTTCTGGCTATGAAGCTATCTACCAGTCTTATAATACCCGTATCCTTCCCATATCTACCATGACAACCGCTGATACCTATCTTGCCCCAGCCATATGGCTGGAGTCTATTTCCCGAACCCAACATAATAATATCAACATGTAAAGAAAGGAACATCCAAACAACTTATCCGAAAGCCCCACAGATGCATCCAGCCCTGATGAAAAGATCGACCCAATGTTTAAATTCCCTCCTAGCTCCTCTCCCACCTATTCTATTTACCTAAAACTTCTCCTCTAACTCCCTTCCGTCTCCAAACCGATATCACCCATGTCAAATCCCCACTGACCCTCGCTCCATACTGCCTGCACCTCTCCCATAGCCCCATGGTCGTACTCCACCGCAGTCATCTTTGATTCCATTGACCATAGAGGATAGTGACTATCACAAGGTACATATAGCAAAAGATCATCGAGATAAAATCGTTTAGTCTTGCCTGAAGGGTCGTGGAACTGACAAACATGTCCAGATACTCCTGAGTATGATATTCTTTCCAACAAGCATGGGGTTGTCGATCGAGCATCCAGCTTCCTGCCACGTTCCTTGGCTAACTAAAAATCTCGGACTAGAACCAGATCTCCAGCTGCTGGTTTTCGATACCCATGGCTTCGGTGGGAACTGAGGCAATCTTGCAGCATCGATAGCTTCCCTCCAGCCGAAATACCTCTCTCCTCGCGCTCAATAACATAACTCGTAAGACAAGATTCTTCGGGGTCCATAGGTCCGGGATCGAATGTCAGGTTATCCCCCTTCACCAATGAATCGAATCGCTGCTCGATCTTGTGTGTCATAGTAGGATTAAATCCCAGAAGAATGTTGGCTGGAGTGTATTCATGAATTCGAATACAACGTGTGTTGATAGCGAGTACCACCTTCCTGATCTCATGACTGTAATACTGAGTAGAGCCTAAAGAGCGGCAAGCAAGCCGGATCCTTTCCCTTAACATTTGCACATATCTCTCACTCAAACCCACAGATTGAGGATGAGAAATGGCTGAAGCAAAGTGCATGACTCCGTAGTCTCTCCACATGTCAGAGATCAAGCCTCTGGTAAAGTGGCTCCCATTATCTGAGTATACCGTTAAAGGCCATCCCATTATCGGAAAAATGTAATCGAGCAAGGCCATGATGGTGGAAGCCTGATCGGCCTTCTTAACTCCGATAGCCCAGAGAAACCGGGAACAGTAAACGATAACTATACAGATATAGGAATAACCAGTCGCTGTGCAAGAAGGTGATATTGGTCCCATGAAATCCATCTCAATCATATCCATTGGCTTGAATTGGATAATTGATCGTAGTTCTCCTGCCTTTTGCACCTTCGTAACGCTCTGGCATGGCTATCAAAAAGAAACCCAGCACCCAATATCATATGCATGGAAAGGCCAGTAAACTCATCTGTACGCCCGCCCCAGGGTAAGACCATTCGCAAATGCCCATGTCCTTCATGCAGACTAGTGAGTACCCCTGAAACATCTTTCTCCAACACACAACTAGCAAGCTCTCCATTCTTTTCCCTGAAGAAATGCTTCACTTCAGTTCCATCCACCAAAACATATCTCCTCATCGCTTTCTCTAGGGCCTTCTTTTGACTCCTTCCCAATTCCATCCGTCCAGCTCCCACACATCCATCGTCCATCTGATCCAATCTTGCCTGCACAACTGCCCCATACATACCCGACTCTAGCCACTTCTTCCATCTCCTCCTCCTCACATCCTTAGCTGCATGTTCCAAAGCCATTCTATTTCCCAATTCCTCTTCCAATTCTCTCTCCTGTAAACACACTCTATGCCAATGAAAACAATCTAAACCCTCATGGTTTAAACTTTCCAACTCTTCCTCTCCCAAAGTCACTCTCCACTCATTCCTCATATCCCAGAATTTCAGATCACTCTACAACGCTATAGCCAACCCGGAGTTAACCATCACATCAGTGGCCAGCCCAGTTATAGCAACAACATTCCCGATTTGTGGACTTTAACCTTCCGCATCATCCATTGTAGCGTGCTGTAAAAGAGGGGTAGGAAGGCGGGAGAAACCATCGGCAATACCCATGAAATGTGTTTTTGCCAAGCGGTGCAGTATCTGCATATCGTATGCCTCTAATCTTTCCTGCCACCGGGCAATTCGTCCATGTGCATCGTTGTTGAGTCCTGTGAGCGATGTTCTGAGAGCTGAGTGGTCCGTATAAACCAACACAGGATGCTTAGAGGCCATAACCATCCATCGGACTTCTGCGAGACAACGAATAACGGCCAGAGCTCCTTATTGGGAGTTGGCATACCGAGTTTCCACCTCCGTAAGTTGGAATGAAATAAACATTAAAATCCTTTCAGCAGTACGATGAAAGGTGGAACTACCTGCTTCTGTTCCAGATGTAATACCGTCAAGTTGAAATAAGACACCACCTACTCCCTTTTTACTAGCATCTACTGCAAGATGATATTGCCCTTCTGGGTCTGGTAGAGCCATAGCATTCCTCGACATTGATTGCTTAATTGCCTGAAAAGCGACCTCCTTTTCCTTTGTCCATTCAAAGTCCTGCTTCTCTTGCCAAGCTCAGGCGGTTCAGAAATCTCCTTTCCTGCCTTCTCAGATGTTTCCAACCCGTACTTCATGATTCACACTAATTCCGCTCTACCAGGAATAAATCGGCGAAGAAAAGATGTCAAGTAAGAGAAGGCTTCCACTTCAGACTGATTCGTGGGAGTCGGCCACTGCAGAATAGTCTCCCGCTTCCTCAAAGAGGGCCTTAAACTATTCAACCCTGCTTGTAACCCAACAAAGTGTAGGGAATCGCAAAAGAAGAAGGACTTAGAATCTTTGAGGTACATGGGACCCCATGCGCACCATGGAAAACATTGTTTGTGGAGAAAACGATACATTGTATTGAAGCTGGTAGCACTCCCATAGCTATCATCGGTCATTCCATTGAATGCGACCTCACCACTATCTTCTATCAACGAGTCTGGACCTTCTAAGAACACTTCTTCTCCACTACTGGAATCAGTTCCACTTGGGATAGCGCCGAACACTAAGACTCCGAACCGACTGTAAGCATGAGTTCCTCCAGTCAACCCTTGGCCCATAACGTTATAACAGTACATCCCATAGGGTGGGACAAAACCCAGCTTAGTTTCATCGCCTGGTCTTACCGGAATTGCCCAGTACGAGTTTGCCGCATGGGTAGTAAAGAAAAATGTCTTTCCCTTCTTCAAGATAGTGTAAACAATTTGGTCAATACGCGGAGATGGGTATTGAGACTTTTCAGTGACATGATTCAAAGGAAGGAAATTGTGTACCATGCGTAATCGGGCTTCCTTTGGTAGAGTATCAGCTCTGGGCTGCAGAGGAAACCTCATCCTTGCACCCCACTCGGTCTTGCAATGAAATATGAGGCCTGCTTCCTCCATCTTGGGCAAAAGGCGCTGGCAGAAAGCAATTTCTTCCTCAGTGTAAAGAGGAATACGAGCGTGGTAAGGATTCGCATTGGGCTGGAGTACTATAACATGTTCGATTAAATCAGTTCTTTTCATCAGTAGTAAATCTGTCTCGAATACATCTCACCATGTATAGAGCATTCTCTTCGCTCTTGTTGCTTCCTCTTCCCTCAATTGCTGCCCCAGATGCAAAGCAGTAGATGAAAACCAAGCCTCAATAGCATTCTCAGAAACCAGCTTCTCACGCAGAATAGTGCGGGTCTCTGGCCTCCGCGTCGTGGGAAATAGCTGAGCTTTGTTTCATGTTAAGGGCGTTGTTCCTAAAACCGTCCAATTCGCTTCCGAAGTTTTCTTCTCCATTCCCGGTTCCATCATTCCAACCTCCTCTTCCTCCTCCAGCCTCATATCACCAAGTTCATCGACTTTGTCCCTCCTGCTTTGTCTTATCACTACTTCCACGCCGAAACAACCTAGCACCTTCTGTGTTCCTTGTCTCCTGAAATCCTTCTTCCTACGTGTATTCTCATACCCACTTCCGTTTGCCTCTACCTCCATCCCGCCATACACTAATCCACCTCTTCTATCCCTACTAACTGCAACTGACTTCCCAGGGGCATACATGCATCGCTCCTTCCTCTGCCACCAGAGCGACGCAACTAGTTTCCCGACTGAGACTCTTCCTCCCCTCCCTCCTGCCAGTGGTCCAACTCATTTAACACAGTCTCCACAGCATCCTCTGCATCCTCATCGTCAATGTCGTAGCAGGAAGGGGGTTGTAAACTTTCCATTGTGACTCCGGTACCGGTGCTAGGAATTGCAGGATCCTTCCTTCTAACACGGTCAGTTCCCTCAATGAATAAGGTGCGAGAGCCATGGTATTTAACAGCTCTGACCCTTTTCAACCATCTCTGTGACAGCAGTAACTGATAAGTCTGAGATACAGCTACCTCATATGCCTGTACTCTTGCCAAGACACCAGCCACTACCACATTGAGCCAGACATCCTTTTTAAGAACCAGACGCTGATCGTCTGCGAGCCTCATCCCAAGACCAGAGACAGGAAACCGTTCTAAATGTAGTCTGTCAACAAGCTTGGATGAAACCAAATCCAACATCGCTCCAGCTTCCACCAACACCTCTGGAATTTTCACATTCCCTATCCAGGCTTCAATGTAGAGGCACGCTACATTGTCCTCGGCTCCTGGAGAAGCTTTACTAACTACTTCATTCCCAATTGACAGTTTCGAAGAATGAAGACTGACCGGTTCCAAAGGAGTACTTCCTTTGGAATTTTTCTTCCTCCTGGCCCTTGGAATAGAGGATCGTAGAAGTTCAGCTAGGTCACGATGGAGACGAGGGGAACAATCTAAAAGCTGTGGTAAGGTGATTTGTAGACAGGTATTTGGTCCATTCAACTGATCATGGATTGTAAAAGGTACTTCGTGCTTCATTCAATTGATCGGTCCAGTTTCTGTCTTTTCCTTCAGCTTTTTCAAAGGGGCACTTACCGGTTGGAATCTTCCACCCTGTGGTACTTGGATCTCCTCCAAGTTGTTCTCATCATCAATGACCTCATGAGTAGGGATAAGCGCAATCTTCTCTAGATCTTGATCCGTATCGTCAACCATAGTTGTGATGTCAAGGCCTCTTCTGTGTGCTAACGGATTATTCGTTGGACGAAGCAAACTTCGAAGTTGTGAGCGTTCTCCGGTATCTCCAGATCTTCTCACTATCTTTTGCGCACGCCGACCATCGAGACTCTCATAATCACAATCTTCCACTTGAGCTCTCGTTTCTGCGAGAGCGTTTTCGAAGATGGTTCTGCCTGCTGGAATCCAAGCAGCAACAACACAGGCTTTCCCAAGATCACAACTACTAATGTGACATGAGCAAACACAAGATACCGGGGTTGTCAGTATGGCTCCAGAACTGCAAGCCTCCGGTGTTGAACGTGGAAGAATTGCTCTTGGTCAGATATCGGTATTGTTTGCTCCGGTCAGCGGTACCCCCTGCTGACTACCCGGATATCGGTAATCCGTGCGGTAAGAGTCCCTCTCACGCCTGATCCTATCTCTTAAGTCCTGTTGTTCGAGGGGTGAAAGAGGCTGATTAGTGCAAGTATTAGTATAATGTCCTCTGGTCCCACAGTTAAAGCAAGTGACTCTGAGATTTCCCCTTGAATTCCCGCGGAGAGTATTTGGGCTGCTTTCTCCCAAGATATAAGGCTGCCTTGGAACCCTGCCGGCCATGCTTTCATAGGATGACATAAAAGTCTTACACTGCTCTTGAGTTAATGCAGGGGTTAATGGGATGGTTCCGGATGATACTTGGCCTATACCAGCATTACTAACCGCATAAACCTGTGAGATAGCAGGGGCAGTATAAAGCGATACAGAAAGTTCTGCAGCTTCCTGGGTGTTCTGACTAGGCGTGAAGGGATCCGGTTCGCCAATTTCCTGATAAGGGAACCTTACCACAGTGAATGCTTTAACAAAGGGCAAATTAGAAGTATCCTTTAAATCAAAGATGACTCTTTGCCTCTGTTCCTGATCTGTCATCCCCTTAACGAAGGCAATGGCAAACGAAGAATCCTTTTCCTTAGGAATCTTCTGTGAGAGGTTTTCAACACGATGAACATAATTCCTAATGTGTTCACTTTCGCCCTGTGCCAACGAGAGTATCTCATTCTGGACAGCGAACAGCGAAGAAGCTTCACTGGCCTTGATACCATACCGCTCCTTAAATTCTCAGACAATTTTCCCGTACTCTTTCTTGTCTCCTTCGGGAAGAACATAGTACCACCAATGGTACACATCCCCATTGCTCTGCAAATTCTGACAGAAGAGCCTAATTTTAGAAAGGTCCGTGGCATCCTTAACATCAGGGGTAATAGATAGCTCTCAAGAGAGAGCTGTAGTTTCAATGTCATCTAAATAGTCCTCTACACTCTCGCTCAAGTCACGGTTGGCTCCATTGAAGGGGGTAATCTTAATAAAAGAATTGATCCTGGGAGGTTCGAGGAATGGAGGAGATAGCAGTGGGGAAGATGAAGGTGGAGAAATCTGAAAGCGAGAAATAAATGAAGGACTCTTGTTAGAAGAGTGAGAGAGTTCTCGATATCTCTGAAGAAGGTTCGTGTTAATGACAATAGCTCTACTATATGAGAAGGGAGTTATTGTCTCCAGGTTGACACAGGGGAGCAAAACGAGTAAAAAGGGGAGGTTATGATCAAGGCTAAAGGTGTTGGGTGGTAGCTTCGCTGTGAGAAATTCCTAAAGGTAGGACCTTATTCGTTATTATATGGGAGAACTGGTTAAGAAGAAAAGAGTAATGTAGGCTAGAAATAATGGTTGCTCGGTATAGATAGTCGAAGTATTGGTAACGATAAAAGGTAAGAACTTATTATAGTGATAATATCTCTTCTCCATCCTTCTTGTGTCTAATAGCAGTAAAGATGCTTTGATATTTATATTCCGCTCTGAGCAATTGCGGTATACATGCTAACTATATACGAACGAAGTACCTTGCTCACAATTCTGCGAACTTCACCTGAGTGCGAACACTCGTAGACCCTGAAAACTCTCTACCACACCTTTTGCTCCCATGGCCAACTTGTGGGTCTGCGCTTAGGTTACTCCTGATGGTGTGGAGACTACGTCAGCTGTCAGCACATCCGTTTATGTTAGGCGCATGGACTCCCTGAAAGGATTTACAGGGTAATGTTACCCTACCTTGACACACACGAACTTGCAAGGAAAAAGATAACACCCCCCTCGAGCCCCGGCGTTGGGACGGCGCGTCACCAGTGGCAGCCAGGGTAGTTAGGTCCCAACACCAAAGACCACTATGGATGGAACACATCTTATAACACCGTATACGTCGCGGCCGTCCGTCCGACCGGATCCCGTTCGCTGGATATATGAGGGGAGGCATTCAGGCACCTTATCCAAGTGGGAGCAGGTGAATCGGGCGATGGCGCATAAGGTTAGAGAAACTTGAAGACAGGCAGTCGGAATAGTGGGTTGAAGGTGACGGGACGTTTTGTACGAAAGATACTCCCCTCGTACCTACAAAGACGTGTAGAGTATGAAGGAGGTAACTATGCCCAGTAAATGGATCGGGTGCATCCACAGAGGACAAGTTGGTAAAAGATGGGGCCTGAGGGAAAAAGCCTATAGGTACGATCCCGAGGGCAAGTCGTGTAATGCCGGAAGACCAGCATACAACATGCAGTTGCAGGTTGAATTCTCGACTGAACCAACCAAAGAAGATTGGCCATCTTCTGTTCGGCGAGTTAGACTACTCTCAACGGACATGAGGACAAGATAATTCGTAACCATAATTGTCAACGGATAAGCGGATGAGCTTACACCTGACGTGGTCTCCACACCATCAGGAATAACACAAGCGCAGACCCATAAGCTGGCCGTTGGAGGAAAATGTGTGGTAAGGAGTTTTCAGGGTCTACCAGTGTTTGCACTCAGGTGGAGTTCGCGGAGTTGCGGGCAAGATACTTAATTAGTATAGAGTTAGCATGTATACCGCGATTGCTCAGACGCGGAATATAAATATCGAAGCATTTTCGGTGCTATTAGACACAAGAAGCAGGGAGAAGAGATCTTATCAATATAATAAGCAATCTACACTTTTATATCGTTACCAATACTTCGACTATCTATGCCGAAGTGAATTATTAGATCTAGCCTACATTACTCATGTCTTCATAGCGAGTTCTCTGATATATTTACGATTAAGGTCCTAGCTGTCCGAATACCTCACACCGAAGCTACCACCTAACAGTATATTGATACTTCTCATCGTTACCGAGACGAATGTTTCGCAGAGACACTCATACTCCCAAACCCAAAAAACCTTTTGAACCAAGACCATTAAGGACCATCTCAATGGACGAAGTCCTCACCCCTATACCCGAATTAGGGACACGAGAGCCCTACTACGAATCTTATTTCTGGTGGATCAAGCCAGACAACACTATCACACTTGAAGACCTCACCGCACTATACCAATACCAGTACAGTTAAAACTTTACCCACAAAACCCCCTGGGAGATAGCAAACTCCATTTCGTACACAGAGTACCCTGAAAGCGATCAACGCTTAAGTCAGTGTTTTGAGATACCAGAAGTGTGGGGAGGAAACCGCAGATAAGTTTCCGATTAAGAAGTCGAAGAGATGGCTTCTGACCCCAAAGTGCCTGAGGTTATGAAATTGCAAGCAGGCTAGGACGATGGAGAAGAAGGAGGAGATGAACTATCCCGAACCTGGGCACCCAGTGAGGTGACCACGGTCACCCATTTCGCCCGGTCGCATTCCGCAGACCAGACACCTCGATCCCCTGTCAGACTAGATTTCCTAGCACAATATGGGCAGGCTCCAAGACAAGGTCGCCCAACCCCCGAACCTACCAGCCAGTCCCTTATGGCCGTTGAATCCAAAGATTAGAACAGATTCTCGGCCGATTTGACCCAAAGCTTACCTTCAGACAAGATAGACAGCATCTTGGATTCAGTTCCCTCATGACCGACATACTGTTGATGGCCTAAGAACTGGTGACGGTAAAAGATCAGTTAAAAGCAAGGGTCCAGATAGTCGGTCGAGAACTCGCCCCAATCGACGAGCAAGTTCAACTTCTGGACTTGGAGTCTCAGAAGGTCCAAGAGAGCTTTGCCACTCAAGTCACTGACCGACTTGGCGAAACAGATGAACGACAGACCAGACACGTGGCTATCACATCCCAGCTCCATGAGGCGGTGCAAGGAACGGGCGAACAGTCCATGCACCGAGACATACTCTTGGACCAGGAGATAGCCCGAATAAACAAGCAAAACAAACGGGAACTCGAAAACCATGAGATGAGCATTAATCTCATGAAAGAGGAGCTTAGACAAAACCAGGGGTCCCAACAGGCAGAAGATGGTGAGATCGCGGGACTTAAGACCCTGGTAGAGCAGTTAATGGGACAGGTGAAGGGCAAGGGCAAGAGGTCGGATCCGACACCAGAGGTGTCGGTAGCAGGCGGGAGAAACCTACCGCCGCCACCACCAGGAGGGGGTGCAGGAGCTCCAGGCGGAGGAGGAGACCCTGATGATGAGGGAGAAGGATTTGGAAGGAAACCAGATGAGAGTAGGAAAGGAAGACGGGACAAGAAAACTGCACCCCCGCCGAAAGGAGACGAGTATGACACCGAGAACGATGAAGAGTTTAACCTGTTCTCACGGGTCATGGCCAACGCCTTGCGACAACCGACAAGAGTGCCAGCGGAACCCCCTGCCATGTTTAGAAACAAGAAACACCAAGATATACGTATGTGGCAATTGACATGCACAGATTATTTTGGCCGAAAGAGTGGGCAGGGGAAAAACGAGGCACAATGAATCCGATACGCCATAAGCCGAATGGACGGGAAAGAAGTCGCACCGTTTGCGTTAACCTACCGACAACAAATGACCGGAGAAATAGGTTATACGAGAGAAGAAGGATATGAGTTCTGGCATGTCTTTGCAGAACAAGCCCTTCAACGCTTGGGACCCACTCATGAAGCGGAAAAATCCCTACGAGAAATGGGATCGGTGAAATATCGCGGTGATGTGGCCAAATTCTTGATGGCGATGGAAAATTTAAATATCCATGCAAGAGTCAGCAGGATAGCCTAGAGGAAAATGATTGAAGACGAGCTCCCGGTCGAAGCATTACGAGGACTCTCACACAGAGAATATGTCGGCGATAGGGAATGGTTGGAAGGAGTCAGAACCCTAACGTGAGGAGAAGAAGATTTCAAAGACCGAAAGGATCTTCGAGGGAGCGGCCCCTCTGGCGCTACACAAGGTGAGAAAAGAAAGTTTGAGGATTCGAAGCCAACGGTACCCGCAAAGCGTGTAAAAAAGCAATACATGGCTAATGAAAAGGCGGAATACCAGAAGAAAATGGCTGGGGAAAGAAAGGTGAAGAAAGAAGGGTTGGTGGCACCGGCGGGGGAGATAAAATGCAAGATGTGGGCAGAGGCCCACCAAGGTGTCGATCAAAAGGTTGTCGATAAACGCAGATCTGACAACGAATGCACGCGATGCGGAATGAAAAACCACCCTTGGAAATACAGTTGAAAACCAATACAAGTGTCGGCGCTATATCGAGGGCAATCGAAGCCCAAACGACAGTCCGCATTCGCGCCAAAACGACGTCCCTGGGTAGCCACTATGACTGTGGATGGCCAGGGAGAAAGCTCAAGACGAGAAGTTCAAAGGCCCCCAGCTTGGGGCTTTGAAGATGACGACATTTTATAAAAAGTCATCCAGGTACCGACAACAACGGTGTTGGGGTAGTGAGGTTCCCGCCTCGAATCAAAAGTCCTGCGGCGTAGTCGGTGACGATATCCCACCCGAAGACTAAAAGACCAAAGAATAGCGGTTGCCATTTTACTTCCAAAAATTTGTAGTGCGTGCTTACCACGGGAGCCATAAAAAATCACAAGTGAAGGAAGCTGTCGACGAGACTAAAAAGGGAAAGAGAAGACTATTATTCATCAGAACGGGGCTTGAGTTGCACAACACGCGAAGGGGAGTCGAAATCCAGGGCAACCTGACTTTCTCTCCGAGTAAAATAGCCGGGGAAATAGAAGCCGGGGGCGCCTCTATTGTGCACCAGGTTCATGCCTGACAAATGATGTCGGAGGGGGTCTCGGGAGTGAGACTAAACTCGCAGTCGAAGGTACGGTTGACTCGTCGCAGAGCACTGTCGCATATGAGGGATAAGTCAACGATAACGGACCGCGCATCCTAGTCGCAAACTCTACAGGTAGTCTACTGAACCACCACTCCTATGATGTAGGAACTCCTCGGCACGAGGTAAAAACCGCTAGTAGTGGGCTGCCGGATATCAAAAAAATTAGACACTTAGTACAACAAGTTTGTCTGAGGAGGCTTTAAGAGCCGAAACTGGGCGGGCGTGGTAACAAACCCCCATGCGATTTATAACCGCGACGATGAAGAGATTTCATCACAACCTGAGCGAAAGCTCAAGACCCGTTAAAAACCCCAAGCATTACGCCTGCCCAGAAGGAAAGGCTTTTATTGAAGTCAACAGACGAAAACACGCGATAAACGTACTTTTCGACTCTGGTTCAAACATCTCTCTCATGAACCAGGATACCGCACGACGGCTAGAGATCCCGACTGAAGCCAAGGACTCGCTGTTAAAAATCATAACCTTCGATGGCGAAACCAGGCCAACAGGAGGAATATTTGATACCCATCACATTCAATTAGAAATTGGTGCCAACGGTCACCGAAGCATGATATCCTGCGAATTAGCGAATGCAGGAAGGTCTGATCTAATCATACCCTTTGGGTGGTGGCATGATGAACACCCCCTGAGAAATATCGCAGACCCAAGTAAATGGGCTTTTGAGAAAGACCGAAGTGCCACGCCCATATAGAAGCTGAACTGGTGGCGGATCTGTTTGAGTGGGATGAAACTGTGGCATACGACGACGAAGCACAGTATGTGGGACGGATAGAACCTGAGGAAGAAGGGGGAGTACAGTTGGAAACACTTCCAAAACCAGATTGGCAGTATAAGGAGCTTTTTGAAGAGAAAAAAGCTAAGAGGTTGGCACCTCGGAGAAGTTTCAATCACCCCATCAACCTTAAAGATGGAGCTGAACCCCCTTGGGGTCCAATTTACCCGATGTCGGCACAGCAGTTGAACGAGCTGGATAAATACCTCAAGAGAATGCTGGCAGAGGGTAAAATAGCCGACAGCAAATCCCCTTACGGTGCTCCAATCCTCTTCGTTCCAAAACGTGATGGAAGCCTACGGCTATGGGTAGATTATAGGAACGTCAATAAATTGACGATCCTGAATAAATACCCCCTTCCGCTCATGGATGAACTCTGAGACTGCGTTGCTGGAGCAAAGGTGTTTACAAAACTCGACCGAAAGAATGGTTATCATCTTATTCGAATGAGGAAGGACGACGAATACAAAACATCCATTCGTACACGATACGGACAGTACGGATACAAGGTTATGCCTTTTGGGCTCGTTAACCCTCCCGCCACGTTTCAGACAATGATGAACACTATCCTAAGGGAATTCTTGGACCACGGAGTAGTCGTCTATTAGACGATATCCTGATATGCTCCGAATATATGGAGGACCATATTAGGTTAGTCCAAAAAGTCCTTTACCAGCTCAAACAACATGACTTGGCCGTCTTGTTGAAGAAGTCAGGGTTTCATCCGGAAGAAGTCGAATTCCAGGGATACATTGTCAAAACAAGCGGTGTCAACCATGAGTGATACAAAGTGAAAAGCGGTCAAAACTGGGCACACCTGAGATCGGTTAAAGACGTACAAATATTCATTGGATTTGCAAACTTTTACCGAAGATTCATCAAAGATTTCTCCAAAGTATGCAAGCCAATAACCGAGACGTTGAAAGGAAACTCCAAGGATTTTCACTGGGGAAGAGAGCAGGAAGCCGCGTTTGAGGAGTTGAAAAAGAGGTTTACAACGGCACCAATTTTATTGCATTTCTACCCAGGAAGAAGAACAGTGCTCGAGACAGACGCAAGCGACTTTGCACTTGCATGCGTACTATCTCAGTACCAGGGCAGACGGCTTCACCCGGTAGCTTTCCATTGTCGAAAACTAAACCGCTCTGAGAGAAATTACGAGATACATGACAAAGAACTACTCAAGATAATTGAGGCATTTAAAGACTGGAAAAGATACCTCTGGGGTCAAGAGGAGCCAGTGACGATATATACCGACCACCAAAATCTACAGTCCTTTTTGACCAAAAAAGTCTGGAACCAGCGGCAGATTCGATGGGGACAGGAGTTGACGAATTATAACTTCAAAATAATCTATCGACCAGGAAGCAGGGGCGGGAAACCCGACGCGTTAAGTAGACGGCCTGAGTACCGTCCTGTGGAGGGAGCTCGTCATAGTGAACATTCAATTTTGAAAAGGGACCATTTTCAAATTTCGATAATTCATCAGAAGCGAAGAGCGGAGACGGCCCTCACCCTAGAAAAACGCGAAACCAACAAGCCTACAAATAATTAAGCTTTCGGACAAGGCATAAATCCCCACAAAAGGATCAAGGTTTGAGGCTGGTCATGACATCTATGCCCTGACAGACGGACTGGTACGGGCAAAAGGACTGACAATGGTTGAGACGGGTATTGCGATAGGATTGCCGGAGGGAACCTATGGAAGGCGAGCCGTGAGAAGTGGTATGGCTAGCAAAATGGGAATAGCAGTGGGCGGTGGGGTAATAGATGCAGATTACACAGGCGAAGTTAAGGTCATACTTTGTAATCATGCCGAGGCAGACTGCGTATTCAAGGCAGGAGATTGGATAGCTCAACTGATAATAGAAAAGGTCGCCAAAGCCGACGCCATAGAAGCAGTCGAGCTAGAGACAACCGAGTGTGGGAAATCGGGTTTTGGGTCCAGTGATCTAAACCCCAAGCGATCGATTACCTCTGAAGAAGAAGGAGTCAAAATATGTTTCGTTTACACCGACGGAGACAATAATGAATTCTTTACCCCGGCCGATATCGGCTATCACCCTCGGTTGAGGAAAGAAAGAGAAATGTTATCAAGCGCTCAGGTCAATGCAGGCCTGACGCGAATAATGAAAGATACATTTCTAGACACGATTAGAGTGGCTGGAAAGGAGGACGAGAGGTGGCAGAACTGAGGCCGTGAACTAGTTAGGTTAAGAGACGGCGGAAAAAAGATGCCAGAAAAATGGATAGAGAAGGACGGGTTACTATACTACAAGAATTGATTGGTCATCCCTGAAGACGAAGCCCTTCAGACCGAGATAGCCCAAGTCTGTCACGAATCCATAGTAGCAGGGCACTTCGGACAGGAAAGAACCATTGCAATAGTAACAAGGGATTTATACTGGAAAGGACTCGCTGAATGGATCAGAGACTAAGTACGATCCTGCAACAAATGTCAACATAGTAAATCCCCACCGCATGCTAAGTACCGATTACTTCAACCTTTAGAAGTACCTTATGCCGTCAGGTCCTCCATATCGACGGACTACATCACACAACTACCGGAATCGCAGGGCAAGACCCAGAACATGGTAGTAGTAGACCGATTCACCAAGAAGGCTCATTTTATCGGCCTCCATCAAAATGCGACCGCAAAGGATGTTGTTGATACCTTCCCTCGGGAAGTCAGGAAACTTCACGGATTACCGACCGTGATTATATCGGATATGGACGTTAAGTTTTCTGGTGAATTTTGGCAATCATTGTGCAAAATGCTAGGACTTAAAAGATGCATGTCAACGGCATACCACCCTCAAACTAACAGACAAGCGGAGATAACCAACCAAGTGCGGGAAGGTTACTTACCAACATTTGTCAATTACGATCAAAACGACTGGTATCAACTATTGCGGTTAGCAGAACATGCCTACAACAACTCAGCTACCAACGCACACAAGATGACCCCATTCTTCGCCAACTACGGCTTTCATCCAAAGACGGGATGGATCAAAGAAAGAGAAGCTCACAACCCCGGGGCGACAATGTCAGCTCACTGGATGCAGGACATACATCGACAGCTGAAAGAACCCCTACAGAATACATGGAAATTGATGAAGAAATATTATGACCGAAAAGCAAGGAAACAACCTAGCATCGATGTCGGCGATTGGGTAATGTTGAATGCGAAAAACAGACATACCAAACGACGCAAGAAGAAGCTAAGTCCAAAACTCTATGGCCCTGTCAAAGTCGTGGAAAGGAAAGGAAGCAGGTAATACAAGTTAGAAATATCGCCGCGGTGGAAAATTCAGCATGGGTTTCACGTTTCGCTGTTGGAGCCTGACCGAGACTCGAGCTGACCAAACCGTGAACAACCCCTACGAGACTCCGAAGACATAGAGGGAGATTGAGAATAGAAGGTGGAAAGGATGGTCAAGAGCGACATTATTTCCTACACGTGAAAGGTTCGAGGAAGGAATAAAGTGATGAAACAGCTTCGGTATTTTGGGAAATAGAAAGGCTGTGTGGAGGATGAAAATACGTGGGAACCAACTGAAGGTATGAAGAACGCGCAGGAAGCGGTAGAAAGGTTTCATAGAGAAAACACGGAGAGGCCGGGCCTGAGAGAGGTCGAGTAACATAAGAAAGGTATTCCATCGGTGGACATGTAAAACGCCGGTGGTTTTTACCCATACAATGTGGAGCACAAGATGGAAAATAGATTGTATAATAGACATTTAGTCTTCGGGACAAACACTTCGAAGAGGGGAGCTCGTGCTAGGCGCACGGACTCCTGAAAGGATTTACAGGGTAAAGTTACCCTACCTTGAGACGCACAAACTTCGAAGGAAAAAGATAACACCCCCCTCCAGGCCCCGCGTTGGGACAGCACGTCCCCACTGGCCGCCTGGGTAGTTACGTCCCAACACCAAAGACCACTATCGATGGAACACATCTTATAACACCATATACGGCACGGCCGTCGACCCGACCGGATGCTGTTCGCATGATAGATGAGGGGAGCCCTTCGGGCACCTTATGCAGGTGGACGCAGGTGAATCGGACTACGGCGCATAAGGTCACAGACACTTGAAGACTGTGGATCGGAATCGTGGGTTGAAGGTAACAGGACGTTTTGCCCGAAGGTTTGTCCCCTCGTACCTAGCCAGACGTGTAGAGTATGAAGGAGGTAACTATGCCCAGTAAGTGGATCGGGTGCATCCACAGAGGACAAGTTGGTAAAAGATGTAGCCCGAGGGACAAAGCCTATTGGTCCAATCCCGAGGGCAAGTAGTGTAATGCCGGAAGGCCAGAATACCATATCTAGTTGCAGGTTGAATTCTCGACAGGGCAGGAACAAGCAGATTGGCCATCTTCTGTTCGGCGAGTTACACTACCCTCGACGGACACGGGGACAAGATAATTTGTAACCATCGTTGTCAACGGATAAGCAGATGAGATGACATCTGACGTGTTCTCCACACCATCAGGAATTATAGAAGCGTAGACCCATCAGTTGGCCATGGGAGCAAAAGGTGAGGTAAGGAGTTTTCAGGGTCTACGAGTGTTCGCACTCAGGTGAAGTTCATAGAGTTGCGGGCAAGATAGTTAATTAGTATAGAGTTAGCATCTATACCGCGATTGCTTAGACGCGGAATATAAATATCGAAGCATCTTTGCTGCTATGAGCCACAAGAAGCACGGAAAAGAGATCTTATCAATAGAATAAGTTATCTACACTTTTATATCGTTACTAATACTTCGACTATCTACGCCGAAGTGAATCCTTATATCTAGCCTACATTACACGTGTCTTCTTAACGAGTTCTCCGCTAAATTTGTGATTAAGGTCCTAGCTGTCGGAATACCTAACGCCGAAGCTACCACCTAACACTTTATCCGTTGAGAGCTCTTGTTACCAATTATCTTGCCCCGTGGTTTGCAGAGGTAGTCTAACTCACTAGACACAAGATTGCCATTCTTCTTTGATTGGCTCCGTCGAGAATTTGGTCTGCCTCTGGTAATATCGTATTCTGGTCATAGGGCATTACAGCACTTGTCCTCGGGATTGCACCCTTGGGTTCTTTTCCTCGGGCTCCATCTTTTGCCAACCTGTCCTTTGTGGATGCACCCAATCCCCTTACTCGGCATAGTTACCTCCTTCATACCCTGCACGTCTTTGGAGGTACAAGGCAACTAACTTGCGTGCAAAACGTCCCTTTACCTTCAACGCACCCTTGGCACTGCCTGTCTTCAAGTGTCTGTAACTTTATGCGACGTCGTCCGATTCACCTGCTCCCACTTGCATAAGGTCCCCCGGACTCTCCCCTTACATATCCTGCACACAGGATCCGGATGGACTCACGGCCTCGACGTATATGGTGTTATAAGATATGTTCCACTGATAGTAGTCTTTGGTGTCAGGACGCAACTCCAAAGGCGGCCAGAGATGACGCGCTGTCCCAACGCCGGGGCTCGTGGGGCGTGTTCTCTTTTTCCTTCGTAGTTCGTACGCGTCATTGTAGGGTAACTTTGCCCTGTAAATCCTTACGGGAAGTCCGTGCGCCTAACAAATGGTCAGCAGGGAAAAACTCAAGAGATAGAGCAAACAGTCTTTCCGCTATAGGATCTAGAAAATTAGTTTCAGAATACCACTGTCCGGACCAATAGTCGCCCGCTGAGTGATACAAATCAAAGGTAGGACTTCCTTGATCCTGAAGGTAGAGATCATTGCCAGTCAAGAGCACAAAGGAGAACAAAGAAACCAGAGTACCGGTATGGGCGAACACCGCTCACACGACCGGGAGTCTCTCTTCCTTGACCAAAATCAACCAAACTCAGGTAGAAAGAAAGAAAGCAAAACGTTCATGATTGCTAAAGGTCCTCAGTCGCTGAGGTTGTAGTTGTCTTGGTCTTCTTCTTCTGGCTATGAAGCCTTTTGTTTCTTCTTTTTTTTCTGTTTTTTCTTTTGTTTTTTTTGTACTCCTGTGTTCTTTGTTTTAAGTACAAAAAGCCTTATGCAGCGCAAGCTAGGGAGAAAACAAAACCTGTAAATCCAAACAAAATAACAAAGGAAAGTCACGGCACCGGTAAATATCCACTGTCACCGGGGCATCAGCAAAAGTTAGTCCTGTGTCTGAGGCGCGGGCGCCGCGTCCGGACGCATCCGACGTCGTTTTCCGTCCTCTGCGTCCCCAGCGTCCGGACCCCATTCCCAACGCAGATTGCGTCCTAACATGACGTCCCACCTTACCCACATCCCACCGCCACCCCAGAAGTCCTGCTCTTCTCCACCCACTTATCTGACGTCCTGACGTCTGTTTTCCTTCCTCGCATCTCCGCAGCATCCGGACGCCTCCCCAAGGTACCCCCTTTTCCTTCTGCTTCCGGGCGTGCTCATAACAACTTGCCGCCGATATCACCCTAGACATTCCTGCCGGTCTGCCTCCTACTACTACTATCGTGCATAATCTTTTTATTTCTAGATGTTTCTATTCCTCTATGTCTATATCTCTACTATATACTTGGCTATTATACACGTTTATCGTCTGGTCGTGATCGTGACGCTACATCCCCGTCGGGGAGCGATGTAGCCCTCATCTAGGCTACGTCGCTCCCCGAGTTTATTTTATAATACAAGCCCCATCTGTGATCCTAATAGATCTCGTTAAACATGCGTAAATCGATCCGACTGTTGACAAGCCAGCGCCGCTCTGTCTCCAGTATCAGATGCGCCAGGCCTATGGTCGTCCCGATATCCACGATTGTGAGCTCACGGGTAACGTCTCTGAGCTGAACGGTTACCAGACCGTGTACGTCCGATGGTCGTCCGGAGTCTACCAGGCTCATGAATTGAACCCTGGCGAGGCGATTGACGGTATCCTAGGGCATATAGCCCGACCGGATTTTGAACAGAGCTATGAGCCTTGCCGGGAGACGACCCATGAGTGCACCATACATATTCTCCCCACCAGCCTGTATCCAAACGCAATCGTTCCGAGTGGTCTGGTTACGGATGAGTCCAGTACCCGCGCAACGGGCCCTGTGTATGTCGTAAAGACCTGACTCCTGGAATGCAAGAACCGGAATCTCCAGTTGCGTCAGTAGTTCCACCGGCAAAGCTCGAAGTATCGCTGGATTTTCCGGCAGTCGGCGCTCAGGAGGCAGGCTCAGTCCGCTATATCGTATCAATTCCGGACAAATCGTGTCCGGGAATATATCGCATGCTCTGCCAAAATCAACGACGTCGTGGATATTATGACGACGTCCGTTCAGAATCCTCCGATGGGCTGGTCGGGTTGGCGCGGGCCTGGTCTTCTCTAAATGTTCTACTACCTCAGTTGGTAAATCAGCTCCTGCACGTTGAAGGAATTCCAAGTTCAAAATTCTCATGCGGATCGCATGTTGTCAACCGTAGCTGCTTAGTATCTGTCGTGCTGCGTCGACTTTATTTGAGCGTCGCCATCCATTCTTGATTTGCTCCTTATTTGCGAGCTCTCCATACTTGGTAGAATACATGGGAATATTGCCGAACATGTAGATGTGATCACGAAAGTGACTTATTAGATGCATCTTAACAAAGTTGAAATTAGATTCGGAATGTATCAATTCCATACGTTGCTCGTTCTCTTCTTCACGATTGTCGTCACAGATGCGGCGCCATAGGGATGTGGGCCCTCGCTCCCTCATTGGGACTCTCTGACGACGCAGCTCCTTGCGCAACTCAACAGCCTTCTCTTGTGTCCGTTTGGATATCCGAAACTCCAAGAAGATGTCCTTCGTCTCGTGGAACTGCGTCGCATATTCTTCCATATTAGATATAGTCTCGGGTGTGTGACTTCGGTATTGAGCCATCATGGTGAAGTCAAGCAGTGACCTGACACAGGTGAGCGCACGTCTGAAGGGGTGCACCTGCCTACTATCAGGCTGTCTCAACGCCACAGCGAGAACTCCCAACAAACCACACCCGAGATTCCTCATCTCTTTTCCTTGCCACTGCGTAACCTCCCTGTTGGCCTTTTTGGGGACAAAGAATCCCGGGTAAGGGGGCAAAGCTTTCCAGGCGTCGTCGAAGGCCTGCTGTCGCGCATCTTTTTTGAGAAATCCCTGAATCCAGTCCATCATATGCTTAAAGAGTCCTAGATATATTGTATGGAGCATATCCAGCTTGTGCAGATCAGGCGTCGAAACTCTCACGAGTCCTTGAAAAATGTTTTGCCCCCTCTTGATACCATGAGTTTCATTCGTGTAGCGAGCGTAAGCAGCGTCCTGGGTCTCGGAATGTTGGGACGGGTTTTCGCGTTCGTAGCCTTCGTATCTTGCGTAATCTCTAGCACGATGGTGGTCGGCTCGGCTTCCTAATTCTTCTGGAGGCACCTCACATTTAGGACAGGCGTTGGATCTGCTCCCGTGTAGCGTAACGTTTTACATATGGTGCGCAATCCAGCGTGACATTATCGGGAAGCATCTCCGGATCTTGCCGTCAGCACAATCAATAGGGGCGCCCTCCCGCGCTGCACCGTTCAATGGCGCAAAAATGAGTTCGAATAGGCCCTGGAGTGTGTCGGCATTTATCAGTCTCTGGAGTTTGTGGGCCCTAGAGGACTTTGCGAGCTATGGCGGAATGGGCTATAGCCTAAGAAGCAGAATCGCCATGGATCCAGGTCTCTTACCTATTGTCGACGGGAGATTTCCGATCGTCATATAAACCGGCCATGCTTTCTTGTTTCCAGAGAAGTTTGTGAGATGCGTCTGATCCGACATCCCAATGATTGGAACCACAGTCGCCCCTTCTGGGAGTGTTTCCTGTGATGTATTAGTATGCGTTCACATAAAAGAGACTACGCAGCAGTACTTGGAGGTCCCACCACCAGTCAGCCGTATGCATTTCTGCATAAATTCTCTGTCCGCTCTGGTCGTATTCACGTCATGGCGCCCAAACCAAGTCATCACGATAGGCTATCTGGCCAAGAAGATATCTCACGCAGTCTAGGACATCGCGATAGAAGAATGATAATGTTCTCTGACCGGCCTCCACATGTCCCTCCAACCATTGCAGATACGGGCTATATGGATCCAAGTGTCGGAGAAGATTCTCGAACGTATGCATAGAGCTATAGCCGACGGATGTCGAGTTTCCGATACCATTCGAAAAGTAATCGTTAATCCGCGTCTTTGAAAATTTGCGCTCACTGAACCAAGATGCAAGTTTGAGACCTTGTGGAGAAGCAAACGGAGCCCATGGGTTCTCGCACAAATCCCTGCATTCTTCCTTATACTCTTTAACCTCCCCAATGGCTTCCCCGGCACCCCGATAATCCTCCTGTTCCGCAGCGACTGGGTACGTGTTGTCCTCGAGTACTTCTGTTTCGGGTTCCCGCCTAAGCGTATCATCAGGTGCGTCGCTCTCACTACCGGCAGTATCTCCGGCAGGATCTGATTCGGAGTCTGAATAGGAGTCTTCGATGGGTTCGTTGGCGACACATACGTCGGTCCCCCAGTCGGTAAGGACGTCCCCAGGTGGATTCCGTATGGTGGATGCGAGTACGATATCGAGATTTGCATGCGCACTTCGCAAGTGTGTCTCGTATGCCCCTGCACGCTCGTATCTTTTGCGACAAAATGAACATTTGACGGGGATAATGGAATTCGGCGCCGCCCATTTCGGGACTCGAGTGTGCGTGATAGTAGTGTGATGTTGTCGTCGTCTCGATGTTAACGCGTGCGGATGACTGGAGATGCAGGGCCTAGCGCTGTGCACACTGATCTATTACCAGCCGTCGAACAGGTTTAGCGTTGTTTGTCCCGACGTCACGTGGTATCAGCTGGTTATCATCTTATGTGCACAGGAAACAACTGAAACACTAATGGACGCCCGAGGTGTCAGTTCTTGATGCATCTTAATTCTTGAACACAATTCAAACAATTCATGATTCTTCCAATCCAACCCATCTTGAATTTCTGAGAGTTGTATATATAATGTGGGTTGATCACGACAGCAGCAAGTTCATACCAAGGATAATCCGATATCCACAACATCTACAACATCCACAACATCCACAACATCCTCTATATTCACAACATCCTCTATATTCACAAGACTAGAATCTCCAAATCAACTATCAATATAAACAAACCCTCAACGGACATGGCGCAAAATATCAACAGGCAGTACGTATTCATGCAAAATGCCGGAGTCCTTGCGCCGGGACAGACAGATCAACTCCCGCCTAGTTCGCTTCAAGGGGCAATCAGCATGGATCGCACCAACCCAGGTGGTCCAGTGATTAGCGATCATAAGCTACACATGGGCTTCACACAAGTCCAGGCTGAAAAGAAAATGTACACAGAGTGGCAGAACTGTGCGAAGGATCAGATGATAGCAAGGGGCTGTGCGCCAGCAGGGCCAACGGCGAAAGGTTTCTCTGACGCCGACTTCCTGCCACAATACACAGGCATGGAGACTTTGCGTCCTGCCAGCGATCTCATTGTCTCCGCAGTGGAAGCCAATTATATGCAGCGTCTAGAGGATATCGTTGAGGCAGTCGTGAAACTGGTTAAGGACAGTTGCTGGAAGTTGAATGACACAAATAACAAAGGCAAAATGGTAGTGCCAAATCCCGCAATCCCGCCTGGGCAGCTCGTCGTGCTCGCATCGTTACTACCGCCAGGGGCCCCAAATCAGTGGGGGGCTGCGACGAGTATAGGGAACCCAGGTCAACTTCCTCCAAATCCTCCCCCAGCCCACGTCCCGGCAGGCCGACAACGGGGACAGGCTCCACCGGGTGCGGCTGGTCCAAACGTACCTGCTGCACAAGTCAACGTCCGTGCTGCCGGACAACTCGGACAGGTTCCTCCCGGTGGAGCTGGTCCAAACGTACCGGCTGCACAAGTCAACGCCCCTGCTGCCGGACAACTCGGACAGGCTCCTCCGGGTGCGGCTGGTCGAAACGTACCTGCTGCACAGGTCAACGTAGCTGCTGCAGAACAACTTGGACAGGCTCCTCCGGGTGCGGCTGGTGCAATCATACCGTCTTCACATGTCAACCTCCCTGCTGCTGGACAACTCGGACAGGATCCACCACGTGTGGCTGTTCCAAATGTACCAGCTGCACAGGTCAACGTGGGTGCTGCCGGACAACTGGCAGAGGCTCCTCCGGGTGCGGCTGGTCCAAACGTACAGGCTGCACAACTCGATGTCCCTGCTGCCGGACAACTCGGACAGACTCCCCCGGGTGCGGCTGTTCCAAACCTACCGGCTGCCCAGGTCAATGTCGCTGCTGCCGGACAACTTGGACAGACTCCTCCGGGTGCGGCTGGTCCAAACGTACCGGCAGCACAAGTCAACGTCCCGGCTGCCGGACAGCTCAGACAGGCTCCCGCGGGTCATGTTCCTGCGGTGGGTCCGGATGTGCCTCTTCAACCTGGTAATGATCCTGCGCACCCACAAATGGTACGTGATTCAAGTTCACCGGATAATGACCCAGTGCCGGCGCAAATGTGACCTGATCCACCGGATAATGGCCCCGCGGCTGTCCAAAACCAACCTGTTGCCCGGGGTTTTCGCCCGGCCCCCAACCCTAGGCCCACAGGTTAGTCACTTCCTAACTCATCAGCCTGTTTCAGGTTTTTACTTACTCACTTATCAGATACAGATTGGAGCGCTCTACTTGGGCGTCCACGCGCCGTGCGTATCGTTTATGTCCTGCCGTCGCGACGTGGTCTGGCACTATCCCAGTTTGAAAGGAATAAGGTAAACGTCGCCCCAAAGTATAACTTACTCCATTGGCGTCCCCCTCATGTAAATGGGGTAGTGTTCGCCGAGTTGGATTCCTATGACATCCGTGGAATGTCAGCTATGATTTACAGATCCGTACCTCACCACCGAATCCGCTACATACTTGGCGCTACAGGCGCAGGGCGTAGAAGGTTACGTACGTCCACTATGTGATTGTTGGATAGCATGGATTACATCTTCATCGACAGCGATGAAACCGTAAGAGCTTGGCTCCTTTCAAATTCTGTGCTCCACGACCCGCTGGATCTCATGGTGTACTGTTACCGTGATCTGGGTTCAGAGCCGCAAGACAGCCCGGTGCTGAGGTGAGTCGACTATCTCAATCAAAATGACGTCTGAAACTGGGCCCATGATCCCGCACAACTTATAGGCCAGATGGATTCCAGAGAATTGTTCGACGACAGAGCTGCTGATCGGGAGGGTAGTGATACGGACGACGCGCGTGAGGATGATAACTCTCATTTATCCAAGTTGTCCTCGGGCCTCTCAGACTCTGCACATGGAAGTGGGATCCTCTTTACAATATTGCCACCTCCGTCTGTAGGACACAATAAATGGCCGGAGAATCGTATCCCCCTTCTTGCCAAATTGTTCAGCTAGCAGAATTGACAGCTACCATTAAACGTCCTCCATCGCCCGGCTCAAGGCGAAGATGACCCCATGCACGGCATACAGTTCGATGAGGATTATGGCATGGAGGATACCCCCGAAAAACGCCTCATCAATTACCTTATAAAGGTGAATCGGAGATCCGAGGAGATGCGCAAATGTTGTGCTGGTTTCGACGCCGAGAGCACAGAGCACCCTAAGTCTAAGAGAGTGCGTTCAGGTACTCGTCAGGAGAACTTGACAGGAGAACTGATGGATTCGATAGCGCGCCGACTATCGGCGATGTCTACCTAGATGTGCCGTGGATTAGTTGTCTGGAATCTCATTTCCAAGGGTCATTGATTGTTTCCTTGGGTTTTTTTCGCTTGATGATTGTGTGTGTAGCTCAAAGCGATGTTTAGTCTCGTTCTTTCTAGATTGTGTTCCCGTCCCGTATACGTGCAGAATGTGATGTTCCGGTAAACAGTCGACATTTGTACGCCAAGACTTCTGCCATTGACGATGCGGGTCTTATCGCGGCTCAAACCCTTGTGTGATCGTCAGCGGGCGGGGGATCATGCCTATTGACGACACACCACATCGTATCCCATAGGGCTATCACAGAACGAACCTCACACACACAAACCCCTGGCGAAATTCTGACAGTCCGACACGCCCACAGCGCCGCACATGTTGTTGTCTAGGCGCAGTATAACAAGGCCACCTACCGCCTATCCTTCCCCTCTACACCATCCGTCTAGCGTTCACTTCCACACATCTTCTCCCCTTGTCCGTATATCAAATGGCTCCATTGAGAAAAACGCATTCCTCGGGGGAAAGGTCAAAGTAAGGACCACCTCTTCATCAATTTGAGAGCGCATTACCTTAACGTTTCTGTTATTCCCATACGCCAAACAATCCAGCGCCTGGGGGTTGCCGCCACCAGTGCAAAACGCCGAAAAAGCCATCCTCGTGCAGCTGCCATTGCCGGTGAGGCATCAAGGACGTAAGACATCTTCTCTGTTTAGCATGATCACACATTCCAGAACATCCAGATATGATCTAACGTTTTAACTTCAATAGTCGTTCATTGACGTCCGATGCAAGACCACCCTTTGAGCCAGCCGTAGAGGATTCAAGGTGAGGGTCCAACATACTACGCATATGTCAGAAATTTGCGACCTAACCACAGCTGGAATCAGGAGTTGCTATGGGGAGATACCCTACCCTAAAAGGTGGTGTGGGTTCTTGAATGCTCGCGAGCCTACAGCTGCGTACAAGGGATCGCGCGAACAAGTCAAAGCATACATCACGGTGCTCGGGTGGAACCCTACAAGTCTGACTGGCACCCAAATGGACTCGGTACTTGGTTTCGCACGCTCCCTCATGCCTGTCAAACGCCGAATTAAATTAATTAAAACAAACCACCGCCCCGAAGATGTCGATGAAGTCAAACGTCAAATAAGAGTTTTGATTAGGGACACAGCCAAGAAGCATCAGGCGACGAACGATCGTCTCGATGCGCAACGGGCAGAGGATTCAATAGATGCAGAAGTCTGTGATGTTCAGAGTAAGTGTTCGCGCCCATTTACATTATGCGATTCTACGACTAGTACTCACAGTATTTCAAGTGGCCCAATACGATGGGGCCTCTCCGTACTGCCAAAGGCCGATCAGGATCCACATTATTCGATGAACAGGCGCAACAAAAGCCGGGCACCCATTCTTGCACTACCCCTGGTATGACGAAGACTCGGGCGGAGGGATTGCTTTGGGAGTCTTAGCATTGCCGAACTTGCAATCCGTACTCGGCGGGCTCAAGCGACAACTTGTGGAGGACCCAATCCAATATCCCCGATATCGCATCGGGGCAAGTGGGCAAGGACCTAGCACGTTACGCCGGCGACCGTTGGACCCCGTCCCCCTCTCGGACCAAACATTTTTATATACAGATGATGACATCCGGGTATGGCTGCTCGCCAATCCTGGCAAATATCCTCCTGATCTGCTGGTGGTGGAGTCACGCCAGGATCAGGGAGAGGGCCGAGACGAAACCCCAGCCGCAGTCTCCGGTGGATATCCATTTTTCGATCGTAAGGCCTGGGACCGGTAGGGGCAGTGGGATGACATCGGAGCCGGGGACGGCAACCACAACGACGACGAGAGTCTCAATGACGGCAGCGGCAGCCAAGACGAAGACAATGTTGATCACAGTCCCCAGGACGATGATCGCGTGCCGCCGGGACAGGTTCACACTCCTCATCGCCGTGGTAGAGACATTATTCAAGGTGACGAAGTAAGTTTTCTTTTATTTTGATTCAACATCTTATCTAATCATATATCTAGGACGACGACGGGGACTGATGTGAATCGGAGCGTGGGAACACCTCAGGGAGCAGTTATTCTCCCGTCGGAGATCCACCAGGCAGACGTAACAGGGATTCAGACACCGGGATTCAGACACTGGGCCATCTGAGAAGGAGCGGGCTACAGTCCTGAGGGCTATTGTTCAAAAGGATCCCTGGCTTGCAAAACTCTTGAAGACTCACAAACAAGAGGCTGTGGGGCCCGGACCAGGATCGGGAGCTGTGGCGCGCGGGACTAGAGAGCATCGTGGCCTAGGGCGTGGGCACGACGGCACAGTAGACACACCTGATGCCGAATCAGAACCACCAGAAGCTCGCGATATTCATCGGGCCAAGTCCCCCACCCCTGCGCCTGAGACGTTTACTCGAGCAGAGTCTACACCCCCTCCTGCGACCCCTTCTCACTCAGCCACAACTTCTCCTGTGCCTACGCCGAGCGTTCCTCATGATACCACAAACCCCCACCCATCCCAGCAAATTGCAGCACGGGGATCTTGGGATACCTGTCCCCCAAATGCGACAAATACAGCCCATGTGCCCAGCCCTGAACCACATAACAAACCCGAACCCCCGACGCACACTGCCCCCCGACGTGGGAGAGCCCGTCGAGGGCGTCCCAGAACATGAACTTGAACGTTCTTGCCACTTCCCGATTAGTTTTTTCATGCCCCCCCAAAAATTCCAGATTACATCTACACACTTCCAAGATGTCCCGGTTTCTCTTACCTTTTCGTGTCAGCTACACACTTCCCAGACGTCTCATATTCTTTACATTTTCGTGTTCCTATCCCCTGTATAATAGTCATCAATTCCTTGTACCCCCTTCCTTTGGCGTCTGGTACCTGCTACTTTTAGAATCTCGTTGCCAGTTACTGTATTTGTGCACATCGCGTTAGTAGACATGATCCGCCTGCATCAGATTATTCACAAGGTTGTATTCCTTGCATACACATTTCAGGGTGCTTAGTGGTGCTGATTCGCCATTCGGAGATGAGAGTAGATACTCCTAATCCTCTTTGGGCGTGGTGCGTGTTTTCCGTGCAACCTTGTCGTCAATCAATGCTGATTGCAGCTAGCTTTCGCCCCGCCGGCGACATTTGCGCCACTATCATTTCGCTTATTTTTTCCGACGCCCGACACCTGCGTGTGGGGTCCCATCGATTTCAGCTCCAAAGCCCAACTTGAACCTTCACGATCCCAAAGCCTCATTTAGTAGGGAAAGTCTCGACCTTCAGACTCTGCGTTCCTGGTAGTTCTCCCGACGACAGTATGATGTGTCCTATGAATGTTACGATTGTCTGTGTAGCGGGCACCGCCACGATGGCAATCATTCCAACATAGATCGTAGGCAATTCGTTCACTCTCATACCGAGTGATAGTCTGTGCATAGTTATGTCCGGTCCGGTGTGAACCAGAAGGTTGTATTCCTCTGAATAAGTTTTCAAGGAGCTAAGTGGAGCAGATTTACCGTTCCGAGATGTGGGTTGATACTCCTTATCATCCTCTTTTGGCGTATTGCGTTTGCCGGGCAACCTCGTCGTCAGCCCATGCTGCTTGTAGCTAGCTTTCGCCCTGCGACATTGACGCCACCGTAGGTTCGCCTTTTTCTCTGACTCCCGACCCCCGTGTGTGGGGTCCTATGGAGGTCTCGAATTTCAGCTCCAAAGCCCAACTTGAGGCTTCACGATCTCAAACCCCTATGTTGTAGGAAAATCTCCTGCATTGGACGTCCTGTCTAACTCTCCTGACGACAGTATGATGTGCCCTACCAATGTTGCAATAGTCTGCGTCGCTGGCGGGCCACGATGGCAATAACTCCAATACCGATCATGGGCAATTCTTTCACTGTCATACCGCGTGATAGTCTGTGCATAGTTATATCCTGTCTGGCGTCAACCGCCTGCCTCAGATTATTCACAAGGCAGTGTTGTCTTCCTTGAATACAGTTTCGGTTGGTGGTGATGATTCGACGCGGGGAGATGCGAGTAGATCCCAATCATCTTTTGGCGTGGTGAGTGTCTCGCGAACAGCCCTCGTCGCTAACCGATACTGCTTGCAGCTAGACCTTGCATGTCCGGCGACGCTAGCGACACCTTCATTTCGTCTATTATTTCTCACAATAGACCTGTGAGTCCTAATTCCTGAACCGCGGCTCTGTAATTGAAAGTTTAAACCCCTTTGTGTAGGCACATCGCTCCGTTGCATACCGAGTGATAGTAAGTGAGCCTACCACACCCCTAAACCCTAGCGTACAGGTAGAAGACCTAACGGGTCCTCTTCGACGAAAGGAAAATACTCACTCCTCGCATCCACCAAACTCGACACATCCAATTATCAGATTGACTCCAATCTTTACCAACGTTCACTACCCGTCCTATATCCTACATTCATCCGAATTCCACCAGGCAGCCAGCACCCCGGGTACGCAATCTTAACGGGCGCAGGCGCGACATCATAGCCGACTCCATGGGGTTGAGTCAGCCAACTCCGCAAGTGGGCAATCTGAGCCGGCGAAGGCGCGACGTCATACCCGACTCTATGCGATCCAATCAGCCAACTTCACGAGGGGGCAATATAAGCGGGCGTAGACGCGACGTCGTACCAGCGGATAGGCTGTCCAGATCGGTAACACAAGAGACCACATCCGTCAGCTCCCATAGTGCTGAATTGGCGGGTCGTAATTCTTCCGCACCACCAATCGCGAGAGGGCTTCTAGTACGACCAGCCAAGCGCCTCCGGAGTAGCACAATTCAGACCACAGCATATACTGAACCTGAGATGGAGGCTGACAGACAAGGGCATATGGAACCCGTCCGCCTCAGCGACGATAGCAGGGATGAGTATCAGAGGTCACATCCAGGCCACGAAGCTGAGCCGGACACCGAACCTGAAGGAGCGAACCTCGGTGGTGGGGATGAGACAACACCTAGACGTCGTCGTGGGCCACAATTGGTCGAGACACACGGAAACAATCGCCCAAGAACTGTGCGAACTTCGACCACGTCTGGTTCCCAGGAGGCACCAATTGTCCCACAGACGACCGCGGCCCGTGTGACCATAACTCGCGGTAGGCCCTTGTCCCCGGCCACATTCCCATCATCAAGCGTGGCACGGTATTCATCCCCACTTGGCGTCCCTAGAACAACAACGTCTGGTATCAGGAGCTCAAGCCCACCAGGTGAACCGAGTACAAGAGGAACTGTGTCTCTCCGGCATGTAATTAATTCGCGGCGAAAGACGGTGACAGGTGTGGAGGGGGAAATACTAGGGGTAGCAACGGATCTGATACCTCTGTACACCCTTTATGTTAACCAACTCATGAACGCGGTTGCTTTGACGTCTGAGGTGCATAGTGTTTGGAGTCGCGCGCAAGATAAGATTGCGGATGCCGGAAATATTGAACCGTCATCAAAGAGTATAGACATTGTAAGTCAGAGGTTACAACCTTAAAGGGTGCTACACTAACTATGAAAGATACGTCAAAAGCACTCTCAGGTGCTGGTGCAGTTCGTCCATTATATAAAAAATCATATACGGGAATTATACGAACTACCAGGCGACCCCACTGCCATCGCTCGTAGAGTCAAATACCTTCTCGAGGATGACAGGTTCATGTGCCCCTCAAATGGGTATGTGGTGTGTATCCGCCCGTCGCCTGTCGCCGAACCAGGACTTCCAATCACGACTGACTATGACCTGGATGCAGCCTATATCATTCAGGTTCCTCACGCCACTGATTGCCGACGCCATCTATGGTAAGTATTTCAATGGCAAGAGAAAGGTTGAGATGCTAGACCCGGAATTCATCAATCGTGTCAATAGTATGATGGTGTGTCTCACTTGTGCAATCCTGTGCCATCAACTACGCGCATATCGACTTGGGATGTTTCAGGATCCTCCGGACTTCAAGCCTGACGCAGTGGGAGGTAGGAGACCCTCAATGTTCCCCCCATCCTTGGTTTTTGTTCTGATGACTAACCAATCTTGCAAGACCTTTTCTTACGGCAGAAGAACACCTGGCGGGCAGTACCACGGCCAACGCAGCAACTCATGCTCAGGAATCTGTGTGTGACAATCACAGACAGGATCCAGCAAAATCATCCTATGATGCAGGAAAGTTGTGAAGGCTTGGCTGACAATCATGATGCAGTTCATGCCGAACTGGAGCGTCAGCTATCCAGGTGTCAGCTATCCAGCCGGAATCCAAGACGAGCTGCTGAGCGGGAACAGACACCGCTCAACAATCACGCCGGGGGTTTAGAGCACTACCGGCAGAGTCAAGATGCATCCCAGGGGAGCGAACTGTCGTTCGACTACAACCAGGCGTCCTTCGCCCTGGCGCTTCAGATGCAAGATTCAGATCCGGTGAGCCTAGGTAACTCATCGGAGCTGACGCTGGGACTAGCGCAAGAGGGGCCAGCGACCCCGTGGTCTCGCCAGTCAGCTATCGCTGAACCCGGACGACTCGCAGGAAAGTGACGCAGGTGTGGGAGAGAATGGTTTTTTGTAGACTTGGCGATGTGTGAACCGTTGAGTTTATGGAATTTGATTTGCAGGAAATGTAAACTATTAGATTTTGGTTGGCCGATCTGTGGAGCCGTGAGGACGATTTGGGGTGTATTTCGGAGCGAGATCTGAGCGAGTGCTCAGAAACGTAGACTCGCGATGGCCAGGGTGTCCTGAACGCCGTGGTCACGGCAGGAGACTAGTAATAATAGAATATCTAGATGCGGATGAGGTTCAAAGTCACGATACAAGGGGCACTAGCGCCTCGAAGCCTGTGTGAATGGCACTCAGTAATACAAATGAATAGTGGAGCGATCGAGACGGCGTCTGGAATATGTGTACTATCATGACACCGTGGAGAGTCTGCATGTGAGCTATCACGACGTTGTCAAGACGGCGTCTGGAATATGTGTGCTATCACGAAGCCGTCGTGCGTATGCATGTGAGCTATCACGACGTTGTCAAGACGGCGTCTGGAATATGTGTTCAATCACGACGCCATCGAGAGTATGCAAGTAAGCCATCACGATGACATCGCGACGAACATGTGAGCTATTTCGAAGGCATTGGGAGCCTATAGCCAGACATGGCAATTGATGCAGAGGGGGTTCAAATATCGCTGTGTAACATCCGGAAGACTAAGCATCCGGATAGTCTTCCGGATGCTAGAGTGGAGTTGGATTCCCCCATGACGAGAGAGGCACAGGACGGAGGTCGTCGCGATGCGGGAGAGCTTAGGGTCTGAGAGCATCTGGACGCATGCGCTTGGTGGTGGACGTCGCCGGGACGGCGAGGACGCAGGGGTAGATTGGCAATGGCGTCCAGCCGTGACGTTCAGCCGACGTCGCATCCAGAGTAACGGTGAACATTCTGAGCATCCTGAGCGTCCTGAGCGTCTGATGCACTGGACGCTCAGGACGCATATAATAACATTTGCTGATGTGGATAAACGCAGAAAATACAGTTACACCCGAAGACATCACCGGACTATTCAAATCCCAGTACGGCGAAAACCTTCCCTACCACACCCCCTTGAAGAAATCCAACTCCATTTGGTACACCCAGTACCAAGCGACAGAAGGAAACTCAAGTCAGAACTTCGAGATACCAGCAGTGTGGGGAGGAAACAAATTATATGTTTGGTGTGAAGCGGTCGAAGGACCGGCTTCGGACCCCAAGGCGCATGAGGCCATGGAATTGTGACAATCAGAAGCTGCAGTAGGCGGGACAAATAGTCCCGACCTTCGCCCCCTAGTGTGGAGACAACCATGACGCACCTGTCCCTGTTGCAGTCAGCAGAACAAGCCTCACATTCCCCCGGACTTCTCCTAAGCTCCGGAGCAAAGCATGAAATACGACGAGCGGCAGGCAGAAGAACTCCTAAACCGACCAGTGATCCCATCATGGGCATTCAAATCGTGAGACTAGAGAATTCTAGGCCGATTCGATCCCCAGCTCACCGAAAGTCAAGATAAATACCATTTTGCTTTCAGTTCCCTATCAAGCGACATCCTATTGATGGCCCAGGAACTGTTAAAAGTCAAAACACAGTTGAAATCTGGGACGCAAATTGTCAGTCGGGAGCTCAGCTGAATAGATGACCAAGTATAGATTCTATATCTAGAATCCCAAAAGGTCGCAGAAAGCTTCGCAACCCAAGTCGCCGAACGACTTGGGGAAACAGATGTGAGACAGACCAGACATGAAGCTGTCACATCGCAACTCCATGAAGTAGTGCAAGGTACTGACGAGCAGTCCATGCATCGAGACCTACTCTTGGATCGCGAAATCGTCCGGCTCAACAAGCAGCACAAGCGGAAGCGAGAAAATCATGACATAAGCCTTAATCTCATCAAGGAGGAGATGTTGAAGTACCAAGAAGCGCAGTGGGCACCAGATGGTGAGATCTCGGAGCTAAAGGAAATAGTGCAAACCTTGATCGGACAGGTCAAAGGTAAAGGCATGGCTTCAGACCCGACGCCACAAGCCTCTGGAGCAGGAGGCCGAAACGCACCGCCCCAACTAGGAGGAAGGGCAACAGGGGCCCCAGGAGGAGGCGGTGACAGTAATGATGACGGAAAAGAATCTGGCAGGAAGCCAGATGACAACAGGAAAGGAAGACGGGACGAGAGACCCGCAACCCAGTCAGAGACGACTATGACGCCGAGAATGCCGAACAGTTTAACCAGTTTTCCCGCGCCATGGCCAACGCGTTGGGACAACGAATGAGAGTCCCAGCGGAAACCCCTGCCTTGTTCAAAAACGACAAATATGAAGATATACGCAGGGGGCTACTGACTTGCACAGATCTTTTGGCCGAAACAGTTGGCAATGGCAAGCCGAGGCAGAAGAAATCCGATATGCCATAAGCCGAACGGAAGGGAAAGAAGTCGCACCGTTTGCATTAACCAACAGGCGAGAAATGACCGGAGAGTTGGGTTACACTAGGCAAGAGGGATATGAGTTCTGGCACGTCTTTGCAGAACAAGCTCTGCGAAGGTTTGGTCCTACCCATGAAGCCGAAAAATGCCTAAGGGCAATGGGATTGGTCCATTATCGCCGTGACATGGCTAACTTCTTGCCGGACATGGAAAATCTGAACATGGATGCAAGGGTCACCGGCATATCCTGGAGGAAAATGATTGAAGACGAAATCCGGAAGATGCATTATGACGACTCTCATTAAGCGAGTAGGTCGATGACGCGGAATTGTTGGAAGCAGTCAGGACCATTACCCAGGCTGAAGAAGACTTTAAGGAACGGAAAGGTCTGGGAGGAGGCGGTCCCTCCGGGGCGAGAAGGGGCAAAAAATGGAAGTTTACGGTTTCCACGACGTCGGTAACCGCCAAGTGTGTAAAAAAGCAGTACACATCTAAGGCAAAGGTGGACTATAAGGGGAAAAAGGCTGGGGAGAGAAGGGTAAAAAAGGAAGGGGCGGTGGCACCAGCGGGGGAGGTTACACACACCGTGTGGGCAGAAGCCCACAAGGGTGTCGATCAAAAGGTTGTTGATCAACGAAAATCAGACAAGGTATGCACACAATTCGGACTAAGAAGCCACGCTTGGAAGTACGGTCGAAAGCCGGTACGGGTATCGGTGGTATATCGAGGGCCAGCAAAGCTCAAACGACAGGCATTGTTGGCACTGAGGCAATGCCCCCAGGTGGCCACTGTGGCCTTAGATGGCCAGGGAGAAAGCTCAAGACGAGTGGTACGAAGACCCCCGGCATGGGCTTTTGAGGATGACAAGATTTTGTAACAGGTGATCCTGGTACCAACAACAACAGTGATTGGCTTGGGAGGTTGCTGCCACGAATCAAAAGACATGTGGCGTAGTTGGTAAAGGAATCACACCGGAAGTGTCAAAAAACAAAAAAGGATACTGGTTGCCATTTTACGAGCAAAAATGGGTAATCCGTGCTGACCACGGGAACCATAAAAAGCCATAAGCGAAGAAAGCGGTCGACGGGACTACAGTGAAAGAGAAGACAACTATACATCAGAACAGGACTTGAGTTGCGGTACACGCGCAGGGGGGTTGAAATCCAAAGTAACCTGACTTTCTCTGCAGGTACAACAGCCGGCCAAATAGAAGCCAGGGGCGCCTCTGTGCTTCACAAGTTGCATGTTTTGACGAATGGAGTCGGAGGAGGCCGCTCCAACGGAGCAGAGCGAAACCCGAAGGCGAAGGTACCGAGGACTCCTCGCAGGTGACAGCCTCACATGAGGGATATGTTGACGATACAGGGCGGCGCACCCTAGTCGCGAACGTGAAGGGTACCTAGTGAACCACCCCTCCTGTAACATGGAAACTCCTTGGCAGGAGGTAAAGATAGCTAGTAGTGGGCTGCCCGATATTCAAAAAATAGACACTTATTGTAAAGGTTTGTCTGAGGAGGCTTTAAGAGCTGAAACTGGGCAGGCGCGGTAACAAACCACCATGTTACATGAAACCGCTGTAATGAAAATATTTCATCAAAACCCGACCAAAAGCTCCAAATCCATTAAAAAAGCTAAGGATTACGCCTGCCCAGAGGGGACCGCATTTATTGAAGTAAAAGGACGAATATACCTGATAAACGTACCATTAGATTCTGGTTCAAACATCTTTCTCATGAACCAGGATACCGCACTACGGCGTGAGATCCCAACAGGAGGTAGGGCACCACGGTTAAAAATCACCACCTTTGATGGCGAAACCGCGTCTACTGGAGGCACATTCTATACTCATCCTATTCTATTGGAAGTCAGTGCCAACAGTCCCCAGAGCATGATATCTTGTGAAATTGCGCACGCAGAAGATAGGATTTAATCATACCCTTTGGGTGGTGGCTCGACAAACACCTGCTTAAAAATATCTTGGACCCATGGAAATGGATCTTTGAAGAAAAAGGATGCCATGACCATATTGAAGATGAGGCAGTGGCAGATATGTTTGAGTAGGGATGAAAATGTGGCTTATGACGAAGAGGCATAGTATGTGGGAAGAATAGGACGCGAAGTCGAGGAGGGAATACAGCTAGAAGCCCTGCCGAAACCATACTGGCAGTATAAGCAACTCTTTGAAGCGAAAAAAGCCATGATGTTGGCACCGCGATGGACATTCGATCACCCCATCAACCTTAAAGAAGGGGCAGAACCCCCATGGGGGCCAATTTACCTGATGTCAGCCTATCAGTTGGACGAGCTGAATAAAGACCTTAAGAGAATGCCAGCACCGGGCAAAATAGTGGATAGCGAATCCCCCTATGGAGCCCCGATTGTCTTCCCTCCGAACCCCGATGGAAGTCTACGACTATGTGTAAACTATAGGAACCTGAACAAATTGACAATCCTGAATCAATACCCCTTACCACTTATGGATAAGTTCTGAGACAGTGTTGCTGGAGCCAAGGTGTTTACGAAACTCAACCTAAAAGATGGAGATCATCATATTCTGATGAGGGAAGGCGATGAACATATGACAGCTCTTCAGACAAGATACGGACATTACCAATTTCAGGTCATGCCGTTCAGACTGGTAAACACGCCCGCAACCTTCCAGATGAATAAAATCCTAAGAGAATTCTTGGACCATGAAGTAGTCGTCTACCAACATGATATCTTGATATACTCAGAAAATATGCTAGCACATATTAAAAAGGTCCGACAGGTCCTGGACCGACTCGAACAACATGACTTAGCACTTGTTAGGTGGTAGCTTCGGGGTAAGGTATTCCGACAGCTAGGACTTTGGTCGTAATTGTATCGGAGAACTCTTAAGAAGACACGAGTAATGTAGGCTAGATATAACGATTCGCTTTGGTATAGATCGTCGAAGTATTGGTAACGATATAAAAGTGTAGAATAACTTATTATATTGATAAGATCTCTTCTCGGTGCTTGTTGTTCTTAATAGCAGCGAAGATGCTTCAATATTTATATTCCGCATCTGAGCAATCGCGGTATACATGCTAACTCTATACTAACTAAGTACCTTGCGCGCAACTCTGCGAACTTCACCCGAGCGCGAACACTCGTCGACCCTGAAAACTCTCTACCACACCTCTTGCTCCCATGGCCAACTTATCGGTCTCCGCTTCAATTATTCCTGATGGTGTGGAGACCACGTCAGGTGTCAGCTCATCCGTTTATCTGTTGACAACAATGGTTACGAATTATCTTGCCCTCGTGCTCGTCGAAGGTAGTCTAACTCGCTGGACAGAAGATGGCCATTCTTCTTTGGTTGGTTCCGTCAAGAATTCGGTATGCAACAGCATCTCGTATTCTAGTCTTCCGGCATTACACGACGTGTCCTCGGGATCGTACCTATAGGCTTTTTCCCTCGGACTCCATCATTAACCAACTTGTCCTCTGTGGATGCACCCAATCCACTTACCGGGCATAGTTACCTCCTTCATGCTCTACACGACTTTGTAGGTACGAGGGGACTAACTTTCGTGCAAAACGTCCCGTTACTTTCGACCTACCCTTCAGACTGCCTGTCTTCAAGTGTCTATAACTTTAGGCGCCGTCGTCCGATTCACCCGCTTCCACTTGCATAAGGTGCCCGGAGGTCACCCCTCATATATCCTGCGAACAGGATCCGGTCGGACAGACGGCCGCGACGTATATGGTGTTATGAGATGTGTTCCGTTGACAGTGGTCCTTGGTGTTGGGACGCAACTACCTAGGCGGCCAGTGATGACGCTCTGTCCCAACGCCGGGGCTGGAGGGGGGTGTTATCTTTTTCCTTCGAAGTTGGTATGCGTCAAGGTAGGGTAACTTTGCCCTGTAAATCCTTACGGGGAGTCCGTGCGCCTAACAGCACTCTCGTTGAAAAAATCCATATTCCATCAGGAAGAAGTCGAATTTCTAGGATACATCATCAAGACCAATGGGGTCACCATGAGTGATGGGAAAGTGAAAAGCATTCAAAATTGCGCACATCCAATATCGGTTAAAGAAGTTCGGATCTTAATTGGATTCGCCAACCTTTATCGACGGTTTATCAAAGATTTCTCAAAGGTTTGCAAACCAATAACAGAGACGTTAACTGGAAACCCAAAGGATTTTGACTGGGGAAGGGAACGGGAAGACGCGTTCGAGGAGTTGGAGAAAAGGTTTACAATGGCACCAGTTTTTTCGCATTTCTACGCAGGAAGGAAAACATTGGTCAAGATAGACGCAAGGGACTTCGCGCTGGGATGCGTATTGTTGAATACCAAGAAAGACAGCTCCACCCTGTGGCGTTCCATTCTCAGAAGCTGAACCGCGCCGACAGAAATTACGAGATACATGATAAAGAGTTGGTCGCGATACTGGAACCGTTCAGGGAATGGAAGCGATACCTGGCAGGTGAAGAAGAGCTGGTAACGGTATACACCGACCACCAAAACCAACAGTCCTTTTTGACAAAAAAGATCCGGAACCAGCAGCGAATACGATGGGCACAGGAGTTAACAAATTATTACTTCAAAATAGTCTACTGACCAGGAAGCAGGGGTAGGAAGCCGGACGCATTAAGCAGGGGGCCGGAGTACCGTCCTGAGGAGGGAGCTCGTCACACTGTGCAGTCACTTTTGAAAACAGAAAACTTTCAAATTTCTGTAATTTATCAAAAATGAACTGCGGAGACCACCCTTACGCCAGAACCACACGAACCCACAAGCCTCAGGATAATGAAGCTTGCAGACAATGCTATAGTTCTGACAAAGGGATCACGGTTTGCGGCCGGTCATGCCACCTATGCCTTGACAGATGGACTGGTAGCAGCAACAGAACAGACAATGGTGGAGACGGGTATTGCGCTAGGATTGCCGGAAGGAACCTATGGCATAGCTGCAAAGGTTGTATGGCTAGCAAGATGGGAATAGCAGTGGGCAGTGGTGTAATAGATGCGGACTACATTGGTGAAATCAAGATCATACTTCGGAATCAGGGACTAGCAGACTGCTTATACAAAGCGGGAGATCTGATAGCACAACTCATAATAGAAAAATTGGTGATGCCGACACCATTGAAGTGGACGACCTAGGTACAACCGAGAGGGGAAAATCTGGTTTCGGATCAAGTGATATAAACCCTAAGCGATCCATCAAAACTAAGAAGAAGGAATTACAATATGTTTCCTTCACGCAGACACAAGCCACAACGAATTCTTTAGCCCAGCTTATATCGGCTATCACCCACAGTTAACAAAAGAAAGAGCAATGTTGTCAAGTGCTCACGTCAACGCAACCCTGACGCGAATGATGAACATCTCATTTCTAGACAAGATAAGAGTGGCTGGCAAGGAAGAGGAGAGGTGGCAGGAGCGAGGCCGTGAACTTGTCAGATTAAGAGAAAGGGGAAAAGAGACGCCTAATCAATGAACAGAAAGAAATGGATTACTATATTACCAAAATCGATTATACATCCCTGAAGACAAATTCCGACAAACAGAGATAGCCAAAGGCTGTCGCAACTCCTTGGTAGCTGGAGACTTCGGACAAGAAAAGACAATCGAAATAGTAATGAGGAGTTTTTACTGGAAAGGGCTCGCAGAGTGGATCAAAGACTATGTACGATCCTGTGACGAGTGTCAACACAGTAAATCCTCCCGGCATGCAAAATATGGGCTACTCGAACCTCTGGAAGTCCCTTACGCTACCTGGAGCTCCATTTCCACAGACTTCATCAGGCAACCAGCGGAATCAGAGGAAAAACCCCGGATAATGCTAGGAGTAGACCGGTTCACAAAGATGGCCCATTTTATCAGCCTCCACAAAAATGTGTCAGCAAGGGATGTTGCAGACAGCATCCTTTGGGAAGTTTGGAAACTTCACAGATTGCTGACCAAAATCATATCAGACATGGACGCGAAGTTTTCCGACGAATTTTGGGAATCATTATCCAGGATGCTAACAGTTAAACGACGTATGTCGACCGCTTCTCACCCTCAAACTGACAGACAAACCAAGAAAACCAACCAAGTGCTAGAAGGTTACTTAGAAACCTTAGTCAACTACGATCAGACCGACTGGTACCAACTATTGCCGCTAGCAGAACATGCCTATAACAACTCAGCACCCAACGCACACAAAATGACCCCATTCTTGGCCAACTATGGCGTTCATCCACAACCAGCATGGATGAAAGAAAGAGAAGCTCATAACCCTGGGGGGACAATGTATGCTCACTGGATGAAGGACATACATTGACACGCGAAACAGACGCTAGAGAATGCAGGGGAATTGAGGAAGAAATATAACGACCAGAAAGAGAGCAAGGAATCCAACATCGAGGCCAGCAACTTGGTAATGTTGAATGCGAAGAACATGCGTACCAAGGGGCCATCGAAGAGGTTGAGTCCGAAAGTGGATGGCCCTTTCCATCTTCCAGAAAAGAAAGGAAGCCGGGCCTACAAGTTGAAACTATCGCCACAGTTGAAAATACATCACGTATTCCATTTTTCCCTGTTGGAACCCTACCGAGCCTCGAACCGAGCACATCTCGAACAACCCCCATGAGATCATGAAGAGATCGTGGGAGATCTAGAATGGGAAGTAGAAAGGATCGTCCAACGTGAGATCATTTCTTACACGCGAAAGGTTAGCGGAAGGAATAAACCGATAAAAGAGCTTCCGTACTTTGTAAAATGGAAAGGCTACTCAGCGAACGAAAATACTTGGGAACCCACCTGAGGGGATGGAAAACGCCCAGGAAGAGGTGGAAAGGTTTCATAGGGAAAACCCGGATATGCCGCGCCTAGGAGAGGTCGAGTAACATAGGAGAGGTTTTGCCACAGTGGACAAGTAAACGCCAGTGGTTTTTACACCCACTATGTGGAGCTCGAAAGAAATGGGAAATAAACTGTATAATAGACATAGAGTATTCGGGCCAATCACTTGGAAGAAGGGAGCTCGTGTTAGACAGATGGACTCCCGCGAGGATTTACCGGGCATAGTTGCCCTACCGTGACACGCACGAACTTCTGAGGAAACAGATAACAACCCCCTCCAGCCCCGGTGTTTGGACGGCGCATCATCACTGGCGGCCTGGGTAGTAGAGTCCCAACACCATGAATCACTGTCATCGGAACACCTCAAATAAGAGGGTATATATCGCGGCTGTCCGGCCGACAGGATCCTGCTCGCAGGGTAGATGAGGGGAGACTTCCAGGCACCGTATGCAAGTGTAAGCAGGTGCATCGGACAACGGCGCATAAGGTTACAGACACTTGAAGACAGCCAGTCAGAATGGTGGGTTGAAGGTAATGGGACGATTTGCAACAATGTTAGACCACTCGGACCTACAAAGACTTGTAGAGTATGACGGAGGTAACTATGCCCAGTAAGTAGATTGAGTGCATCAACAAAGGACAGGTTGGTAAAAGATGGAGTCCGAGGGAACAAGCTCATAGGTACGATCGCAAGGACAAGTCGTGTAATGCCGGAAGACCAGAATACGGCATGCGGTTGCATGTGGAATTCTTGACACTACCAACCAAAGATGATTGGCCATCTTCTATCCAGCGAGTTAGACTACCCGCAGTGAGCATGGGGGCAAGACAATTCGTAACTATCATTGTCAACAGATAAACAGATGAGCTGACACCTGATGTGGTCTCCACACCATCAGGAATAACAGAAGCGTCGACCGATAAGTTGGCCATGGGAGCAAAAGGTGTGGTATAGAGTTTTTAGGGTCTATGAGTGTTCCCACTCAGGTGAAGTTCACAGAAATACGGGTAAGATACTTGGCTAGTATAGAGATAGCATGTATACCAGGATTGCTCAGACGCGGAATATCAATACCGAAGCATCTTCGCTGCTATTTAGCGACAACAACCACGGAGAAGAGATCTTATCAATATAATAAGTAATTATTGATCGCTACCAATACTTTGACTATATATGCCAAGGTTCCTCTATAGTATATGGCCTTCATTACTCATGTCTTCTTAACGAGTTCTCCGAGATAAGACGATCTCTGTCCTAGCTGTCGGAATTCCTCACAGCGAAGCTACCACGTAACAAGAATAGCCATCTTCTGTCTAGCGAATTAGACTACGTCTGTCAAGCACGGGCGCAAGATAATTTGTAATCATTGCTGTCAATGAATAAACGGATGAGCAGATACCTGACATGGTCTCCACACCATCAGGAATAACCATATCCCAGACCAATAATTTGACAATAGGAGCAAGAAGGTGTGGTAGAGCGTTTTCAGGGTCTACAGGTGCTCGCACTCGGAAAGTGTTCACAGAATGATTAGCGAGATACTTAGTTAGTATAGACATAGCATGTATACCACGATTGCTTAGACGCGGCATATAACCATCGAAGCATCCTCCCTACTATTAGAAACAACAACCACTGAGAAGAGATCTTATCAATATAATAAGTTTTTCTACTTGATCGTTACCAATACTTTGACTATTTATACCAAAGTCCCTCAGTGTATCTAGCATACATTACTCATGTCTTCTTAACGAGTTCTCCCATACCAGACGATCCAGGTCTTAGCAGGGCGAATATCTCATGCCAAAGCTACCATCTAACAGTATATTGATATTTGTCATCGTTACCGAGAGGAATGTTTGGCAGAGACACTCATACTCCCAAACTTGAAACACTCTTCGAACCAAGACCATTGAGCACTGCCTCAATAGACCAAGTCCTTCTTCCGACCATTACACTTGAAAAACGGACAGCGCCCTGATCATAAATCTTATTTCTGGTAGATAAACCCCAAAAACACGGTCACTATTGAGGATATCACCGCACTCTACCGAGACCAGTACGGCGAAGGTTTCATATACCATAGCCCCTCAGAAATGACAAACTCAATCTGGTACACGCTGTACCCAGATGTGGACAAGCGCTCGAGTCAGAACTTTGAGATACCAGAAATTTGGGGAGGAAACAAAAAGATAAGTCTCCCATACATGAAGTCATAAGAAATGACTTCTAACACCAGAGCGCCTGAGGCCATGGAGTGGCAACAGGAAGAAGATGACAAGGTGTCCCAGACCTCGGCCCCATGTGTTTCGATAATCCCCACCCAGCTAGTCAACTCGTCTTCAGCCGATCAAGCACTACAATCCCCAGGACCCCCCTTGGGCTTCCTTGTAAAAGATGGAAGAGGCCAAGGTCAATGTCGAAAAACACGTTAACCCACCAATTATCCCTTCATCAACTGTCAGATAGAAAGATTAGACCCAATACTAGGTCGCTTCGATCCAAAGCTCTCAGAAAGTTGAGAAGAGAAACATCTCGCTTTCAATTACCTACCAACCAATGTCCTATTAATGGCCCAGGAACTGTTAAAAGTCAAAACAGAGTTGAAATGTGGGGTCCTGATTGTCGGCCGAGAGCTGGCCTGCATAGACGATCAAGGGCGAATCCTAGACTTGGAATTGCAGAAAGTCCAGGAGAACTTCGCAGCCCAACTCGCTGGACGGGTAGGAGAGACAGATGATTGAACAGCCAGACACGAGGCTGTTACATCCCAGCTCCATGAAACAGTGCAAGGATCCGAGACACAGTCCATACATCGAGACGAACTGTTGGACCAAGAGATTGTTGGGATAAACAAGCAGCATCAACCGGTACTCGACAGTCATGAGATAATCATTAATCTGATGCGATAAGAGCTTCAACAATACCAGCAGGCACAGAATGAGCGAGATCGTGATATCTCAGAGCTTAAAACCATGGTCGAAACATTGATGGGACAGGTGAAGGGAAAGGGAAAAGCGTCAGAACCAACGCTAGAGGGTTCATGGGCGGGTGGTGGGAACCCACCGCCACCACCAAAACAAGGGGCTGCAGAGGCACCTGGTGGAGGAGATCCGGATGATGAACGGGAAGGGTCAGGAAGGAAGCCAGATGAGAACAGAAAAGGAAGATGGAACGAGAGATGCACACCTCAGCCTGAAGCTGACTACGACGCCTATGACGATGCACCATTCGCAACCCAGTCGCGAATTATGGCCGAGGCCAGGGGACAAGAGACAAGAGTCGTGGCGGAACCTGCTGCCCTGTTCAAAAGCGAAAGACATCAAGATATACACATGTGCCTGTTGATATGCATGTATCTTGTCAGCAGGAACAGTTGGCAGTGGGAAGGCGAGAGGCAACGAATCCGATAGGCAATAAGCCCAATGGAGGGCAAGGAAATTGCACCGTTTGCGCTAACCTACCGGCGACGAATGACCCGACAGTCAGGTTACACCAAGCAAGCAGCTTATGAGTTCTCGTATGTCTTGGGAGAACCAGCACTGCGACGCTTCGGCCCTACCCACGAAGTGGAAAGACCTCTACGAGAAATGGGATCTGTGAAATACCACGGTGACATCGCTAAGCTCTTGCTAGAGATGGCAAATCTAATCATCCATTCAACAGTCACTGGGATAGCCTGGACAATGATGATTGAAGACGAAGTTCCCGAGGATGCATTGCGATGACCTGCATTAAGAGAGTATGTTGACGATGGGGAATGGTTTGAAGCAGTCAGGACTGTTACCCGACAGGAAGAAGACTTCAAGGAAGGCACTAACCTTCAAGGAGGCTATCCCTTCGGCATGACAAGGGGTGAGAAAAGGAAATTCAAGGATTCAAAGCCAGCGGTGACAGCAAAGAAATTAAAGAAGCCATCCTCGTCTAAAGAAAAGGCCGACGATAAGGCCAAGAAGGCTGGGGAGAGAAAGGTGAACAAGGGAGGGTCAGTGTCACCGACGAGGGAGGTTAAACCCACTGTGTGGGCAGAAGCCGACGTGGGCGTCGACAAATGAAAGAAGGACAACCAATAAACGCGGTGCAGGATGAACAACCACACTTGGAAGTTCTGTCAAAAGCTGTTACATATATCAGCTATATACTGAGGGCCAGCCAAGCCCAAACGACAGGCCTCATCCACACGAAAGCGATGCCACCAGGTAGCCACTGTGGCCAGAGATGGCCAGGGAGATAGCTCAAGACGAGTGGCGCAAAGGACCGCAGCTTGGGCTTTTGAGGATGAAGATAGTTTGTAAAATGTCATCTAGGTACCAACAACGACAGTGATTGTGTAGTGAGGTTGCCGCATCGAAACAAAAGACCAGCGGCGTAGTCGGTGATTGTATCCCACAGGACAGCCAAAAAAACCAAAAGGTATACCGGGTACCATTTTAAACTAAAATGATGGGTAGTCCGTGCTAACCACAGGAATCTTAAAAAGTCATAAGCGAAAGAAGCGGTCAAAGGGACTAGATAGAAACTGAAGACAACTATACGTCAAAACAAAGCTTGAGTTGCAGGACACGCGAAGCGCCGTCGAAATCCAGGGTAAGCTGACTTTTCTCCCAGGTACAACAGCGGGGCAAACAGGAGCCAGGGGCACCTCTATGCTGCACAAGGTTGATGTTGTGAGGAATGGGGTCGGAGAAGGCCACTCCAGGGGAGCAGACCCAAACCCAAGGTGAAGGTATCGTGAATTCCTTGAAGGGGACAGCCTCACAGGAGGGATAAGTTAACGATCAAGGGAGGCGCCCCCAAGTCGCAAACTCGAGTTCTGCTCTAGTGAACCACGTTTGTAATATAGGAACTCCTCGGCAGGAGGTAAAGACCGCTGGTAGTGGGGTGCCCAATATTCAAAAATTACTTACTCATTGCAAAAGATTCTCTGACGAGGCTTCAAGAGCCGAAACTGAACAGGCCTGGTAACAAACTACCACTTGAAATAAAGCCACAACAATGAAAAAATTCTAGAAAGATTCGAGCGAAAGCTCATGACCTATTAAAAAACGTAAACATTACGTCTGCCCTGAAGGAAAGGCATTTATTGAGATCATGGGACGAAAACACGCGACAAACGGCCTTGTAGATTCTCGTTCAAACATGGTTCTTATGAACCAGCACACCGCATAATGGCTAGAAATCCCGACCAAAGTGAGGGAATCAAGGATAAAAATAACTACCTTCGATGGCGAAACCGCACCTTCAGCAGGAATGTTCTACACTCAGTCTATTCGGGAGGAGATAGGTGCCAACAGTCACTGAAGCATGCTAACTTGCAAGATTGCCAACACAGGAAAATAGGATCTCATCATACCCTTCTGGTGGTGGCACAATGAACATCTCCTAGAAAATATAGCAAACCCAAAGAAATGGGTTTTGAAGATACAAAATACCAGGCTCGTGTGGAAGATGAAGCAGTGGCTGATCTATTTGAGGGGATGAAACTGTTGCTTACGAGGAGGAAGCACAGTATGTAGGAAGGATTGGACGGGAAGAAGAAGGAGGGGTACAGTTGGAGGCCATGCCAAAACCATACTGGGAGAATAAGGAGCTTTTGGAAGAGAAAAATGCAGGGATGTTGGCACCTCGAAGGACATTCAACCACACGATCAATCTGAAAGTAGGGCCCAATTTACCCGATGCCGGCACACCAGCTAACTCGGTTGGCAAAATACAAAAACCAAATACTGGCACGGGGAAAAATGGCGGATAGTGAATCCCCATATTGTTAGGTGGTAGCTTCGGCGTGAGGTATTCCGGCAGCGGGGACCGGAATCGAGCTTATATCGGAGAACTTGTTAAGAAGACACGAGTAATGTAGGCTAGATAGAATGGTATACTTCAAGATAGATAGTCGAAGTATTGGCAACGATAAAGTAGAAACTTATTATATTGATAAGATCTCTTCTCCGTGCTTGTTGTGTCTAATTGCAGCCAAGATGCTTCGATATTTATATTCCGCATCTGACCAATCGCAGTATACATACTAACTCTATACTAACTAAGTATCTTGCCCACAACTCTGCAAACTTCGACTGAGGGCGAACACTCGTAGACCCTGAAAACTCTCTACCACACTTTTTGCTCCCATGGCCAACTTATCGGTCCGCCCTTGTATTATCCCTGATGGTGTGGAGACCACGTCAAGTGTCAGCTCATCCGTTTATCTGTTGGCAACAATGGCTACGAATTATCTTGCCCTTGTGCTTGTCACAGGTAGTCTAACTCGCCGGACAGAAGATGTCATTTCTTCCTTGGTTGGTTCAGTCGAGAATTCGATATGCAACTGTATATCGTATTCTGGTGTTCCGGCATTACACGACTTGTCCTCGGGATTGTACCTATAGGCTTTTTCCCTCGGGCTCCATCTTTTACCAACTTGTCCTCTGTGGATGCATCCAATCCACTTACTGGGCATAGTTACCTCCTTCATACTCTACAAGACTTTGTAGGTACGAGGGGACTAACTTTCGTGCGAAATGTCCCGGTACATTCGACCCACTCTTCCGACTGTCTGTCTTCAAGTGTCTGTAACCTTATGCACCATTGTCGGATTCACCTGCTTCCACTTGCATAAGGTGCCCAAAGCTCTCCCGTCATATACCCTGCAAACAGGATCCGGTCGGCCAGTCGGCCGTGACGCATACAGTGTTATAAGATATGTTCCATTGCTAGTGGTCTTTGGTGTTGGGACGCGACTCCCAAGGCGGCCAGTGATGACGCGCCGTCCCAACCCCTAGGCTCGACGGGGGTGTTATCTTTTTCCTTCGAAGTTCGTGTGCGTCAAGGTAGGGTAACTTTGCCCTGTAAATCCTTACAGGAGGTCCGTGCGCCTAACATGAGCTCCCCTCTGTAAAGTGTTCGTCCCGAATACTCTATGTTTATTATACAATCTTTTCTTCCATCTCGAGCTCTACATAGTAGGGGTAAAAACCTCCAGCGTTTACTGGTCCACCGATGGAAAACCTTTCTTATGTCACTGGACCTCTCGCGGGCCGGGCATTACCGGGTGGTCTCTATGAAACCTTTCCACCTCTTCCTGCGCGTTCTTCATACCTTCGGGTGGTGCACAAGTATTCTCATCCTCTGCCCAGCCTTTCCATTGCACCAAATACCGAAGCTCTTTTATCAGCTTATTCCTTCCTTGAACCTTTCGCGTGTAGGAAATAATCTCGCTCTTGATGATCCTCTCTACCTCCCACTCTAAATCTCCCTCGATGTCTTCGGGATCTCAAGGTGGCTGTTTGCGATTGGGTCGGTTCGAGGCTCAGGAGGGTTCTACGAGCGATACGTGAAACACAGGATGAATTTTCCACGGTGGCGATATTTCAAACTTGTATGCCCGACTTTCTTTCTTGTCTAGCACGTTGAACGGGCCATACAGTTTCGGAGTCAGCTTCTTCAACGGTCATTTGATTCGTATATTCTTCGCATTCAACATTACCACGTCGCCCACCTCGATGTTGGGTTGTTCCGTCGCTTTTCGGTCGCCATATTTCTTCATTGATTCCCATGTATTTTCTAGGGTTTGTCTCGCCTGTCGATGGATGTCCTGAATCCAGTGAGCATACATTGTCGCCCCAGGGTTATGACCTTCTCTCTCCTTTATCCACTACGTTTGTGGGTGAAAGCCGTAGTTGGCGAAGAATTGCGTCATCTTGTTTGCGTTTGTTGCCGAGTTATTGCAGGCATGTTCGGTTAACGGCAACAGCTTGTACCAGTCATTCTGATCGTAGTTGACAAATGTTCTTAAGTAACCTTCCAGTACTTGGTTGATTCTTTCCGTTTGTCCCTCAGTCTGAGGGTGATACGCCGTTGACATGCGTTGTTTAACTCCTAACATTATGCACAATGATTCTCAGAACTCGCTGGAAAGCTTCGCGTCCATGTCCGATATGATCTCAGTCCGCAATCCATGAAGTTTCCAAACTTCCCGAAGAAAGGTGTCCGCAACATCTTTTGCGGTCGCAATTTCGTGGAGGCCGATAAAGTGGGCCATCTTTGTGAACCGGTCTACGACCACCATTATCTGCGTCTTACCTTGAGATTCTGGTAACTGCGTGATGAAGTGCGTTGATATGGAAGACCAGGCGACATAGGGTACTTCTACAGGTTGAAGTAACCAGTACTTAGCATGCCGTGGGGATTTACTGTGTTGACATTCGTCGCAGGATTGTACATAGTCTCTGATCCATTCTGCGAGTCCTTTGCAGTAGAAATCCCTTGTTACTATCTCAATTGTCTTTACGTGTCCAAAGTGCCCCGCTACTATCGAGTCGTGACAGCCTTGGGCTATCTCGGTCTGGAGAGATCTGTCTTCAGAGAAGTATCATCGATTTTTGTAATATAGTAACCTGTCCTTTTCTATCCATTCTTCCGGCATCTTCTTCTCACTTTCCCTTAATCTCACCAGTTCACAGCCTCGTTCCTGCCCCTTCTCATCTTCTTTGCCAGTCCCTCTAATCTTGTCTAGAAATGAATCATTCATCGTCTGCGTCAGGGCTGCATTGACGTGGGCGCTTGATAATATTTCTCTTTCTTTCATCAACCGAGGGTGGTAGCGCATATCAGCTACCCTAAAGAATTCGTTTTCGCTTGTGTCCTCGTGAAGGAAACATATTTTTCCTTCTTCTTCTTTGGCCGTGATGGATCACTTAGGGTTTAGATCGCTTGACCCAAAACCCATTTTTCCTCGCTCGGTTACTCCTAGATCATCTACTTCCATGGCGTCGGCATTTGCAATTTTCTCTATTATGAGTTGCGCTATCCGATCTCTTGCCTTAAACACGCAGTGCGCGTTGCCATGATTCCGAAGTATGACCTTAACTTCTCCGGTGTAATCCGCATCTATTATACCACCGCCCACTACTATTCCCATCTTACTAGCGATACCACTTCTTGCAGCTAGCCTTCCATAGGTTCCTTCTGGCAATCCTATCGCAATACCTGTTTCCACCATTTTCTGTGCTTTTGCGGGTACCAGTCCGTCCTTTAGAGTATAGCTGTCATGACCAGCCGCAAACCGTGATCCCTTAGTTGGACTTATTGTCTTGCCCGATAGTTTCATTATTGTCAGCCTTGTTGATTCTCCTCTTTCCGGCATGAGGGCCGTCTCCGCGCTCCGTTTTTGATAAATTATCAAAATTTGAAAATCTTCGTTTTTCAAAATTGACTGTTCGCTATGACGAGCTTCCTTCTCAGGACGGTACTCCGGCCGTCTACTTAACGCATCGGGCTTGCCGCCTCTACTTCCCCGTCGCTAGACTATATTGAAGTTGTAGTTTGTCAACTCCGGTGCCCACTGAATTTGCCGCTGGTGCCAGACCTTTTTGGTCAAAAGGGACTGTAGGTTTTGGTAGTCCGTATATACACTCAAGGGCTCTTCTTCACCCCGGAGGTATCTTTTCCATTCTTTGAACGCTTCTATTATTGCGAGTAATTCTTTGTCATGTATTTCGTAATTTCTTTCCGCGCTGTTGAGTTTTCGGAAATGGAAAGCTACTTGGTGAAGCCGTCTGCCCTGGTACTGCCATAGTACCGATCCAAGCGCAAAGTCACTTGCGTCCGTCTCAACCACCGTCTTCCTCCCTGGGTAAAAATGCGATAAAATTGGTCCCGTTGTAAACCTCTTTTTTAACTCCTCAAATGCATCCTCCTGCTCTATTCCCCAGTGAAAATCCTTTGGGTGTCCTTTCAATGTTTCGGTTATTGGTTTGCAAACTTTCAAAAAATCTTTAATGAATCGTCGATAGAAGTTTGTGAATCCAATGAAGATTTGGACTTCTTTAACCAATCTCGGATGTGCCCAATTTTGAACGCTTTTCACTTTTCTAACACTCATGGTAACTACGCTTGTCTTGACAATGTATCCTAAGAATTCGACCTCACCTTGGTGGAACACCGACTTCTTCAATGAGACAGCTAGGTCGTGCTGTTCGAGTCGGTCAAGGACTTTTTGGACTAGCTTGATGTGGTCGTCCATATTTTCGGAGTATATTAGGATATCGTCTAGGTCGACGACTACTCCATGGTCCAAGAATTCCCTTAGGATTTTGTTCATCATTGTCTGAAACGTTGCGGGAACGTTACCGAGCCCGAAAGGCATGACCTGGTATTCGGACTGTCTGTATCGTGTCCGAAAGGCTGTTTTGTGTTCGTCGCCCTTTCTCATTCGAATCAGATGATATCTATCTTTCAGGTCAAGCTTCGTAAACACCTTTGCTCCGGCGATGCAGTCTCGGAGTTCATCCATGAGCGGTAGGGGGTATTTATTTAGGATAGTCAATTTGTTGAGGTTCCTGTAGTCTACGCATAGTCGTAGACTCCAATCTGGTTTCAGAACGAAAAGTATTGGAGCACCATAAGGGGATTCGCTGTCCGCTATTTTTCCCTCTGCCATCATTTTCTTGAGGTATTTATCTAGTTAGTTCAACTAGTGTGGCGACATCAGGTAAATCGGACCCCAAGAGTGTTCGGCTCCTTCTTTAAGGTTGATGGCGTGGTCGAAGGTTCTTCGAGGTGCCAACATCTTAGCTTTTTTCTCTTCAAAAAGCTCCTTATACTGCCAATATGGTTTTGGCAGTGTTTCTAACTGTACTCCCCCTTCCTCTTCTTGTTCGATCCTTCCTACATACTGTGCTTCTTCTTCGTAAGCCACAGTTTCATCCCACTCGAACATATCTGCCACGGCGTCATCTTCTATATGAGCATGGCACTTTCTTTCTTCCAAAACCCATATCTTTGGGTCCGAGATATTTTTAAGGGGGTGTTCATTGTGCCACCACCCGAAGGGTATGATTAAATCATATCTTCCTGCCTTTGCGATTTCGCAGGATATCATGCTTCGGTGACCGTTGTCCCAGATTTCTAACAGAATACGATGGGTATAGAATGTTCCTCCGGTAGGCGCGGTTTCCCCATCGAAGCTTGTGATTTTTAATGGTGAATCCCTAGCTTCGGTCGGGATTTCGGGCCGTTGTGCGGTGTTCTGTTTCATGACAAACATGTTTGAACCAGAATCTAAGAGGTCATTTATTGCGTATTTTCGTCCTTTTACTTCAATAAATGCCTTCCCCTCACTGCAATCATAATGCTTAGGTTATTTAATGGGTCTTGTGCTTTCGCTCAGGTTTTGGCAAAATCTTTTCATCGCGCTGGTTATAGATAGCGTGGGGGTTTGTTACCGTGCCTGCTCAGTTTCGGCTCCTAAAGCCTCCTGAGACAAACCTTTGCAATAAGCGTCTAGTTTTTGAATATCGTGCAGCCCACTACTAGCGGTCTTTACCTCCTGCCGAGGAGTTCCCATATTACAGGAGTGGTGGTTCACTAGAGTACCCCTCAAGTTCGCGACAATGGTGCCCAGCCCTTTATGGTCAACTTATCCCTCATGTGAGGCTGTCCCCTACGAGGAGTCCACCGTACCTTCGCCTTCGAGGTTTGTCTCACTTCCGAGACCTCCTACGACACCGTTCGTTGAGCATGACCCTTGTCCACAATTGAGGCACCCCCGGCTTCTATTTGCCCGGCTGTTTTACCCGGAGAGAAAGTCAGGTTACTCTGGATTTCGACCCTCCATCTCTTGTTGTGCAACTCAAGCCCGGTTCTGACGAATGCTTGTCTTCTCTTTCCTGTTTAATCTCATCGACCGCTTTCTTCACTTGTGACCTTTTATGGCTCCCGTCGTGAGCACGGACTACGCATTTTTGGACGTAAAATGGCAACCGCTGTCCTTTTGTCTTTTAGGCTTCTGGTGGGATATCGTCACCGACTACGCCACAGGTCTTTCGATTCAGGGCGGCAACCTCACTACCCGATCACCGTGGTTGTCGGTACCTGGATGACCTTTTATAAAATGTCGTCATCGTCATAGGCCTCAGCTGGCGGCCTTTGCACCACGCACTGCGAGCTTTCTCCCTTGCCATCAACGGCAACAGTGGCGACCTGGGGGTGTCGGGTTGGCGCGAATGCCGACTGTCCTTTGGGCTTTGATTGCCCTCGATATACAGCCGATACCTGTATTGGCTTTCGACAGTATTTCCAAGTGTGGTTTCTCATCCCGCATCGCCTGCATTCGTTGTCAGTTTTTCGTCTTTGGACAAACTTCTGATCGACACCCTTGTGACCTTCTGCCCACACGTTGTGTCTAACTTCCCCCTCCGGTGCCAGCGACCCTTGGCTTTTCACCTTTCTTTCCCTCGCCTTCTTCGTCTGATAGTCCGCCTTTGCTTTAGCCGTGTACTGCCTTTTGACACGCTTCGTGGCGACCGTCGGCTTCGAATCCTGAAATTGCCTTTTCTCGCCCCTTGTCGTACCGGAGGGACCGCCCCCTCATAGATCTTTTCTTTCCTTGAAATCTTCTTCTGCTCATGTTACGGTCCTGACTGCTTCCAACCATTCCCCATCATCCACATATTCTCTATGTGAGAGCTGTCGCAATGCTTCTATGGGAATTTCGTCTTCAATAGAGTTCGTTACGAGGCGGACGGGGCCCCGAAAAACGCGGGCCCCCGACCCTTTTCCCCGCCCCACCCGGCTCAACGGCCTGGGGCGGGGTGTCTTTTTCGGCATTCCCTGCCCCTGTCCCCGCTCAGGCCCCCGCCCCACTCATACCCCAGACGGGTCCCCGTTAAAAATAGGTGGTAACAAACGGGGCCCCGTCCAGGGAATGAGTGTGGGTGGGCCCCGGACGGGGGCGGGGTGGGGATTACCCGAAAAATACCCCCCCCCGGCTCCGTGTAAGGGCGGGGCCTGGCGAGTGAAAACCCGCCCCGCCCCGCCCCGTAACGAACACTAGTCTTCAATCATTTTTCTCCAGGCTATCCAGGTGACTCTTGCATGCAGATTCAGTTTTTCCATGTCGATCAAGAATTTCGCGACATGACCGCGATATTTGACGCATCCCATTTCTCTTAGGGATTGTTCCGCTTCATGGGTGGATCTGAAGCGCCGCAGGGCTTCTTCTGCAAAGATGTGCCAGAACTCGTATCCCTCTTGTCTCGTATAACCTATCTCTCCGGTCATTTGTCGTCGGTCGGTCTACGCAAACGTTGCGACTTCTTTTCTGTCCATTCGGTTTATGGCGTATCGGATTCGTTGGGCCTCATTGTCCCATTGTCAACTGTTTCGACCAAAATAATCCGTACATGTTAAAGCCACATACGTATATCTTGGTGTTTCTCGTTTCTAAACATGGCAGGGTGTTCCGCTGGGAGTCTCGTCTGTTGTCCCAAGCAGTTGGCCATGACGCGTGAGAAGAGGTTGAACTGTTAGTCGTTCTCGGCTTCATAGTCATCTTTTTCTGGATGGGGTGCATGTCTCTTCCTCCGTCTTCCTCTCCTACTCTCATCTGGCTTCCTGCCAGATCCTTCTCCATCGTCATCTGTGTCTCCTCCCCCTCCATCGCCTGTAGCTCGTGCCGCTCTGTGTCGTTATAGTGGTTGTCTTCCTCCACCTGCCCCTGAAAGCTCTGGTGTCAGATCTGACACCTTGCCTTTTCCTTTAACCAGCCCCATCAAGGCCTGCACCATTGCTTTTTGCTCCAAGATCTCACTATCTTCTGCTTGCTCTGCCAGCTGGTGCTCTAACATCTCTTGCTTCATGAGGTTAAGACTTATATCATGAGTTTCTAGCTCCGGCTTGTGCTGCTCATTCAGCCAAACGAGTTCCTGGTCCAGGAGTAAGTCTACATGTATTGACTGAGCCTCCGTTCCTTGTACCGTTTCGTGAAGCTGGGATGTGACCGGCTCAGGCCTGGCTTGTCTGTCATCGGTTTCTCCCAGCCTCTCAGCCATGGTGGAAGCGAAGCTTTCCTGGACCTTCTGGGATTCTTGGTCCAGAATCCGTACTTGTTCGTCCAGTCGGTTGAGTTCCTGCACGACAATTTGGGCACCAGACCTTAACTGCGATTTGAATTTGAGCAGTTCATGGGCCAAGGCTAGAACATCGGCTGGTAGGGAGTTAAAGGAGAGATGCCGTGCGTCTCAGCTTTCTTTGAGTGTTGGATCAAAACGTCCTAGGATTCTGTCCAGGCGTTCGATCCGCTCTGTCATGACGGAATGGCGGGTAGGGGCCGGGCTCTTGGAGCCTCTTGGTCGCCTGCTCCGTTGCTTGACAAGGAAAGCGAACCCGAGGCTTGGGGACCTGGGCGCGGGACCACCAGAGTGTGACCGAGCTAGTCGCGTGCTGTCGGTCTCCACACTCAGCGCTGTGTCCGGCAACAATTCGTCTGGTCCCTCTCCTTCTGGCGCTTCTTCTGATCACCATTCCATGGCCTCAGGCGCTTTGGGGTCTCATGCCATTTCTTCAATCTTTTAAGGGGAAACTTATCTTTTGTTTCCTCCCCATACTTCTGGTATTTCAAAGTCTGGGCTTGAGCCTCTTCCATCGCTATAGTACCCGACGTACCAGATGTGGCCTATTTCCTGCTCAGGTTCGTAGTAACAGAAGTCTTCGCCTTCCCACTACTGGGGTAAGGCTTCTAGGTCTCTGGTGGTAATGATGTTCTCTAGGTTTATGCAGAAAGAGTAGGTTTCGTGATAGGGTTTTTGTGTTCCTGGTTCCCTAATGAAGGTCGGGAAATAGACTTGTGATATTGAGATCGTCCTCAATGGTCTTGGTTCGAAAAGGGTTTCGAGTTTGGGAGTATAGGTGTTTCTGCGAAATATGCGTCTCGGTAACAATGAGAAATATCATTATACTGTTACGTGGTAGCTTCGGCGTGACATATTCCGACAGCTAGGACTGGAATCGATTTTATATCTGAGAACTCGTTAAGAAAACACTCATAATGGAGGCTAGATATAATGGTATACTTCAAGATAGATAGTCGAAGTATTGGTAACAATAAAGTAGAAACTTATTATATTGATAAGATCTCTTCTCCGTGCTTGTTGTGTCTAATTGCAGCCAAGATGCTTCGATATGTATATTCCGCGTCTGAGCAATCGCAGTATACATACTCACTCTAGACAAACTAAGTATCTTGCCCGCAACTCTGCGAACTTCACCTGAGTGCGAACACTTGTAGACCCTGAAAACTCTCTACCACACTTTTTGCTCCAATGGCCAACTTATCGGTCTGGGCTTTTGTTATCCCTGATGGTGTGGAGACGACGCCGTCAGGTGTCAGCTCATCCGTTTATCCGTTGGCAACAATGGCTACGAATTATCTTGCCCTCGTGCTTGTCAAGGGTAGTCTAACTCGCCGGACAGAAGATGGCCTTGCTTGTTTGCTTGGTTCCGTCGAGAATTCGACATGCAACTGCATATCGTATTCTGGTCTTCCCGCATTACACGACTTGTTCTCGGGATTGTACCTATAGGCTTTGTCCCTCGCGCTCCATCTTTTACCAACTTGTCCTCTGTGGATACTCCCAATCTACTTACTGGGCATAGTTACCTCCTTCATACTCCACACGACTTTGTAGGTACACGGGAGTAACTTTCTTGCGAAACGTCCCGTTACATTCGACCCACTCATCCGACTGTCAGTCTTCAAGTGTCTGTAACCTTATTCACCGTCGTCAGATTCACCTGCTCCCACCTGCATAAGGTGCCCGAAGGTCACCCCTCATATATCCTGCGAACAGGATCCGGTCGGAAGGACGGCCGCGACCTATATGGTGTTATAAGATGTGTTCCCTTGACTGTGGTCTTTGGTGTTCGTACGCAACTCCCCAGGCGGCCAGTGATAACGCGCTGTCCCCACGCCGGGGCTGGAGGGGGGTGTTATCCTTTTCCTTCAAACTTCGCGTGCGTCAACGTAGGGTAACCTTGCCCAGTAAATCCTTATGGGGAGTCCGTGCACCTAACACATATAGGCCCCAATTCTCCAGATCCCAAAACCCAATGGAAGTCTACCGCTGTCCGCCACTATAGGCATCTCAATACACTGACCATCCTGAATAAATACCCATTACCGCTCATAGACGAACTCCAAGACCCAATTGCCGCAGCTAAAGTGTTCAAGAAACCTTACCTGAAAGAGCGACATCATCTTATTCAATTGAGGAAAGGCGACGAACATAAGCCAGCCTTTCGGACAAGATATGCACACTACCAGTATAAGGTCTGGCCTTTTGGGCTTGCAACCACCGCTGCAACTTTTCAAATAATGATGAACAAAATCCTCAGTGAATTCTTGGACCATGGAGGAGTCGTCTAAGGAGATGATATCCTTATATACTCGAAAATATAGAGTACCATATCAAACTGGTTCAACAGATCCTTGACCAACTCGAGCAACATGACCCACCGGTCTTGTTAAAAATAGCAGTGTTTCACCGGAAAGAATTTGAATTCCTAGGATATATTGTCAAGACAAGTGGAGTCACTATGCGTGTTAGAAAAGTGAAAAGAGTTCAAAATTGGGCTCCCACCAGATCAGTTAAAGAAGTTCAAATCTTCATTAGATTTGCAGCCTTCTACCGACGATTTAATCAAGATTTCTCCCAAGTTTGTCAGACAATCACTGAGACGCTAAAAGGGTATCCAAAGAAGTTTCACTGGAAAACAGAGCAGGAGGAGGCGTTTGTGGAGTTGAAAAGACGGTTTACAACTGCACCAATATTATCTGATTTTTACCCAGGAAGGAAGACGTTGGTGGAGACAGATGACGGCGATTTTGCCCTCGGATCCGTATTTTATCAATACCAAGGAAGACGACTTCACCTGGTGGCATTCAGCTCTGGGAAATTAAACAGCATCTAATCAAATTGCGAGATACACAATAGGGAATTGCTCGCAAGAATGGAAGCCTGCAGGTAAGAGAGGCAATCCCTCACGGGCAAACAAGAGCCCGTGAAGCTATACACCGACTACCAAAACCTACCGTCCTTTTTAACCAAAAGGATCTGGAACCAGCGTCAAATTTGATGGACACACCATTTGCCCACCTACAACTTCAAAATAGTCTACAGACTGGGAAGCAGACGCGGAAAGCCCGGTACACAAAGTAGATGACTGGAGTACTTTCCTGATGAGGGAGCTCATCACAGTGAACAGGCGATTTTGAAAACTGAACATTTTCAAATTTCATTAATTCATCAAAGGCGAAGGGCGGAGACCGCCCTCTCCCTAAAAAAACGTGAATCCACAAACCTGAGGATAATGACAATCTCGAGCAAGGCAATAATTCCAACAAAGGGATTACAATTCGCGGCCGGACATGATTTTTATGCCCTAACGGACGGGCTAGTACCAGCAAAGGGACAAGTAATGGTGGAAACGGGTATTGCGATAGGATTGCTGGAAGGGACGTATGGAAGGCTAGCCGCAGGATCTGGTATGGCTACCAAGATAGGAATAGCAGTGGGCCGTGGGGTAATAGATGCACATTACACCAGAGAAGTCAAGGTCATACTTCGAAATCATGGTCAGACAGACTGCTCATATAAAGCAGGAGAGCGGATAGCCCAACTCATTGTAGAAAGAATTGGTGATGCTGACGCCATTGGAAGGAGGCGACCTAGGGACAACGGAGATGGGAATAATGAGATTTGGGTCAAGCGATGTAAACCCCAAGCGATCCATTACGGCCAAAGAAGAAGAAATGAAAATATGTGTTCTTTACGATGAGGCAAGCGACAACGAATTCTTTAGTGCGACTGATATCAGCTATCACCCTCGGTTAATGAGAAAAAGAGCAATGTTTTCAAGTGCACACGTCAACGCGGCCCTGACGCGAACGATTAACGATTCATTTCTAAACAAGATTAGAGTGGCTGGGAAGCAGGATGAAAAGTGGCAGGAATAAGGCCATGAACTGGTCAGGTTAAGAGAAGGCGGGAAGAAGATGCCGGACGAATGGATGGAAACGGAATGGGTTACTCTATTACAAAGATCGCTTGTACATCCCAAAAACGAATCCCTACAAGCAGAAATACCCCAAGGCTGTCACAACTTCTTAGTAGTGGGACACTTCCACCAGGAAAAGACAATCGTGATAGCAACAAACGACTTTTACGGGAAAGTACTGGCAGAATGGATCAGAGGCTACGTACGGTCCTGCGACCCATGTGAACACAGTAAATCCCTACGGCATGCGAAATATGTAGTACTTCAACCTTTGGAAGTACCCAATGCTGCCTGGAGCTCCAGTTCGACAGACTTCATCACGCAACTACAGGAATCCCAGGGTAAGAGCTGGATAATGGTACTGGGAGACCGGTTGACAAAGATCGCCTACTTTATCGTCCTCCATGAAAAGGTGACTGCAAAAGATGTGGGGGATATGTTCCTTCGGGAAGTTTAGAAACTTCAGAGATTGTTGACTGAAATCATATCGGACATGGGGGCAAAGTTTTCTAGCCAATTTTGGGAATCATTGTGCAAGATGCTAGGAGTCAGAAGACGCAGGACAACAGCGTATCACCCTGAAACTGAGGGACAAACCGAAAGGACCAACCAAGTGCTGGAAGGTTAGTGACAGACATATGGCAACTACTATCAGCACGACTAGTACCATCTATTGCCGTTAGGTAAACATGGATACAATAACTTGGCAACCGACGCGGACAAGATAACCCCATTCAGTGCCCACTACCGCTTGCACCCGCAGGCAGAAAGCATGAAAGTGTAACAATCCTATTGTTGTGCACGTATGCAACAGGCAACGACTGTTGTCTCCTGCGTAAGCGAGTCTCGCTTTTCTGCACCAAGACGTAGGAACGTGCTATCTCTTCAGATAGTACGGTACTGGCTTGCTTGTCTTGGTTGGTTCGTGAGAGGTACTATCTCTTCAGATAGTAAGAGGGGTGGATTGTCGTGTCTGATAGAACTATCACAATAGTCCTATGTTCGGGCAACCTGTCGAGACTATCACAATAGTCTCCAGGTTCTTTAGAGCGTAGGCTCTCGTAGAGGAGGAGTGTATTTAAAGAGAGTAAAGGGTAATCGTATTGCAATATCTTGAGTATAGAAAAGTACTTAGATGGTTGCGTGAAGATCCTATCTCTTGGTCGTTTTTTTTTTTTGTTTTTTTGTAATCATGCGTTCATTGTTTTTAGGTACAAAAAGCCTCATGCAGCGCTAGCTATGGAGAGAACAAAACCTATAAATCCAAACAAAATAACAAAAGAAAGTCACGGCACCAGTAAATATTCACTATTGCGCAGGTTTCTCCTCCGCCGGGGCATCGGCCACATACAACAAGGAAAGTACAACCAACAATTTAGTCGTCTAAAAGGAAGGCCTACATAAGACAAAGGAGAGAAACCCAACGACCCTATACCTCAGCCAACGAAAAAACACGAAAAACCGGAGGGGGCCCCCTGGGCGGGGAGAGAGAAAACGGGGGGGAGGACGGGGGAGTGGAGGGCGGGAACATTGTGGGGGGAAACCCTGTGGAGGTGACGCCGATGAAGATGGCGAGTCTTTTAAGCAGTGGGAGGGATGACCAGAGTGGGGCTTTGGGACCGACATCGGTGACGCCGTGGAGGAGGTGGGACCTGCTGTGTTGTCTCGAGGGGCATGATAGGATGGCGTGCTTGAAGGTTTCAGGCTCCAAACCGCAGCGGGGGCAGGAGGTGTCGGCGTCTGAGGACTTCCAGGTTGGATGGGCGGCCAGATAGCTTTTTCCGGCTCTCATTTGGTGGATCCTTCCGGCAACGAACTTGCCTAAGCCCATGAAGGGCGTCGGGGACAGAGCGGGAGGGTGCAGCTAGTACCCCGGGGCCGGGAAAAGGGAGGCCCACTCCGCGAGGAGTTTCTCTCTTACCCTCTTCTTCAGGGCGGAATAGGTGTTGTCCATCAAGGATTGGGGTGGAAGGGCAGGGGTCGGGCTGACAAGGTGGGAGTTGATCATGGGCATTCTAGACAGCCCGAGGGTGAAGGCTATTGTCCGGTGAGCCACCGCATCCACCGGCAGGTGATTCCTTATCGGAGGGACAGGGCGGGGCGTTCTCCAGTGCAGGGGGAGGTATACTGAAGACAGGCCTCTGGTTATGGCCCGTGAGGAATAAGGTGCTCGGTGCGTCGATAGTGAGGGGAAGGAGGGGTGAAGGCGAGCCGTTGCCGGGTTCACACTAGGAGGGGAGCAGACCACCCTGAGCACCGCCAGCCTTTGCCGGTGGGTGACTAGGAGGGAAACTGGTGGGAGGCAAGATTCCATTGACAGTATCCTGGTCAGGGTGGCTGAGAAGCAGTTTGTGGTCCACCTCTGGACCTTGCGCCAGAATGTAGCGAGGCGGGACGTCGTGCCCACGCTAGGTGTGAACAGATCCGCGCCGTAAAGTAGGATTGGGGCAATAAGCGATGTCGCCAACCTGTGGCATAGATAGGGGGGGAGGCCAGCTCCAGGCGGGCTGAGGCGACGAATGAGGGCGAACGCTCCCTGGGCCAGAGATAAGCGGCGCGAGAAGTGTGCAGCGGGTCAAGGGCCGGAGTGAACCAGTACCCGAGCCATCGGACGGAGTTGCTAGGGTGAAACACTTCCCCCTTGATCTGGATGGGTGAGGCGCACTTTGGAGAGTGCCTCTGGCTGGGGGTCCTCCAGTGTATCAGCTCTGTTTTTGCGACCGAAAAGGAGACACCCAGACGGGATGCCTTCCTTTCAAGCTTCTCGAAGAGCTCCTGGAGCCGGCGAATGTTGCCACGGTAAGAGAGGGAGGCTACTGTGAGGGCCAAGTCGTCGACGTACGAGATCATCAGTCCCCGGGGGATCCTGAAATGCAGTGGAGCCACGTAAAGAAGAAAAAGGAGCGGGGAGATTGGTGAGCCCTGGGGGGCTCCGACATTGACGGGTGCTGGGGTCCCTGGTTCCCCTTTGAAGATTAGGGTGCAGCTCCGCTCCCCTAGGAAAGACGAAACCCAGGAGACCAGATAAGGAGGTATCCCGCCTTCCCTCAGGATTCGGGCCAGAGTGTTGTTGTCGACTTTGTCCAACCCTGCTTTTATGTCCAGAAACAGGGAGGAAACCTTGAGGCGGGGCCTCTGCAGGGTCCTGACGTCGTTGGTGAGGGTGAGGCACGCATCATAGGTGCTGAGCCCGGGGAGCGAACCGCAATGGTTGGGGTGCAACAGCCCTCTGAGCCGGGCTGCAGTGAGTAGGCGGGCTGCTACAATCCTCTCAAGGATATTTGAAATTGTTCGGATCAGGACGATTATCCTGAAGGAGGAGTGCGATTCGTAGGAGGGCTTCCCCGGTTTGTCAAGCACCACGCCATTCGAGCCTTTCAGCGATGCGGGGTGGTACCCAAAGAGGACTAGCAGGGCCAGCAGATTGAGGAGGATTGATGGGTTGATATTGTCGACCTGTTTCCAGGTAGAGTATGGTATCCCGTCCGGGCCCGGGGCCGAAGGCGGGGAGCACTTGGAGAGAGCCGCAGCTATCTCTTCCGTCGTCAGGGGGGGTGTCGCCCTAAATGGCCTGAGCCTAGGTGGCGGGGAGAAGGGTTCCTTAGAGGGGAAGAAGTGGTCCAGGAGGACATTGTTCATGTGTTGGGGTGTCTCGGCCCCTGGGAGGGAGGGGAAGCGCGGCTGGGCACGTCCGTAGGCGAAGCTCTTAGCCGTCCACACGCTCTGGGGGGTGGCGGCCAGCAGAAAAGAAGACCAGTGTTTGTTCTTAGCGGCCTTGATTGCCTTGAAGTACCCCGCCTTGGAGGTGCCGGCAACTTCCCGCATGTATAGGGTGTCGTGCTTTCTGGCCGATCTGGCAGCCTTGTGGAACTCACGACAGAGGACAGACAGGTGGGGTGTCCACCAAGGTTTGGAGTGGTGGGAAGGCCTGGATACGGGCGTGTGTTCTTTGAGGAGTGATACCAAACGATTCAGCGATCCTGACATCCATTCGTCCAGTTTCTGGGGGGTGGGGCATGCTGGTGCCGCCGGGACCCTGAAATCCTTAACTATCTGGTCCAGAGTTTCCCAATCGGTGTCCGCCCAACGCGGGCGCGGAGGTTTCCCGTTCAGAGAGGGTGTGGCGAGGGTAATTGTTATGGGTACGTGGTCGGAACCCGTCGAGGGGAGGGAAGCTTCCCAACTCGTAACCAGGGGAAGGAGGGGGGGGTTTGCGAAGGCGAGGTCTATGACTGAAGGGCGAGCCTTGGCTACCAAGGGAAACCTTGTGTACTCGCCTGGGGGGTTTAGGAGGGCGAAGCCGGATTCTGCCGCCTTCTCAAAATAGGGAGTCGAGGAAGAGATCTCGTGATGTGAGAAGTGTCGTAGAGGGTCCGAGAGGGGATTGTGGATGTTGAGGTCCCCCAAGACTAGGAGGGGAAACCCAAGATCGGGGAAAAGAACTTCTGGTGAGATGGAGTAAACTCTGTCGTTGGTAGTATTGGTAGAGTAAGCATTAATAATCCGGAATGAGTGGAAGTCGGTGCCGAAAAGAGGTTCATTGGAGGTGATGTCGAGGGCAATCACATTGTCCACCTCCCTAAACCTGGGGAGCACTGTGTAATTGGAAAGAAAAGGCATATAAACGTAGGCAGCCACTCGCGGCTTGCTACCCGGGGGAAAGAAGGACTTGAAACCATTAAAGGAAGGAAGGTGAGCCTTATTGACAGGCGGATCCTGTAGAAGGACAATCGAGGGGTAGGTGGTCGCCTCTTTGAACCACTCAAACAAGGAAAGAAAAACATTCCAGCTCCCAAGGCAGTTATGTTGAATGATGGAAAGAAACGCAGGTGCGGGGGCCGGCCCTTTACCCGGGGGGTGGGGCGCGCGTCGATTATTCATTTCCGGGACGAACCCGACGACTAAAAGGGGCAGGGGAAGGGCTTGGCTCCTCCAGGGGGAGAGGGCCACCAAATCCGTGAGTAGTGCCAGGACGCGTGCAGGGTCCAGCTGGGGGAGGTTGCCTGGGGGTTACGAGGTCCACCTCAAGGGGACCCTTCCCAGACGGGGGAGTAGTGGGTGCTGGGCCGCCATCGACCGCCAGATCCATGGGGTCTTGACCGGTTGGGGCAGGGGCTGGCGAGTTGGTTATGGGAGGGAGAGGCGGGGGAGGTCGAGCCGCACATTCCCTGAAGGTGACAGTGTGGTCACCACCGCAGTTACAGCAATGGGGGGGCGAGGTCGGACAACAGGATGGGACTGGCTGATTGTTCCCGCTCCTGGGGCAGGTTGGATTCTGGCATCTGTGAGCCGCGCGAGTATGGTGAAGCGCACAAATGGGCCACGTGGGGTGGGTGGCGGGGCATCGTTGATGGGCGTGTCCGTATCTCCAACAGTTCTTGCACTGGGAGGTTCTGGAGGAGGAGAAGGCAAGTTCAACCTTCCGTTTCTGAGAGAGGATGACGACCCCTGAAGTGAGGGCCGATACGTTGTGGGGGTCGACGGTGATAACCACCGAAGTGGCCTTCTTGGTCTCCCTAGAATCTGGCTAGGGTTAAGGTACCTGGCTGAGAGAATCTGGGTCGCTTTGTCGTTGAGGATTGCTTGCCAGATATATGGGAAGAGTTCCTCTTCATCTTGGGGGAGGAAACGTAGGGGGAGGCCGTGAATCGCTAGTTGGACGGCAGTAGGGGCGAGGACGAGGGTGCACGAGGGGTTTTCGCCTACCGGGAAGGACTGATTGAGGGCCCTGGTGAGGGAGTCGAAGTAGGGGGCGTAGGAAGCTGCGGGGGTGGCTTGGTCGGTGACAGTCAGGGAGATAGAGCCCCGAGGGTTGACAGTAGCGGAGAAGCCAAGGGGGAGGAGGCAGTTTGATTCGCGGAGGACGCGAGCGGCGATGTCAGGGAAGGTAGCAGCAATGGTGAGAGCGTCTGGGTGAGGGGCAGGGGAGTGGTGAGGAGCAAAGAAGCGTCGTTGGGCACCTGGGAGGGAGGGCGGCCCCTTTTTAACAGGAGGGACCGTCGCACTCGCAACTTGTTGGGGGGAAGGAGGCTTCCCAGCTTTGCTTTTGCTCTTGCCGCCCGAGCCTGAGCCGGAGGCAGCTTGCGCATAGGAGGGGGAGGGGTGGGCGTCAGGGTGCAGGTGGGCAGGGGTGAAGGAGTCAAGGTCATACCTTCCCTTGCGGAACTCCCCGGCCTCGTATGAGTTGGGATAGAGCATGGCGTATTTTTCGGGGTCCCCGAACGCCTTGCCAAGCCTCGTATCGTAGAATGGTATGAGGTATTTAGGGTCGTCAGCCGCGGCTGAGGGAGGTGTGGGTGGTGCTCA